>MDTC01183521.1_pt1 | contig 12931 bp, 13 predicted proteins | sample 811181 | NCBI WGS metagenome assembly MDTC01 (sample SAMN05326644, study PRJNA326480) | marine metagenome | isolation source: seawater | place: Pacific Ocean: North | collected 2011 | reverse complement strand
GGTTGGCATAGGAAAAACTATTCTCAATGGTGGTATGAACTCGACCACACTCCAGGGCATCCTTTCTTGATTGGCAAATACGATTCTGATTAGCTGGCAAAGGGCCCTCTCTGCTCAGACGGGTAGGCAAAGGGTACCGTCAAGACAGACATCTCACGCGAGGGTATACAGAGGCAAGGGATTTTTTATATGGAGATAATGAGGGAATCGTATGGCATATTCTGGTCATGGACCTGGGCCCATGGATGGTGAACCCTCAACACCAAAGGTAGCCACAATGCAGGCATTGAGAAAAGAAGCCAACGAATACCATGACCCCGATCGGAAACGCTCTATTCCGAGGGAAACCGCAACCCAATCTGAAATGTATATCTGTAGAAACTGCGATTGGACCGGTAGAGAACCAAAAGTACACACTTGGAACGTTGAAGGGTCATCATGGAGAGACGAAGGGGGCCAAGAAAGACACACTCCTCCTCATTCAGGCTCTATGAATAAATGTCCAAAATGTAACAAGATGGTAATGACCCAGAAAGAATGGGAATCTGATGATTTTAAAAGTAAATGGATTCCAAGAATCGTATTGGGCGTTTTGAGTTTAGGTATTATAGTGATTGCCTTTTCTTTCTAACTCACTCAATATACAAACTGATTCGGATAAGTTACAAGGGGTTATCCGAAAACCCTTTGCATTTTATTCCCCGATACAAAGGGGATTCAGTGGGTCGATACAGACGCTACCTTCAGCATTTTTTCAAGAATCCAATCCTCTCCCTCTTTTCTGAATAATGCACAAGATGCTGGGGGCATCGAATGGAAATTGCCACTAAGAGTAGCAGTGAGTAATTCGCAACCAGGATTGTGTCCAAGTAATAGAGTTGTCTTCTCTGCATGTAAATTCTCGACAATAGACAACAATATTTCAAGCGACGCTTGATAAATTTCTTCTCTCACCTCAATAGGTATTGGCATCAAGAAAGAATAGGTTTCACGTGTTCTTGTAGAACTTGAAACCAAAGCTATGTCTGGTATCCAACATATTTTTGATAATTCCTCAGAAATGAGAATTGTTTCTTTTTCCCCGTAATCAGTTAGTTTGCGCTGGTGATCTGATTGACCCGATTCGGTCTGCCCTGCTGTGGCATGACGCATTACAATTAAACGAGGAGTCATTGATATCACTCAATCAAATTTTGGACTCCGCTTCTCGAGGAAGGCTGATACACCTTCAGCAAAGTTATCTGTACTACTTGCTGCAATGATGAGAGCTTGCTCAAATTCCAATTGTGTCTGAAAAAATGTTGATGTTGAGGCGTCAAGTAATTGTTTAGTTCCACTACGACTGAAATTAGCCCAACTTCCCCAATTCTCCGCTAATTCAACTGCTCTCTCAATTAGATCTTTCTCAGGAACTACTTCGTCCACAGCACCCACATTCAGTGCTTCTTCGCCGCTCCAAATTTCATCATTAAAGAAGAATCTCTTTGTAATCTGATTACCAACCAATCTAGGTAGAAGCCAAGTCGTTCCACCATCTGGAGATAAACCCAGTTTGAAAAATGCAGAAGCCAATTTGGCTTGTGGCGATGCAATCCTAGCATCACATGCGAGTGCTAGACCCAATCCTCCTCCTGCTGCTGCACCATTAATGGCTGCGACTAGAATTGTTGAATCTGTCCTCATACGCACTTGTAATGGATGTAAAATACTGGTCAAATCTTCTACAAGGGAGGCTATTCTATCCTCGGCGATGCATCTTTGAAATTCAACAATATCTGCACCTGCACAGAAAAAACGACCTGTGCCTGTAATGACAATCGCACGCACTGATTCATCGTCCATCAATTCATTAAGTGTATCAGATATCACTTGCATTGACTGACTACTGAATGCATTTCTTGCTGCTTCTGCAGTAAGTGTTGCAATTGCGACCGAATCACGGTGTTCCACATCTAGGACCATGATGGTCCGTTGAGGTCATCAGTATTGAATTGCATGAAGGTGATAAGTTGAGAATGAATCGGCCATACATGATGCGACGCGAATCACTGTATATCGACGGCAATTGGGTGCCTGCAAATGGCGATGGAGTTATCGAAGTTATCAACCCAGCAACTGAAGAAATTATTGGTTCGGTTCCAGTTGGTAGTCAGGCAGATGTAAACGCTGCAGTGGAAGCGGCTCGAACTGCTTTTCCAGAATGGTCAGCGACGAGTATAGAGCACAGAATTGAGATTCTAAATCAGTTGTCTGCTGCAATCAAAGAAAATACTGAGGAATTAGCACAGACAATCACCGCAGAAGTAGGCACGCCCATTGGATACAGTCGAATGGCGATGGTGGGAACACCACGGGTAGTAACAAGATCCTATGCGAAAATTTTGGAGACTTTTGAATGGGAAGAAGAAATCCGTAATTCGCTGATTGTCAAGGAACCTATCGGAGTTTGTGCATTCATTACTCCATGGAATTTCCCACTTCACCAGATTATTGGGAAAGTTGCCCCTGCACTAGCTGCTGGTTGCACTATGATACTCAAACCTAGTAAAGAAGCACCCTTGAATGCATTTTTGCTAGCAGATATAATCGATGAGATAGGGCTACCTAATGGCGTATTCAATCTTGTAAGTGGGCATGGTTCTGATGTTGGAGAATATATGTCCAGCCATGAAGATGTCGACATGGTTTCTTTCACTGGTTCAACAGGTGCAGGTATTCGTGTCAGCCAAGCCGCGGCGCCGACAGTCAAACGCGTCACATTGGAACTAGGAGGGAAAAGCGCAAATGTAGCACTGAATGATGCTGACCCTCAATTAGTTGGGAAAATGGCTATAGGAGCCTGCTACCAGAATTCTGGGCAAACATGTTCAGCCCTAACACGTCTAATTGTTCCTTCAACAATGAAAGATGAGATCTGTGGAGTAATTGCTAGTAGAATAGAACGGTATACAGCGGGCAACCCACTGGATGAGGCTACAAGATGTGGACCCATGGTCAGCGCACGTCAGAAAGAAAGTGTTTCAAATTTTATACAGACTGGAATAGATGAAGGGGCCAAATTGATTTCCGGAGGTGTGGGGATGCCGGATGGATTGGATACCGGATTCTTTGTCAAACCGACTGTCTTTTCTGATGTGACTTCAGATATGACCATCTGGAAAGAGGAAATTTTTGGCCCTGTTCTAGTAATCGCAACGTATGACTCAGAAGATGAAGCTTTAGCCCTAGCGAATGATTCCATTTACGGCCTTTCAGGTGGTGTTTGGTCAACAGACACAGACAAAGCAATCAGTTTTGCACGTAAAATGCGTACAGGACAGGTAAGTATCAATGGTGGGCCTTTCAATATCAATGCCCCTTTCGGTGGGTACAAAATGTCAGGTAATGGGCGAGAACTGGGTCTTTATGGTCTTGAGGAGTTCCTAGAAACCAAAGCAATACAGCGTCCAGTTGAGTAAACAAGCACCACAGTGAATAACTACTTTGAGAGATGAGAGATTATGACCAAGGCAACCAGTATACCGCGTTTAGTACTGATTTCAGGCGCAACTGGTACGGGGAAGACTACTTTGGCAAAGGCAGTAGCACATGAACTTGGACTAGCAAGAATTGCATCCACTGATACTATTCGAGAAGTAATGCGAGTTGTTTCGAATAACCAATCTACGAGTTTGAATCGATCATCATATGGACGCGGTGAAGTAGGTGATGCTGCGACTGATTGGGAAGATGCCGCTTTAGCAGTACAAGAGGGGATTGAAGCCGTTGTCGAAAGGGCGCGTAGGCAAGGTGTTGATTTGGTGTTAGAAGGTGTACATATTATTCCTTCACGTAAATTGTTGAATGCGTGGAATGATGCTGGTGGAGCTGCACTAGGTGTTGTAGTCAAAATCGAGGATGAAAACACACATCGCGAACGAATTGAAGAGCGTGAGGAAAATACTTGGCGTGGTGCTGAACGATATAGAATCGGATTTGAACGAATCAGGTCAATACAAAGGGCAATCGAAGAACGCGGTGCAGGAGCAGAATGGAAAGTTGTAGACTCACGGTTGCACCAGGATGGTTTGGCAAGGGTTAGGCAGTGGCTTAACGAGGCTTGGTACGCCGCTGAGAGAAGATAAGTCGGAGATTTTCCCTTACTGAATCAAGACAAATCATTACAACCTATTGTGGATAGAGGATTGATATGGGAAAGCGTGGAGTCTTGCTGATGAATATTGGCACTCCAGACGAACCCACGGTGAAATCTGTTCGCAATTATCTTCGAGAATTTCTTCTCGACCCTGATGTAATTGATTTGCCCGCTCCAATTAGGCATTTGCTAGTCCGTGGAATTATTCTTCGAACTAGACCAAAAAAGATAGCCCCCCGTTATGAAAGCATATGGATGAACGAGGGATCGCCATTACGAGTTCACACCAAACGATTAGCTGAATCACTAGAGAGTGATTTGACCGATACTGTCTGTCAGGTAGGTATGCGCTATGGGAATCCAAGTATCAAAGAAGGATTGGTGAAATTGAGAAATGCTGGAGTTGAAGAATTGCTACTCGCTCCGCTCTTCCCACATCATGCGCAGGCTACAACAGAATCTTCCCTGAAACATGCCTACAAACAACTAACCAAGATTAAGTGGTATCCAAATATATCTGAATTAGGAGATTTCCCAGATAATCCTCACTTTATTGAACCTCTAGCGGATTCGATTCGACCTCATCTTTCAAATGATACCCATCTTTTGTTTTCCTATCATGGGTTACCTGTATCTCATGTCAAAAGAACCGATTCAAGTGGGAAACATTGTCAAAAAGTAGAGGATTGCTGCTCATTAGATGTACAAGCAAATTCTCGTTGCTATGCACACCAGTGTATGATGACTACTCATTCTGTTGTGAAATCTCTCGGACTTGATGCTGAAAACTGGTCTGTGAGTTATCAAAGCCGCTTAGGACCAGCAAAATGGTTAGAACCATCTACAATGAAAACGGTTGAAAAGCTCGCAAATGATGGAAAAAAGAATCTCGTCATCGTATCTCCTGCTTTCATTGCTGATGGTCTTGAAACACTGGAAGAACTTGATATCGAAATCCGTGAACACTTTATCAATAATGGTGGAGAAAATATGACTGTTGTTAAATGTCTTAATGATAATAAAAAATGGGTTTCAGGGCTGGGAGAGATCGTTTCGAATTCATTCAGGGGAATTATTCCTGAAGAGTCTTGATTCTAAGGATGTATATCGAACCAATCATACCAAGAACCAGTACTGTGATTTTGACATATACTAGATGTTCTGGTATTCCGATAAATACTGCAAATAAAACAAATATCCAGAGCGTTGGAATGATGATTTTCTTGCTTTTTGATGGGATACCCCTTCCCTCTCTGTAATTTTTTACATGGTGGCCAAATAGGCGGTGATTAATGATCCAATCATAGAACCGTTGACTCGATTTCGCAAAACATGCAGCAGCGAGAATCATGAGTGGAGTTGTGGGTAACCCAGGTGTTGGGATACCAATTAATCCAATTGTCATAAATATGAACCCCAAAGAAAACCAAAGCCATCTGCTAACGCGCGATCTTTCAAGATTGACTGTGTGAATATTTTCAAACTCTTTGGGCTTTGCAAATTCATCTGAAATTGACTCTTCAGGGCCCATAATTTCGGGGTCGAGAATGAGTATGTAATTGCTTGTATCAAAGCGATTAAGTGAATGCCCTCAAGATTCGAAGTCGATTGTGCACTCTAGGTTGAATTGAAGACGTGCATGGCTATCTGCAATCCCTACATTTGCTGAAACAGTTCTTGTACTACCATTAGAAACTACTTCGATATCTGTCAGGATAATCTCTACACCGCGTATTTCTCCATGTCGCATTAAGTCATCAGAAAGAGACTCTGCCGCAGCCATAGCAGATTCTGTTTCATTGGATCCAGACTCAAACAATGCTATTGAGCGGTTTTCCAATAGTGGTTTCCAGACTGAAATTGTTTCAGTACTAGCATCCAATACAGCATCTTCATGCGCATCGTAAGGTTCACCCAAACTTGCTGTTTTGACAGTATTAAGAGACATAGTTAGAAGTGCAAACATCAGAATAAGGCCAGTCATCAACAGCATTTGGCCTGAATCGTCTTCAGATAATTGCTTGTGCATCATGAACTACCACCTGTATGCCACACTTGCAAACTTACTGTCCACGAATTTGTATTTTCATGAACAAGGTGATGAATTGTTAGTGACCTTCCTTCTGGTTTTGAAACCGAACCATAGGGCTCTAGCGAGCCTGAATCAATCGCAAGCCAACAGTTTCCACGGATTGAACTACGAAGAGCATCGAGCATATTCTGACAAACCATATCCGCTTCTTCCGTGGCCAATAACTCAGAAAGTCGAGAAGAATAATTCGTATCCTCTGGAGCTGCACCGGCTAAAGAATTGTAAGCATCTTCAGCTGCTAAATCTAGAATCCCATCACTTGCGGGAGATGTTGGATCTGGAACTTTTAGTTGCAGTATGAATGTTGCAGTCATGAAAAATAGCCAAAATAGTGTGACCATCTCTAAGATGTGCACCTGTCCGGCCGCATCACCATCCTCAAGACGCCTGCGCAATCCGTCAGCCTCCAGTTATGGGGATGTATCCAATATCTGGACTCAAACCTACTGAGGCTGGTACACCAATTAACTCAGGGGCAAATGCTGCAACATTAAACAAAACAAGACAAATTATCATCATCATGCCCGCATGTTTCATACCTGTAGACAAACGTCCTGTTGCCATGATACCAGCCATTGCTCCGTTGCCCATGGCTTGTGCGTTAACCCCATAGAAAAAGACAACAAGGAAGAAAAGAGGGTCTACTGCGTTAATTTGCATGTTACCAATCGTCTCACTCTCGCCACCGCTATTACTACTGGCAATAGCAGGGATAAATACCTTTGAAAGAACAACAATAACACCCAAGAAAACCATGAATGACACCCATATGACTGCAATATAAGAGCCGATAGCACGAGCCCTCTCACCCTTCAAAAATTGTATCTCACGACTATCATTTGCTGCAGTGACAAGGATATCAGAAATCTTACCTCCTGCTTTGTTAGCCTCACTAACTAGGCTAACTGCTCGCTTTACCAAAGGAGTCCCAACGCGTTCAGCAAACATCTCTAGAACGTCACCAAAAGCAATACCCCACGATAATTGATCTGACATTTTCTTGACTTCGGGATTTAGAGCACCATACTCAGAGTTAGCCAACGTCCTCACTGCAAGGTTCATTGACAAACCACCCTTCCAATACTCTGCTAAATCGCGCAAAAAGTCGGGGAATTTTTCTTCAATCGCGTTTATCTTCTGCATTTGTCTATCTGAGTAAATTGCTGCTGGATAGACCATCACAATAAAACCGATGCCAAAGAAATTGACGAACATAGTTGGACGCATTGAAATGGGGCCCAAATTAACTTCTGGCCCCAACCACAATGATTTGTTGTTCATATTCTCTGGAACACCGTCCCAAACATCTACTGATAATGTGAAATCAACTGTATTCAAGAGAGCTTGATTGCCCCCCGATGAAGGTCGTGGGAACAATAAATGGAGTTGATAATTTCCTCCAGGCTCTACATGTGGGACACTCCCTGTACAAGTAGTTCCAGCTGCACATGGAATCCTGAGAATCTCCTCCTGAACATTGGAACCAAAATCATAGTGATAAACAACCATCTCAAACTGATATTCCTGATATGCTTCGGCTGAAACGCTGAGTGTCATTGGTTGACGGATGACTGTTTCACTGCCACTCATCTGGTGCTGACTCATACCCGGTACACTGAATGCCTTCGCAAGCCCCGGGGGTGTGACACGTTCCCATACTTCTGTCCAGACTTCGGGTTTAGGGGCCTCTTGTGTGAGCCAACAAGTCTGGTTCTGTGCAAATGTTGGGCCCATTGGGTCATTTGGATCGAAAGAATCTGGACAGGCCATATTGATGAACATAGGATTTCCATTTGCAGGTTTGAAAACCAAATCTGCGTTCGTAATCCAGAACCCAAGACATCCCATTCCTAGCATTATTCCAAGCATCAATAGTGCAATGAAATTTGTCTGAGTCCTATCGTCCTTGGGGAGTTCTAAGTTGACGCGAATCTTCTCTTTTTTCCTAGCCATTCATCTCCCCCCTACATCTTCTGCTCTTCACTCATTAACCATACTAATCCCGAATATGCAATGTGAATCATTGGCAAAACACCCATAACTATGCCATAGACCATGCCTTCACTGATTTGACTCCCTGCACCAGATACCCAGAACATAATTACTAGCATGACAATCAGGAAAAGTGGCATAGCGACTGCAACTACAACGTACGATTCGGCCATTAAACCCAAAGTTTCTAGGAATTCTGTTAGCCTAATTCGATTCTCTCGCATGTAGTGTTCAGCACGATTCAAAAAGTATAATTTCAAATTACCACCACTCGATAATGTGCCGACCATTCCTTGGAAAAATTCTGTTGCCCATGGTGATGCTGCACGGTCTACTGCATGCTTGATTGCGGTAATCAAGTCCATTCCAAGTAAGGAGATATCACGATAAATCATTGCAGAATCATAAGCGATTTCTCCATAAATATCCTCATTTGCAGCAAGTGATTTGAAAATCCTTGTTGGAGTTGCATTGGCTGCTGCCATCGCCGCAGTGTATGAAGCGGCATAGGGAAGAAATTTTTCCAAACGTTCTCCACGAGCTTTCTTTTCTCTCTCTGCTGTATTAGAGAAATACTTGAAGGCACCAAGCGGCAGCAATACGGCGAACATTATGACAAAAAGAGCTTTGACAAAAGTTGGCATCACCTTCGTCTGGTAGAATGGACAGCCACCATATTGGATACCTGATGCTGAATCCCCCCAGTCTACTTCGTAGTCGACTGCATCTTTATTCTCAAATGCCCAAATGATGCAGGGATCTACACTTTCTGCTGTTTGTTGATTCTCATATAGAGCAATGCCACCTGCCCCTGGTAGGAATACTAGTGCTAGAAGGCCAACACAAAACAATGTTGCAACTATTGTTGACATTAGATTCGTTGACTTGTAAACTTCTGGCATGACACGTATGTCGGCCTGTGCAAGAACTTTCATCAGTGCTTTGTCTTCCCTCGCATTTTTCCTGAAGATACCGCCGAATATGGCATTAGAAAATCTCTGCCATTCCGTAAGGACCATGCCCTCAAACTGGGGCCCTGTGTCCTTTTTCTTAGCCATATTATGCGCCTCTCATTGGTACCTCAGAATCAGCGGAGACCATCGACTCTTGCAAGAACGTCATTCGGTCGAACGTAATACTCCGTGATAATTTGTGCAACTTGATCGGCTTTTCTGATATCATTCAAAACCATCCAATCAAGAATTCTCTTGCGGGTTCGAAGCTCTTGTCGCATCTTCTCCTGAGTGTAGTTTATCTTGACCATGATTTTCTCTAGAACGTATGATTTCCCTGAGAAGTCGAAATCATCACGTGCAGGGTCCCATTTGAACACCTCATTGGTAATCACTTCTTGGCTATGTGGATCTACACCAACAATCTCAACCAACTGCTTAGTACGACGAACACGGCGCCCATTGATACGTGTCTGAATCTGAATCGCAACCGCCTCCAGTGCAGGTAACAATACACGCGGGATATCAATTGGTTTATTCTCAAGACGATGGACTAAACTGGGAACAGAATCTGCGTGAACAGTTGAATATGAACAGTGACCTGTTGCCATCGCTTGGAATAGAACATAGGCTTCCGCTCCACGAATCTCACCCACAATGATGTATTCAGGTCGCTCTCGAAGTGCTGCCTTTAGTAATTCGAACTCTCCGATTTCTCCTTCACTAGATTCTCCACCGAATCCTTGTCGTGTCAGGCCAGGAATCCAGTTAGGTTGTGGGATGTTCACCTCACGTGTGGATTCTATACTGACAATCTTCATCTGCCATGGTATGAATAAACACATCGCGTTTAGCGTGGTTGTCTTCCCTGATGCTGTACCACCTACGAATAGCATTGATATTTCATTCTGGAAGGCGATCCAAAGGTAAGCGACCATCAAACTAGTCATAGTTCTAAATGCAACAATATCACATGGGCTGAAAGGATCTTCTCGGAATCGCCGAATACAAAATGTTGAGCCGCGTGTTGATACCTCGCGACCTAACTTCATCACGATTCGAGAACCATCCATTAGGGTAGCATCAAGCAACGGTTCCGCAACAGAGATGTGTTTTCCACAACGTTGTGCTAATTTAATCACATAAGATTCCAACTCATGATCATTAGGCCAGGCAATTGTAGTTTCGACGGATTCGAATTTCCGATGATATGCGAAAATTGGGATATTGGTGCCATCGAGGCTGACGTCCTCTACATTTGCATCATTCATGAGGACATCCATTCTTCCATAACCAATCAAGTCACGCTTTAGGTAATAGAAAATCTTAGATCTCGACTTCTTATTCACCTTCAATCTGTACGATTTGATGATTTGATCCATTGCTGCACGTAAATAGAGTTCAGGATTTGCATCAATCTCCTCAATATCTGCGGTGAGTGCTTGGACGAAGATATCCATAATCTCTGAACGGACATCTTCTTCCTTCTTTGTTAGCGGCGGTTCTATGACCTGATAAATTATGTTTAGAGTACGTAAATCACGTACAATTCTGGCAAACGCATGTGGCGGCATAACAGGATATTTGTCAAGTTCTTCATACTGAACTTGTTGCCGACGTTGGCGCTTGTTTGTGTTGCCTCCGCCCTTTCTCGCCATTCATGAAAACCTCCGGCTCAGTTGGTGGATAACCCTTCGCCCATATAAGATTCCGCAGGGAACCGTAGGTTCCCTACTAAGTGTGAGGTGTTTTCACTGACGCCAAGTCAGTTTTCAAACGCGGCACGACCCCAGCGTCTTTCCAGCATCAAGAGAAATGTCCCACCTAATGCGAGTAGCCCCACAGATATTGCCACAATGCCTCCAAATGAGGTTTCAGCTTGGGCCGAGTCATATATTGTAGATTCTGCAGCTACACCTCCTGCACGAACCTGTTCGAACTGATTGGCATACAATGACATGTCGCCTTGAGTGAAAGATAGTAAAAATAGAGATACAAGAGGTATTACTGTGGCAACCCAAAAAATAGCCATTATTTGTGTATCAAAAATAGCTTTATTCGGACGTAATCCCATCAATAGTCCACTCAAGGCTACAATGTAAACAGAGTTAGCAATCATCACCAATAAAGCGGGAACAAGTCCAGCCCATTGATCTAAAAGATACGCCATGAGAATTAGGAATAAAATTGAAATCCAGGTTGTCATCAAGAAATAAACCAAAATTTTCGCTCGTAATAATTGAGGTACGCGCACCGGTAATCCATTTAGGAAATCTGGACTATCTACAGCATTTAACCATGAGTAAAAATTGAACCCAAAGAAACCCAGAAATGGAGCATAAGAAAGGAGGTTGAATGGAATTGGAAATCTTGCAAAATCTGCCAACCATGCCAAAGCAAGTAGGAATAGAAGGGGGACACAATACGAACCAAGCATCTTGAAAAGGGTGCCAGAACGCCAAACATCAACTATCTCTTTGGCGACCAGAGTGCGCATTTGATTTTGGCCTAAAAAGGATAATTTGTTGTAAACAGGATCGAATAATTCACTACGTGTCGAAACTCTAACTTCAAAGTCATCAGGTACCAAATAAGAGGCAAAAGTCGCTACCAATAAGGAACAAATGAATGCAATTGGAAGAAGAATGAATTTGTGTGTTAATTGTACCTGTAAACCAATGATTGCATGTTCAAGAGAAATCCAATCAATTGCTACAATCACCCCTGCTAAAACTGCAACTAGTGGAACTAACCATGCTCCAAATCTATATCGAGACCAAACTGCACTTGCCAAAAAAGAAATTGAAAGCCCCTGCATGAGGGTCACTAACATACATCCGAGAATTACTGGCAATGAGGATAATAATAATGGTACAGATAATTCTGTTATGTGCCCAAAAAGAATTCCCAAGGCCATACCAATTACTGCTGGGCTCAATATTAGGCACAGATAGAATGCAACCTCTTTGCAATAATATGCGAGATATACCGGAGGTAATTCTAGTGGCAATAGTGCTGGACTTGCCAATAAGTATGACTTACCACTTGCTCTTTGGCTTACCACATTTCTTCCAATGAAAGCAAATGAACCCATTCCCAAACTAAACATGAACAATGAAAGATGGAGTCCTATCTTCAATTCATTCCAAGTAAATGCCTTCTCTGCTTGGGCCTCAGCGGCCTTTACAGTATCATATGCAGATTCTATTCCAGCATCGCCTGTAAGAAAACGTAGACCGACAGTAATTATCATTGTCACTAAAGCAAGCATTATTGGAAACATCATGATATGTCTCTTCTTCGCAAAATCAACGTTTTGACGCCATTCTTCGCGAAACATAACGACAAAATTTGAACCGAAAGAAATTCCAAATTTTGGAGGCTCTCGCAAGCCAAATTTCATCATTACTCCTCCTCACTAGTTCCCCGCATTGCCTCTATATCGCCCACTGATGAACCAACAAGACGTATGAAAATGTCCTCTAAATCTTCGCTAGATTTTTCTCGAAGTTCATCCAATGTGCCTGCAGCCAATACTTTGCCATTATCAATCACAGCAACTCTTGTACACATTCTTTCAGCGACCTCTAAAATATGTGAACAAAGGAAAATAGTGCCTCCTTCCTCAATATGTTGCATCAAAAATTCTCGGCACTTACGCTGATAAATCGGATCCAAGTTGACAAAAGGCTCGTCTAGAAAAAGCAAGCGTGGTTGGTGGATAAAGGCACTTGCAAGCATTACCTTTTGTCTCTGACC
>MDTC01065159.1_pt1 | contig 12932 bp, 5 predicted proteins | sample 811181 | NCBI WGS metagenome assembly MDTC01 (sample SAMN05326644, study PRJNA326480) | marine metagenome | isolation source: seawater | place: Pacific Ocean: North | collected 2011 | reverse complement strand
TTTATATATTATAATATATAAATGGATAATTTTAAGATTGTGTTAATTATTCTAGCAGTATTCTTCATCTGCTGTTACTTGAAAAACAATAGCTTATTTACGAATAGCGTAACAGTAGTTGAAGGTAATGTTGAAGCTCAAAGGCCATCTTCGTGGAGACAGGGTATGGGATCGGGGAGCTGCGCTGCGACCGACTCGTCAATTCCCGCGGACGTCGCAATCTGCGATGCTGTGGTCAATGACGGCAATGCTGAGACGTGTACGGGCGCCGCCGAGGGAACGGTGTGCACGTACACCCCAGACACCAACCTGACAACCAGAACTCGCGATCGCAGGGAGACGACGATGGGGCTTCCAGACCGGGCATCCGAAAGACCCGCAATCATAGATGATGCTTACAATCAAACTGGAGCTGGAAAAGTTAGTCGTCAATCAATTACATCTGTTTCAGATGTTCCAAGGCAACAAGAAGGGAAAAATGCGGGTCCATCGAATGCCGCAAATGAAAAAGTATTAAATGTAATTTCAAGACCTGGTGGAGGTCTTTGTAAGCAAACTCAACAATCTTTTGATATAGCTGTAAGAGAAAATGGTGGTAATTCTGATGGTATTGTCCCAACCGGAGAATATTTACCGGGTAATTGGGACGAGGGTTCATGTACTGGTAAAACAGGTTATAAATTAGAATGGGTAAAGTTTGGTAACAGGGACGGTGCAGCAGATGGAACAAGAAGGAAATTACTACAAGATATTTCTCCTCCTGTTGGGCAAAATATTCTTAGAAAAGAAGATGCTGTTGAACCATTAGATATATTCTCAAATAGTGCTCAAGGTGAATATAAATTTCAATATCGTGATTTAGGGACAGGGATGATTACTGAACAAAATCAACAAGTTCCTTTAATCCCCTTAAAAGATACAGCATACTGTATGAACTTAGATGGTTCAGAAAATACAAATTTAACAAATACTACGAATACTGAAATAGAAAATGCTATATCTAATGAAACACCTCTAGATAAAACTTTTTATGCGAATACTATTTCGTGCGCACCCACAAAAGGACCTTATATGTGGATTGATCCAAAAATGTCTTCCAGATTCCCTTCCGGTACACCATTTGAACGATACAGACAAAACAAATGTGGTATTTCTCTAGATAATGGTGGACCCGGAGATGGATCGACCGCTGCAGGCGGACAACCAGATTGTTTAGAGAAACAAAATTTATATATTCCTCACTGTGTTTCAAATGACGGTCTTCAAATCCAACCAAAAGATTGGTGGAAAGAAAGGTGGGACTCGGGTGATAGTATCGAAACCGTGTGTGAAGGAGATATTACAGGAAGAGAATGGCAAGAATCATCTGAATTAGCTGGTCTATTAGATGGTAAGACAATTGATTATATGGCCGCAAGACACGGAACATCCATTGATTCAACAGCGGCTAGAGAAGACATTGCCGCCACCAAAGAATTGAGAGATGTTGTTTTCCAAGATTTACAAAAAAGAGAAAAAACATCCGCAGAGGCTTCTCAACAATTAGCAGAATTACGTCAAGATATTCAAGCAAAACGTCAAGCAAAATGTTTCCTTGAGAAAGATATAGAAGGAAATCCATATATTGGTAATTTTGTAACTTCATGGGGTGGTGTCTCAGGTAATGACATATCGGGGAGTGATGGTAATAGTGGAAATACGACGGCTGGAGGATATTTATTTCAAGATAATGATGTAGCACTTCAAGCTGAAAATTTAGAAGAAATAAGTCGTAAAGTAGATGGTTCAAGAAATACTTTAACATGTAATCCAATTAATTTTATGGAAGATCCAGATTCAGCGGGTGTTCCAACTGTAGATTGTCCTGATTCTGGAAGTGATACCGCTAGATTTCAATTCCGTGGATGTATTCCTAAAACTTGTAAAATGCCACAAGAAATGGAACCGGGACAAGACGGTTGGCACCCTACCCATTATCGTTGGAGGAATATTGATAATGTTGGAGATGTTCACGGATCCAATGTTACAGAAAATAGTGATCTAACTGGTTACAAAGGCGCAAATAGTACTGGTCTTGGCACAGATGATGTTTACATTGGGAATTTTGTAGATATGAGAGATGGAACACCTCTTTTAGAATGTAATCCTGAGACAGGATCTTCTTTGGCACCTGGTTTTGACTCTGTAAGAGTCACATGTAACACAAATAATGGAGAAATTTCAATTCAGGGTTGTATGCCAAACAGATGTAAAACACCTGCTCAAGTAGCAAAAACAGATATTGCTGAAGCAGATAATATAAATCATCGTAGAAGATATCATATTAATTCAACATACGATGATGAATTTGTTGATATTAATACTTTTAAGAAAACAAATCAATGGGCTACATCTACAGGAGATATTGGAGGTGGAATTTTACCACAGACTACTGTATCTCACTGGGGACTCAATGAGGCGACCAATGCAGCCGATAGCTGGCATACTCGTAACCCAGATAATACGGCTTCCCTCGGTGGAGCAGGTCACCGTTTCTCAAATAGATGTGCATCTACGGAAGAGACTAGTATAGGTGTCTCTAAAGGCAATACTATTGCTAATACATCTGTTCAAAATTATACTATGGGTACACCTTCAAAATTAATTACTAATGTTCCTTTAATACGTGAAGAAGATTATCATACAGATGAAACACATTTTCAAAATATCCTAGGTTTAACAGATGCGCAAATAGATGTAGACAGGAAAAAGAAAAGTGTAGCAACATACTCTCAACCTTGTTTTAGTTGTGCAGCACCCAATCACTATAAAGTAAATGACGGTGACAATGAGAGAGGTGTTAAAGCCCGTGCTGCTTGGACTGAAGAATCTACACCTCATACATTAAACAAAAACTTCACTTATGGAGCAAATGCTTTATGTTCGGGTAATGAAGGAACATTTGAATTATCTGGTTGTTTTGAAAATAAATGTTATAATCCTTATGTGGAGGGTAGTAAAAAAGTTTATGATGGTGAAAAAAGAGATTTTGTAACTGGTGAACTTGAGAAACCACAATGGCTTGGTGATACATTAACCGTAGCTAATTATGAAGCAACTGATGATATTTCCGGACTTTATCAAAAATATCAGAGAAGTTTTTCATCAGAAAGCGGGAACGAAAACGAAAAACCGGGGCAAATTGCGGGCGATGAGATAACCCACAGAAAATTCGCTCAAAAATCTGATGATGGAACTTCTCTAAAAAGCTTAAAATGTGGAATTAATTACAGTTCTATTGCTCAACCAAACTCAAGAGATATAGGTCATAGTAATGTAAAATGTTACAATATTTTTGATTGGAGAAATGCTGTTGACCCAGATAATAAAGATATTCCTAATTATCATACTGGAAGTAATGGTGTTGGGTCAAATCCGGATGAAGATGGATCAGAACCAAATCCTACGTATTTTCAACATGTAGGAACGGAACCAGAAAATAAAGATGTTGAAAGATATCATCCAAATACGGTAAAATCACCTAATGATATAGTAAATGAGACTGGGAATATTCAATTAACACTTTCTGATGGAACAAACAAAGATTTTCATCATTTCACAGTTTCAGGTTGTGAAGAGAATTATTGTAGATGGCCAAGGGTAAATAGCACGACGGCAGATGGTGCTAATTATGTAGAGCCCTCTGAAAAACCAAGAAATCGTGTAAGTTTACATACGATGGCAAAAGAAGAAGCAGCAGTAGGCGAAGCCGGTCCTTTCGATAGTATTGGTGGGCTTTCATCTGATATAAATCAAGACCACCCTATAAAACCGGTTGATGCTACAGATGGTACTGGAACGCGTGGAATATTAGGATATTATACAAACTACAATACAAAAGCTGTTGGAAATGAGAAAAATCCTGGATCAGGGTCTGAATACACTAGAGGAGTTGCTGGCCGATCAGAAGATGAGCGAGAAACTGCTCAAAATAGTAATGCCGCGAATAGAGGAATGCTTTTACCAGGTGGTGAAGGTGGTGGAGATAATAATATTTATAAAAAAGGAACTGAAATTTTCACCGCATCAGAATGGGCTAATATACCATATACTGGTATCCATAATGATGGATTAACAACCGGTTGGGACCATACTGAGGAAGTTGACGGGGAGCAAGTTGCGCCAGCAGGAGGAGAAGATAAAGGATTTGTGAATGCTGGTAATGAAAATATGAGTTACTCTATTGAATGTATCGGGGATGATAGATTGCCCGAAAATACTGGAACAACAGGACAAGGAAAATGTATTCCGGGTACTCGTAATAATATTGAACCTGAATATAAAAATTATGAAATTGATGTGATGTTAAAAGAAGCTTGGTTAACCTGTGAAGGATTAGAAGATGAAACCGCGAAGAGTTCCTGTAAAGCGAAACTTATCAAAGGACAACCGTATAAAATTAATGGTGTAAATGACGATGACACAGTTAACAAAACCCCATTAAATTCTCAAGATTTACTTGAAGTTGGTCGCGGTGGACCTTTCACAATTTCAAGATGTTGGAGAAGAAATACGATAGATGTAAAACCAAATGTAAAATGTGAGAGAACAACCGAATCGGTAAATGGGGGTTGTAAATATACTCGTAAACATATTGAACGGGAGGGTAATAAGGCGAGCTGCTCAGAGGCAAAAGTCTCAGGATGTAAGCAAAATAAATGTAAATTAAGTACATCGGATGCTCAAAATGGAACAAGATTACTAATAGAGACAAGTGATGGTCAATACGCAACTGTTGGAGGCGCTACCAGTGATGGTATGGAGATAGAGTTTAATGTAGATCAAATTAGGAGAGTAACATGTGATTATAATTTCTCAAAGATTGATCCATCAAAAACATTCGGACATGTTTGGTGCGATACAGATGGAGGAAATTTATTGATACAAAACCCTTGTAATAAGACAAAATGCGGTGTCGGTGCCACTACACCCCTTAATAAGATTAAGATTGTTGATACTCAGCATATTCGTACACCAGGTTATTCTGAAACAAATAATGAGGTAACCGCCTCTGGAGATAAATCTGTAACTTCAAGACCTCCTGGAAGAAATTGGACAGATAAGGTTCAAGCTAGTTCCGGCGTCGGGAGCGCAACAGAAAATCTTGCTACGTTCCATGGTGGCTCTTCTACATGGGGATTAAATAAAGATAGTGATCAACCATATATTATAGGTGATTCTTTAGAACCAGTGGGGGGAATATATCAAGGGCATTTTGATGATTTAGGAAATAAAGATATTGATATAACAACAAGAAATAATGGTACCGCGCTTGGCCTAATGTATAATGTTGTTGACTCTAATAAGATAATGCCTAATTATAATAAAGATTGGAGTAGATATATGTCTGACACGACCGATGCGAATCATGTAGCAACAAATATATATGATAAATACAATTATTCTAGAAAGTATGGAACTGAAATTAAGCCAAATATTCCAGAGGGAGAATTTACAAAAAGAGAAGGAGCATCTGGGTTTGGAGCGGTTGGTAATGACGGCGTGGTCAACGTGACACTTTCAGGAAATAGTGCAGATAGTACTGCCGTGACGAATTGGAAAGGGACAACGCACCCACTTGTTAAATGTAATACAAGGTCACCTAAATCATTAAATGCATTTGGTGGTGTGCCGGGATCAACAGGAACAACTGGTAAAACATTGGCAGAAGTAAACGCTATGTATGGTGAGCCAGAAGAGACTGGTTCATTAGGTGTTTCTTCAAATAGGCTTGGCGCCACAAATGGCCATGCTGGATATTGTACATATAAAGTGGACGATAACGGCTACGTAGTGGGGGATCCAGCGCGCGTTACTGGAGATGAAGCGACGCCTGCAGATTGTGCCGGCGTGGAAGGTGAGTGGATAACTACCGGTAGATTGGGTGTAGCATCTTGTAACCTTGAAAGAGGTACAATTACTCAGACCGAACTAGTCGCAGAACTCAATCAACCAACTGAGTCTCGGCCCGAAATACCTTCAAATTATAATATCACATCACCAGGGACGGAGGATCTATCAAAAGAAGGACAACCAACAAAATGGAATGAACAGCCATACAAAGTTTCTCATTGTCAAAGAAGTATCTGTCAATATCCTCAAATTAATATGGCATCAGCTGACGTTTCAGTTGGTGTGCCTGAAACCCTTGGTTATAAATATATTGGAAGAGCTGGTGGGAGCACCAACGCGGACGGCGTGTTCGTCGGTGGTAGAGATTCGGTATCAAATGTATTAGGTTATGAACGTGGTGGTACGGGTGATGTAGCTTTGGAATACGACAGTGTCAGCGGTAGTGGAAGTCGGTCTGATACCGATGGAAATATCGTTGATGTTGGTACAGGGATTGTGAGGGGAAGGACAACCAGTACGCATAGCCCATATTCATCACTTTATGAAACTGCTGCGGATGGTCGCGTTAATTTAAGTGCCGCCGTTACAAGAAGTGAATTTTATAATGACCAATCAATATACAGAGATAAACACGGTTCTTCTTTACAATGTGATAATACCAACTTTTCAGGAACACCTAATATTAAATGTAATCAAGGCTCTGATCAGTATTTAACAGGTACAGTTCCAGTGTTTAGTAATTTTACAGGTTGTTATGAGAATAGTTGTATAATTCCTTCACCATCTGCTTTAGAGAGATCAGGTGAAGCGGTTGCCGCAGATACTACCAACTCCACACCTAGAACATGGGCCGCTGAAATGTACAATGGAGCAACTAGAGCTGAAAAAGAGAAATGGGATCGTGTTGAAAGGGGGTATGAATTTTTTAAACCAACCGTTTATGAAAATGTTCAAGGCAACGGAGAGGATGGAGGTAAACCATTTCCATCATCAAAATTAAAGAAAGCTACAACTACTAGTGATGGGGGAACACCTGGACTCAATACAGATCCTAAACATGATAAAGCATCTATAGACTTCAAATGTAATCGCAATTTCAGAGCAAATTCATCGAATCCACAAACTATACGTTGTCCATCAAAAGATCCTGGAGGCCTACAGCCATATTGGGTTGAATCAGATTCTTCAGAAAATAGAGGGGGGTGGATACCAAATACAGACAATGGCACATTACCTGCCAACGATCCTGGATCGCAATATGGTATATTTACAAACCTTTATTCTAGCAAACCTCTTAATAGTACAGAAGAACATAATCATGATCAAAATGATTCTCTTAGTGGTAGTGTTGCTGGATTAAATACAAACGAAGGTTCAATCGTTAATAGTGCTCAATGTGTTGAAAATAAATGTCTTCTCAATGATACAATCGTAGATGTACCTCCTTTAATAGGCGATACCGGTACGCCCACTGATAATGATTTTGGGGGTGATATATTATTTGATGTAAGAAGACAATGTAAAGATGGAGATTCAACCGGATTAGAAACAACCGCTCAAGAGTGTAGTGATGCAGGTGGTACTTTCACTGTGAAGAATGAAAGAGAAAAATTACACCCAGAAATAGAAGGTTATGAATTTAGATTATACAATAATCAATTAGACGGGACTGCTTCATCTAGAGGCGATGATGCTGGTAATGCTAAAGTAGGGTATTGCTCGGGGGAAGGGTCGGCCAAGGAAAAAAATACTCTTGCAGACTGTACTGGGGCCGGAGGTACATGGAATCCATATAAATTATGGGAACAACACGATGTATTCACATCGGGAGACACTGATGGCGGCACCACGTCCAGTTTATCTGAGGATGATCCAGCGAAAAGTAGGGATAGAGGATTCATGGGATATTATGTTAATCCAAATACAGGGGATGATACAATCAATAGCGAATTATCTAAGCATGTAGCTTCGAATCCTGGTAATCAAACGTTAAAAAAAGTAACAGCACATTATTTGAGCCCATTACAAGATTACGGTGCTGTCGCTCAAGGAGATTCTATAAGTGAATCTCACAGTATTCGTTGTGCTCCTAATTATCATGTATCTAAAAATAAAGATTTAAGAACTGATTTTCAAAATGATGCGTCAAAACCAGAAGATAATCACATGAGAGGAAGTTCAACGGGTATTGGTCCATTGGTAACATGTGAAGGTAGCAATGATACATCTGACGACTCTAACACCTCTACTGATAATACTACTAAATTTAATCTAACTGGATGTAGTGAAAATTACTGTAAATTACCAAATGAATCGAACCGTAATACATCTATGTATACATACACCGATAATAAGAAGACCGAACTTGAAAATCTTTCAGAAAATCAAAATGGCAAGATTACTCTTAGACAATTTAATCACGGTGGTCCAACTCTTAGATGTGCTCCTTGGACAACAGGAACACCTAATGTCGCTTGTAATTGGGGTGGATTAGAATCAACTGGTAAAAAAGCCACGGCTGGAACTTGTTCAGTAGAACAAACAGACAGTGGTACAGGAAGAAAAATACCATACTTAACGAGAGAAACTTGTGAAGCAGCAAGTGGCGTATGGACACCAGAACAAACACAAGTTGATATGACAGAAGCTAGAACCGCTACAGGAGATGTTCCAGAATTTACATACACTGGTTGTATACCATTGGTTAGACAAGAACCCGAAGGGACAACATATTACGAACCATATCCTGGAGATTGTGTTGGTTACTGGCCTGGTTCATTATCACACATTAGTGATGATGGATCTGGTCAAACAATATCTCCTCCAGATCAGCTCGATGAACAAGCAAGAGATACGGCTATGTTCAGATTTTACAACCAATGTAAACGCAATTGTGATAATAATCTCAAATGTTCTGGATTCACGATTCAAAAACTTGGTCGTGATGAAGCGGCAGCCTCTGGCGCTGATGAAGGAACAATGCTTTGTAATCAAAAGACAAGCGAGTCCCCCGGTGGAATTACCGAAAATGCTGGTCCCGCAGATCAACGATGTCGTCTTGAAACTAGATCTCAGTCAAGCTGGGCTAAGAATTGGGGTTATGATAATATATACAAAGATTTCGAAATGAACCCTACTACCGCTGCTCAGATGGGTCTCATTAATTCAGCAACTGACGCTCCCCCAACAGTTACAACAGTTCGCTGGCAGATTATCCCAGATGATCAACCTATCTACTTTGAGAAGAAATACACACCTGGTGTCGACGGCGAACAACTTGGTGGAACACCACAAGATCAAACACCATCGTCACTAAGGAATCCTCCAACAACCTCGGCTACCGCTGTTGCGACCTGCAGTGGCACCGCCACCGACACCACCGCCACGCCGAACTGCGCCGACGCCTTCGCGGCGGCGAGCAACACGCTCGCGACGTCCTGCCCCGACGGCTGCGACTACGAGCCAGCACGAAACACAATCGGTGGGTCAGGATCAACTGTTGGACAAGGCGGTCTATCAGTAGCAACTGGTGGAGGTATTGCTAGATAATCATAAAATTTTTTTATAAAAAAAAGATAATTAAAGATATAAAACATAAATAAATATATATTATGGACGAAGAAAACAAAACAAAATTATCTTTTGATGATCTCAATTTAAAAGAAAATCTTTTAAGAGGAATTTACTCTTATGGATTTGAAAACCCATCTAAAATTCAACATGAAGCAGTTCCAAAAATAGCTTCAGGTAAAGATATTATTGCTCAAGCTCAATCAGGAACAGGTAAAACAGGTGCTTTTACGATTGGAGCTTTACAAAATTTAAAAGAAGATGAAAAAAATACACAAATATTAATTTTAAGCCCAACTCACGAATTAGTTCATCAAATATCAGAAGTAATTCGTGAATTAAGTAATTATATGGATGTTTCTATTATGGAAGTTGTTGGTGGAACAAACGTATATGAATGTAAAAAAGAATTAGAAAAATCACCCCAAATTATCATAGGGACACCAGGACGTGTTCTAGATATGATTCTAAAGAAATGTCTTTTTACCAATAATATAAAAACGCTTATTTTTGATGAAGCAGATGAAACATTATCATATGGTTTTAAAGATTCGATTTATCAAATTGTACAAACTATCCCCGAAACAACACAAATTTGCTTGTTTAGCGCAACAATCCCCGATGAAATTTTAGATTTATCATCCAGATTTATGAATAATCCGGAAAGAATTCTGATTAAAAAAGAAGAACTAACTCTTGAAGGAATTACACAATTTTATATTAATATTAAAATAAATGATTGGAAGTTTGATGTTTTAAAGGATCTTTATGATACAATCAATGTATCACAATGTATTATTTATATTAATTCTAAGAATAAGCTTATGGACATTTATACAAAATTAACAAATGAAAATTTCCCTGTATCATATATTCACGGAGAACTAAGTTCGGCGGATAGAAAAGAAGTAATGGAAAATTTTAGAAGTGGTCATTCTAGAATCCTTCTGTCAACCGATTTGTTATCAAGAGGAATTGATGTTCAACAATTATCATTGGTTATTAATTTTGATTTACCAAAAACAAAAGAAACATATATCCATCGTATTGGTCGTAGTGGTCGATATGGACGAAAGGGTGTTTCTATTAATTTAGTAACAGATAGAGACATGCGTTATATGGAAGAGATCGAAAGTTTTTATGATACAAAAATTAGTGAAATGCCTCAGAATATTCAAGATTATTTGAGTGTTTAAACATATTTAAAAGATGTGCGTATATAAAATAATATTATAATTATTGTTACATTAAATGAGTGATTTAAATTTAAATTTTGATTCGATAGGAAAAGAAGTTAGCCTCGATGGAGATAATAAAGATACAGGTATTACTTTAAATGAAGGAAGTTCGAGTGATATGCTCGGAATTGACCTTCTTTCAAACAAAAAGAATACGAAAGCTGAATTAAACGTTTCAAGTGATATTGGTGGATATTCGAGTGATGATGGATCCGTAAAGAGTAATCAGAGTAAAACTAAAAAAGAAGATTTTGATTTTTTTAGCAAAATTAAAGAAAGTGATAAAAATGATAATATCCAAGAAAAAAATCTTGATGTTGAAGCTTCAGCGGAATCTAAAGCTGTCCCCATTAAAGATGATCCAATTCTAAATGCTGCGAAAAATGAAGAAAATGGTGGATTCCGCCCGATTCATTCGATGAATTCTCAAGATATTAAGAATGAAAAAATTGACATGATTTATAAATTTAAAAAGTTAGAGGGTCAAGGGATAAGAACAACAATGAATTATAATATGAACTCTCCACTTGAAGATATGAGAAATGAATATCTTAAGTTGAAAAAACAACGGGAGATTGATAATTCAGTCAAGTTTCAAAGGAAGGTAATGATGGCTGCTATTACAGGATTGGAATTCTTGAATAATAAATTTGATCCTTTTGATGTTAAATTAGATGGTTGGTCAGAATCAATTAATGAAAATATAAATGATTATGATGAAGTATTCGAAGAATTAGCTGAAAAATATGGCGGGTCATCTGAAGTCGCTCCTGAAATCAAGTTACTTATGATGGTTGGTGGTAGCGCATTTATGTTCCATCTTACAAATACAATGTTTAAATCATCAATACCTGGAATGGAAGATATTATGAAGCAAAATCCGGATTTAATGAAACAATTTGCTCAAGCAGCGGTTGGATCAATTGGTAAAACGGGTGGTGGTGGTGGTGATATAAGACAACCAGAAGCAATACGCACAGATCTTCCTCCACCTCGAAATGAGATGAGTGGACCTGCTGGATTGGATGATATTATGAATCAAATGAATATTAATCCAAATGATGTTCCTGATTTGGATAATATCTCATTAATGAGTGGAGATACAGATAGAAAAAGTATTTCGGGGTTAACCTTGAATATATAAATTTAAAGTTTATTTTTTAATTCAGTGAGATCCTCGATCATTGTTTGTATTTTTTTTTCATTTTCAAGTGGTAGATTATCATCATTACCTTCATCTTCTATAAAACTTGAAAATAAATCTTCTTCTTCGCTAAATAATTCACTAATAATAAGAACAAATATGATAGTAAGTATAATCGCACAGATAATATCTCTTGTAGCCATAAAAAATGCGCAAAAGATAAATAATCTTCTAAAATTTTGATTGTGTATTAATTTCTTTTGATTATCATCTAATTCAGAGATGATAAATCTACCACCGATGGTAACAATTATCATCATTACACCAATGAAAAATTTATTTTCATTCATTTTTTCTAATAGTTGTTCAATCATTTATAGTTATATTTTAGAAAAAAAATATATTTATCATTAATATATTTGATGGAAGCAACAGGATGTCTTTTAAGCGAAGCTTTCGGAGAAGTTGAAGAAATTAAAATAAAGAAAAAATCAAAGAAAGATAAGAAGAAATCGGGAATATTGTATCCTGATGATTTAAAACCTGTTGATAGTAATTACCAGAATGATTCTTCTAAAATTTTAGGTTATGATAATAGTCATTTTTATGAAATTAATGGACCCTCAAAATCATTTGGTTCCTATCAGCAAATAAATGATCAAACAATTGATCATCAAAAAATTGAAAATCCAAATGTCGCATATGTTGAAACACCTCAAGTGAAACAACCACATCAACATATACAACCTCAAAAAGATCCAGTTCAAGTAATTAATACACCCATTCAAAACGAGGTTACTGAACAAGTAAAAGGGATTTCTGATAAAGAATATAATGAATTTAAAGAATATCAGAGACGGAAACATTTTGAAATTCATCAAAAACAATTATCTCAAATGGAAGGATTTTCGAATGTAAATGATGATTTTAATGATGTTTTACTTTTTGGATTAATGGGAATTTTCTTTTTAATTTTTACAGATTACATTTACAAACTTGGAAAAAAAACATATTAATCTTTCTATAATATTCAAAAAAAAATGTTTATAAATATTATAAAGTATGGCAAAAAACGATAATAGCATAAC
>MDTC01244525.1_pt1 | contig 12936 bp, 10 predicted proteins | sample 811181 | NCBI WGS metagenome assembly MDTC01 (sample SAMN05326644, study PRJNA326480) | marine metagenome | isolation source: seawater | place: Pacific Ocean: North | collected 2011 | reverse complement strand
TTTTCAGAATTACTAAAAGATGCTGTAAATATTAGGCAAAATGCTGATGTTGAAGTTGCAAATATGTTATCTGGTGGAATTGATTCAACCACAATAGTTAAATTAGCCTCTGAAAATAACAATAAATTAAATACTTTTTCAGTTACTAACACTGGCACTAGTTACAACGAGGAAGAGTGGATAAATAAAGTTGCAAATAAATACCAAGTAATTGGTAAATATGTTGATATTAATTTTGATAATATAAAATTAGAAACTATCAATGAGTCTATAGATGCATTTGATGAACCTTATTCAGATCCATCAACTCTTCCATCTTTTTTAATATACAAAGAGATATCTAAAAATTTCAAAGTTGCTATTTCTGGGGATGGCGGAGATGAACTTTTAGGAGGTTATCAAAGAGTTATAAGGACATTAAATCGTAACAACTTCGCTAGTAAATTTTTTAGTATGTATCCAGGGTTTATTGGAACTGGAAATAAGCTACAAATTAATCAGAAAAACTTAAAAGGTTCATATTTATCATTTTATAAAGACACAAAATTGATGAATCTTTTAAAGTTAAAAAATAGTTTTTTAAATGATAAGTTTACAGATATTGAAGATTCAGAGTATCTTTCAATGATATTGTTTGATTATAAATACTATCTTCCCGAAATGATGATGCTAAAAGTCGACAGAGCTTCAATGGCAAATTCTCTTGAAGTTAGGTCCCCATTTGTTGACCACAGATTAATTGAATACATGATTAATAGCGATTTTGAAGTTAATAATGAAGAAAGTCAAAAACTTCCACTAAAAAAAATTCTTTCCAATGATTTTGATAATAGTTTTCTTAATAGAAAAAAAATGGGTTTTGTATTCGATTTAGAGAACTGGGTATATTCAAATAGTGATTACATAAATGATTACTTCAGAAATGAAAGTAATTTTATAAACAACTTAAATAACAATATTCTTAAAACTCTTTCAATCAATAAAAGCAGAATAAACGCACAAAGAATTTGGAGAATATACTTTCTTGAATATTATTTTAATTCTTTGCAAAAAATCTGAATATCAATTCCTTAAAAGAACTATAAAAAACTAAAACTATAAAACTAAACAAGGTTATTAGATTAATAATTGGTATATTCTTAAATTGGATCGTGTCGTTTTTTTGATTGGGTGTTTTAATACACTCTACATCAAACTTTTCTATAACCATTAAATTTATTACTAACTTATTTACTTCGCATGTAACAGCATATGAGTTTATTTCATATAATGTTGAATCCAAAGAGGTGTTGTTTGCTTTTGGAAAACCTAAAATGAATGAAAAAAGTATTGTAATTATGAAAATTTTAATATTCGTTAATTTATTTTTTTTAGCATAGTTATTTAATAAAAAAACAACTGAGATAATTATAAAGAATGAATAATAGAATGCTTTAAATGTATCTCCGGTCTCTGGATTAAAATTATTTTCCGGAAATCCAAGAGAATTTATAATCAAGATTGATATACCAATCAAGGGACTTATTATATAAATCCAATTATGACTTTTCTTATAAAAAGATTTAAATAATGAGTAGTAAAATATTAGTGACAATACTACTCCAACAATGCTTCTTAATTTATCTAGACTAAAAATTCTTATTGGTATTGTTAATACATTATTTGGTCTGTCTAAAGAAAACTCTTGTCCACTGGTTATAAAATCTTTTCTATTCGTTTTAAAGAATGTATAATCTTTATTCCAATATTCATTGAAATAGTCACCAGAGGTATCTAGCAAAGTTATTCCAATCAATGAATTATTATGAAAGTTTTTATTAGGATTTCTAATAAGATCTCGTAAGTTTATATTATAGAACACATATGGTTCAGCTTTATTGTCGTACTCTTGTTGATCAAAATATTGAACCAATTCACTTCTTTCGAAAATAGAAAAATTATTTATTTTATAATTTTCATAACCTAATAAAGACGTTAGTAAAATACATAAAGCCAAAAAAAATAAAGTATTTTTTAAGTTAATTTTATCTCTGTTAGCAAATGCCAATATACCAAAAAGAATAACTACCATTCCAAAAATAGAAGCCTTTGAGGTAAATAGCATTGGAAAAATTATTGTTAAGCCAAGTAGATATTTATTACTTTTTGTCTTAATATATTTTTCAAAATTTAGTATCGCAAATGGTATTAATGCAAACGCCAATATTTCTGGTTTCATTGAAAGTCTAAGTTGAAAGCTCAAGGGTAGTATGGTAATTATCGTTAATATCTTAAAAATGTCTATGTGGTTTGTTTTCTTAAACTGAAGCATTTTGTAAATTCCATAAAGACCAAATAAGAAGATTACAAAATTTCCATATTGTATTCCTAAATTGATTCTATGTTCAAAATCAGATATAAAATTAATATTAAAATTACTCTGATTTCCTAATTCTGAAATATTTTTAGTAAATGATTCATCAAAACCTCCTATCTGCAAAAAACAGAAAAAAGCAATTACTAAAAAATAAATAAATCCCTGTTCAGGAATATATTCAGTTGGTTCACCAAAAAAGTAAAGTAAGTAAATTTTATATCTATTGAAATCTGGACCTATTGTCGTCATGTAGAACAAGTTAGATATAAGTAATGAAATAAAACAACTTAGTGTAAAAAAAGCTTTATAAAATATCAGGGTATTTATTTTTTGCATTATTTCAATTACAAATTATAAACATTAATCTGTATGTAGTGGATAAGAATTTAATTAATCAAAACACTAAGAAATACAAATATACATATGTATTTAATGAGGGTAGATCAGAAAGGTTGAATTCTGAGAAATCTCCTAAAGATTTTTTTTATTTTTATAGTGAGCTAAAGAAAAATAACATAAAAACAGGCTTCATTGAGTTACAAAACAATAGTTCAAAAAATATACCATTAAATTTATTTAAGATTTTTGAGAAAATTTTTATTAGGTTTTTTCAACTACCCTTTTATGGTCATAAGATAATTAGTAATAAAAACATTAAAAAATTACTAAATTCTGAAAACATAATAATAACAAATGAAACTGTTGGTTACTCTATGTATTTTATTTCAAAATATATTAAATTTAGGAATCCTAAAGTGAAAATCGTAATGATTGTCATGGGGTTGTTTGATAATGTTGAAAATTTTTCTTTAGTAAAAAAATATTTTTTTAACAGAATCTTAAAAGTGTATGACAAGTTTATTTTTTTGGGAAATCCAGAATATAAATTTGCAACCAAATTTAAAAATAACCTGTATTCAAAGTTTTTTTACCTGCCATTCGCAATAGATTATAATTTTTGGAAAAACTCAGATTCCGAAAAGACAAAAAAAAATATTATTTTTGTTGGCAATGATTTAAATAGAGATTACGGACTTATTAAAAATCTGACAACTGAGCTAAAAGAATTCAATTTCATTATTGTGAGTAATAAATTTAAAGATGAACAATTTGACGAAAATGTAAAATATTTTTTCAGCGACTGGAGAAACCCTTTAATTTCTGATTTTGAGCTTAGAGATTTATTTGATTCTGCCTGTTTATCATTAATACCAACTTTAAATACGTTACAGCCTAGCGGGCAAAGTGTGGGACTTCAATCTATGTCAATGAACATACCTATTATTGCTTCTGTTTCTAAAGGGTTTTGGGGCGATGAAGTTTTAGAAAATAATAAAGATATAGTTTTATTAAAAAACGATGCACAACTGTGGAAAAATGAAATTATTGAATTGATGAAAAATACCCAAAAAAGGGAAAACCTATCTATCAATGCTTATGAAAAGCTTAAAAACAATTATAAATACGAGGATTTGTTTGAAAGATTTTTTGATATATTAAAAAATTAGTGCTCTAACAATTCTCTATATTCTTTAAATCCCTCAGGTATGGTGAATCTCAATGAATTTCTATAGGCATATTCAGTATCAGGATTTGCGTTTTTAAAATTTTTCATATTAAAAATTGATTTTGGCGAAAGAATTTCTGAGGCAATTCCAACATCGGTTGAAATTATAGGTGTTTTTGTGATAGCACACTCCATTATGGCCTGTGGCCCGCCTTCAATTCTTGAAGCAACAATATATAAATCAATACAATTATAAATTTCATTTAAGGATTCAAAGTCTGTCATTTCAAAAATGTAATAGCCTATATTATATTTTTTGAGTTCACTAACAATGAAGTCTCTTCGCTTTCCAGTTAAAACTACTTCCAAATTTTTATTTATAGTTTTTAAATATCTTACAATTTCAATAAATTGATCAGGGCCTTTTATATATTTTGCTTTATTAGGATTGTTGCCTTCAGAGTCTCTCTGAAATGAACCGACAAGAAAACTATCATCTGGTAAATTAAATTTTTTCCTTATAGAGTCTTTAGTGTTTATCTCATAAAAAATATTTTGATTTATCCAAAAAGGAATATGAGTAATTTTTTTGTTAGTTAATTTTTTTAATTGTTCTTCAGTTTTTTTTGAAATTACATGATATTCATCAACATATTGATCTCTTTCATAAAAATCACTTAAATAATCATCATCCATTTTGAACTCTTCAATATGATAAATAGAACATATCACTTTTTTATTATTTAGATGTTTCAATTTTATATTTTTCCAAAGCCAAGGAGCAATTATCCAAATTACATTTGCTTTTCTTGGAGTTGAAGTAAAAATGTCTTTGTTGTGTGTAACCCACTCATCTCTAAGACGGTCGACAACCCAGTCTTCTTTTAGTTGATTTAAAAAAACAGTCATAATTTAAAGTACCTGATTAATGTTATTACATTTAAAACAATATAACTAAACTTTATTAAAGAGTGGATAGAATATTAATAACAGGAATTTCAGGTCAGGATGGTGTTTTTTTAACCTCTAAGCTGTTTTCATTAAATAACAATATAAAAATTTACGGAATATCCAGAAATATAAACAATCCAAATTTTTATAAAAAAATAGCAAAAATAAATAAAAATTTTAATCTAGACAATATTCAGTTAATTAATACAAATCTTACTAATTACATTGAAGTAAGTAATCTAATATCTGATTTAAAACCAACGGTGATCATTAATTTAGCGGGTCCTAGCAGCGTCAGTGAGTCTATAAACAATGAGCAATATTACAAGGTTCATTTAGAAGATAGTTTTGACAACATTGCTAATTCAGTTATTTCTTTAAACTTAAAAACTAAAATATTTCAAGCCTCAAGTAGTGAGATGTTTGATAATTCAGAAGACAGATTAAATGAGCAATCAGCTCTAAAGCCAAGAAATCCTTATTCGAATTCAAAATACAAAATACATCTTAAAATTGAACAATTAAGAAAGCATAGCGGTCTCAACATTTCTTCAGGAATCATGTTCAATCATGAGTCTGAATTTAGAAGTAAACAATTTTTAGTAATGAATATCATTCAAAATGCTTTAAGAATAAAAAGAAAAGAAATAGAAAATTTTAAAATCGGAAGTATTGATTATGTTAGAGATTGGAGTTTTGCTGGTGATATCATGGATGCGGTTCTACAAATTATAATGCAGGATAACCTAGAAGATTTTGTATTAGGCTCTGGAGAAGGAACACAAGTTAGACACTTGTTAGAATATGTTTTTTCTTTTCTTAATTTAAACTGGAAAGAACATGTAGAAATCGACAAAACTATTTTGAGAAAAAATGACCCCCTATCTATTATTTCTAACCCAGAGAAAATTTTGAATAAACTTGGATGGAAAGCTGAGATGGATATCGAAAAGTTACTGTTTAGAATGATAGAAAATATAAAGTCTGGCCAATAATGGAATAAATTATGGATGAAAACAAATTAGTTTCGGTAATAATGTCAGTTTACAATGATGCAAATAGAGTTAAAAAATCTATAGAAAGTATTTTGAACCAATCATACTCAAATATTGAACTTTTGATTATGGATGATGGTTCAACTGACAACACCTTTGAAATTTGTAAAAACTATCAAAATGAAAACAATGTCAAAATATTTAAAAACAATCAAAACATTGGCCTTACGAAGTCTCTAAACATATTAATAAAAGAATCTAGTGGATACTATATTGCTAGACAAGACTCTGATGATACAAGCGAGATTGTAAGGATAGAAAAACAGATCGATTTTATGTCACACAAGAACTTATTAGTTTCAACAACAAGAGCGTATGTATTTAATGAAATCACAGAAAATATTAGGCCTAGATATTCTCATCTAATTCCTAATAGGTTAATAATAAAATTAAAAAACCCTTTTGTTCATGGAACTTTAATGATTAAAAAATCTTTATTCGAAAAAATAGGAGGTTACAACGAGAACTATTACTACTCGCAAGACTTTAAATTATTTAGTGATTTGATAAATTCAAAAATTGATATTCCCATATTGAATACCCCACTTTACAGACTCAACACACAAGATAATTTAAGTACTAAATTTAAACTCGAACAAAAAGAATATACAAAAAAAATATTAAAAGAAAATAGAAAAATATTATAAAATTTATTAAATATATTGTCATATAATGAGATTTAGCAAATTAGGTTAACTTTTTGAAATTTGTTTATTGTGTAGATGAAAATTTTAACTTTCAACTAGCTACTTCAATTTTTTCTTTATTGAATAATGTGAATAGAGAAATAACAATATATGTGCTTCATGAAAATCCAGATACTTTTAATAATTTTAAAAAAACTTTTGAAAATCATAATAACTGCTCTTTATTAGAGTTGATAAAGGTAGACACTTCAGGAATAAATTTTCCAAATATAAAAAATGCACATGTAACAAAAGCAACTTATTATAGAATTTTTATTCCACGCTACATAGTAGATTACGATAGTTTAGTTTATTTAGACGCGGATACAATTATTATGAGTAATCCTTTAGATATGCTTGAAATGGGTATAAATGAATTAAATACAAAGCGATTAGAAATTGGTGCTTGTATTGAAACTACTAGACAAAAGTCACCAGATATTTTTAAAAGATTAGATATTTCTGGAGATCATTATTTTAATGCTGGAGTTATGATTTTTAATAAATTGAAGGATGAAAACAATCAGTTAACTGAAAACTTGTTAGAAGTAATGAATAAACTTGGAACTAAAATTAAATACTGGGATCAAGATGTACTAAACAAATATTTTGATTCAAAATTTCTAAGCCTTAATCCTAGGTTAAATTGGAAAATTGATGATAAGCAACCGAGACTTGAAACAAATTCAAACCCCTGTATTGTGCACTATGCAGGTAGCAGTAAACCATGGACTTTAGAGGGAATTCTTTATACTGATAGCCAGTATTTTCAGGACAATTATCTTGAATTTACAAAAAATAAGTTTTATCTTTTAAAATCAAGTTGGAAACTGGGTACATTTAAATTATTGATTAAACATATATTCAACTTTTCAATATTTAATAACAGATCATTTATGAAAATAATTATCTCAACTGTAATTATGCTTATGAAAAAGCGAAATATTTAAAATGCTTGAAGTACAACCTCATGAAATTTTAAATAGTTTTAATTATGCAATTAATTGTGACAAAATATACGCAGGATTTTTTACCAAAGAACAAGTACCTAAACTGCAAATTGAAAATATTGATCTTAAAAAACATAATGATACTTACGTTATTGTAAGAAATAAAAAATTTGATTTAGATGAAAATGATTCAATTTTCTGCTCCCTAGAATTTATTGACGAATTATTTTACCTTCTATCAAAAGCCAATAATCTCAAAAATATAAAACTATTGACTCATCAAAGTGATAAAGCAATAACTGAAAAATTATTTTTATCAAAACCAGACTGTATTTCCTTATGGTTAGGTATAAATGTTGATTATGAGAATAAAAATTTAATTCCAATTCCAATAGGACTTTCCAATGAGCATCCAAAGAACGTTAACTACATTGATATAAAATTAAAAAATAAAAACGAAAAAGAAAAATTAATTTACGTCAATTTTAACGAAAATACAAATATTAAACATCGAAAAAATTTGTATAACAATTTTAAAAAATATAAATGGGCAACTGTTGACAATGCTAATTTGACCAAGCAGCAATATATTAATAATTTAAATCAACATAAATTTAACCTCTCTCCCTGGGGAAATGGTATAGATACACACAGATTTTGGGAGTCAATATACCTAGGAACAATACCGATTACTCAAAAGCATATTACTTATAATTCTGCAAAAGGCTTGCCGCATCTTGCCGTAGAAGATTATAGCGTTGTAAATTTTGATTTTTTAAAACAGAATATCGCCAAAGAAGAATTTAATTATGAAAGTGAAAAACTAAGAGTAAGTTACTGGATAAATTATTTTAATTCGACACTAGATACTGGAGAGCAATTTAAAATCAATTCGAAATTATTCTATGTTGATTTTTTGAAATTGAAAAAAAGACTTAATAACTATTATTTAAGTAAATTTAAAATTATAAAATATTACTTACATAAAGTAATAGAAAAAATTGGTTCATCATAAATGAATAGAATAAAGTCTTCAAAGTTTGATTACTTTTATTTTATGATATTTTTAATATTTTTATCTATTTTATTTAAAGTAGATTATCGATACATAAATGAACTAAGTTGTTGTGGAGATGATTTTGATTATTATTCTCATGCTTTAACAATTGCGGTTGATAAAGATTTTGATTATTCCAACCAGTTAACTCCAAACGATACAAGTTTTTTTATAGATGAAAAAATTGCCCCACTTGGTTTTTTTGGTACTGGCATGCTTTCCGCTCCATTTTTATTTTTAGGTGATCTGTTGGATAAGGCTTTTGGCCAACAACCAATTTCAAATAAAGTGATTCTGTATTCACTGTCATCTATTTTTTATTTATTACTTTCAATTAGTCTTATTCATTCTGGGCTCAATAAGTTAAAGATTAATGAAAATATTTATATTCTTTTTCTTTTCATATCTGGTTCAGGTTTGGCATATTATGCATTCGAGCGCTATAGCATGACCCACGTTTATGAACTTTTTTCTATTTCGTTAATCTTTTATTCAGTTGTAAATATAAATATTTTAAAGGACAGAAAAAAACACTATTTTCTACTTGCTTTTGCAATATTTGCAGGAATTTCAGTAAGATATACAAATTATTTTTTATTTATCCTTCCATATATATTCGAAAAAATATATTTCAAAAATAATAAAAAGTTTAAAAGTTTTAGTTCGAGTTATTTCATAACTTTCCTGTCCTTCTTTTCATTGTTGTTTTATTTTATAAATGTACAAATTTATGGCAAATTTATTGTTAACCCACTTAATATTTACTCTGCCGATTCTTATCGAGTAACAAACTATTTGAACGAAATTAATAATGTTATTGATTTTTTTACAATTAATATTCAAATTTTATTTAAAATTTTATTCGCTCAAGAGTTTGGTATATTTTGGTTCAGCCCAATAATTTTTATTGGTTTTATAACTTCTATAAGCTTCCTTAAAAATAAAGAATTGAATTACCTTACTCGCATTCTTGTAATGATAGTTTTTCTTTATAACTTTGGAATAGTTGCTGTCTGGTCATCAACTGCTTCATCATATGGCTTCAGATATTTATTTTCTTTAATACCAATATCCTTAATCATTTTTTATAGTTCCGAAAAAAACATTCTATTAAATATAATGAAAAAATATTTAATAGTCTTTTCTTTATTTGGTTTGATTTCAATAATATTTTTTGAATCTACAACAGTTACTGAACTTTCTACTACAACAGTAATTAACACTTTTGGTAAAGAAGATTTATATTCCAACCCAACTTACTTGTCAGGTATCATAGGATCTTTATTTGATGTATCTGCATATGCAAAAATATTTGCATCAAGTTTTTTATTTTTACTGCTTTACTTAATATCCAAAAGTTTTATTAATTTAAAACCTATAATTGAAAATTTAGATTTTAATGTTTCAGCTAGCCAAAAACAAAAAATGATTGAAACTCTTGACTTATATGATGATGTAAACCTTGTTCAAGTATTAATAATTCTTCTTTTTATATTTATGTTTTCTTATATAGTTACTTCAAAAAAGAAAATTTAGTTTATTTATAAAAATTATTAATTTCTTTAACAATCCTATCAACTAGTTTTAACTCCATCATTGGCCATATAGGTAATGAGAGTATTTTTTCAGATAATTCACTTGCCTCTTTATATGTTTTCTGCTTATTTTTCCCTGAATGAGCTTCAAGGTTTGGCAGTGGTACTGGATAATAGATTGCAGTTGAAATACCCTTAGAATCAAGATGCTTTATTAATCCATCTCGATCATGATTTGCTTTGATAGTAAAATAATTAAAAGAAGAATTTTCATAATCAAGTAATGTAATATTGCTATTTTCAACCAGTTTATCAGCATAATATTGTCCAATTTGCTCTCTACTTTTTATGAATTCTTTAATATGATCCAATTTAATACTTAGGAAATTAGCCTGAATCGAATCAAGTCTTGAGTTATATCCAAATATTTTATTTTGATACTTTTGTTCAGCTCCATGATTTCTTAACATTTTTGAATATTTTGCAATAGAATCATCATTTGTAATAATCATTCCACCGTCTCCAAATGCACCAAGATTTTTACTTGGAAAAAAAGAAAAACAGCCAGCATTACCAAATGTACCCAATAATTTATCGTTATATTTCGACCCAAAAGCTTGAGCAACATCTTCAACTACAAAAAGATTGTATTTTTTCGCAATTTCCATAATTTTATTTAGTTCAGCACTTTTTCCAAATAAGTGCACTGGAAGAATTCCAACAACCTGATCAGTTAAATTATTTTCAATTTGTTCTACATCCAAATTACCAGTATTTTTATCGACATCTACAAATATAGGTTCATAACCTGCTTTAACCAAGGCCTCACTAGTTGCAAAAAAAGAGAAAGCGGGAGTTATAACTTTATTTTTCTTTTTATCAAAACCATCAATATTATTAATTGATTCAAGAGCAATTAATAATGCATCTGTTCCGTTTCCAACTCCAATTGCATGTTTTACATTGAAAAAAGTTTGTATTTTTTCTTCAAAATCAACGACAGCACTACCTCCAATAAATTGAGATATTTCTAATTGATTTTCAAAAGACTTTAAATATTTGTCTTTTAAAAGTTCAAATTCATTTTCAAAAGATACAAGGGGTATTTTATTCACATTTTGATGATAACAATATTTAGAACTATGTTAAAAAAGATACATTGCTAATTTTCTTAAGCCTATTATTTATTTGCAAAAAATAAATAATATAGCTAAAAATTGTTGCAAAAGCCGCACCATTTATACCAAACATATTTATAAGAAGAATATTTAAAATTAAATTTGAAGCAAAAAGAATGAGTAAAGATTTAGTGTGTTCTTTTGGGTAGTTAATTTGTAAAAGTACATGTTCAAATGCAAAGCAATAAGATAGTATTGAAAATCCCAAAACTATTACGAACAAACTAAATAAACCATTTTCAGCCACATTTTCTAGATAGGAAAAACTGTCACTGAAAAAATATGAAAAAGTTAATATGACAAAACCAATCGGTATAAACAGTAAGTAAGCTAATTTAAAGATACTTTTTTTAAATGAATCAAAATTTTCTTTGTTTTGAGTTAATGTTTCAAATTTTGGGGTAGACATAGCCCTCATAGCTGCAATTAATCCAATAAAACCTTCACCAATAGCCGAAGTAAAAGTATAAAAACCTACTGATTGATTTCCCAATAAAATTCCAATCAAAATAATATCAACCTTTAAATTAAGATCAGACAGAAAACTTGTTAAAAATGCATTTTTAGCAAAAGCATAATGATTTCTAAGAGACTCTAGAAAGATAGATTTTTTAAAGTTAAATTTTACTTCTTTAAAAATAAAAATTATAGATATTATAAAAACAAATATTTCAGCATATAAGAAACATAGATGGAGATTCTCACTATCAAGACCATCTTCAACAAGTATTAAATATGTAACTAAAAAAATGATGAACCTAAAAGGGCTAATAAATGACATCTTTACAAATTTTTCTTTTCCATTTAAAAACCAATAAAAACATTTATTAATTGAAAAAAATATAATTGGAATAGTAATGTTCAAAAGATTAAAATTAAGAAAATTATTCAGAATGTCTCTAAATATATAAATTATTAAGGTTATTAATAATGAATTAACTAAAACAATAACTACACCTGAAGCCACATTATTAAAAAGTTCCGTTAATGAAGAGTTTCCATTACTGGCTTCTCTAAGTATCGAGTAATGAACTCCGAAAGTAGTAATTTGCGAAAACAAAACTATAAATATGTATTGGATATTAAAACTACCCAAAGCCACTTCAGTTCCATTTTTGACAATCAAGAAATATAACAAAAGACCTAGTACAGACGTTGTTCCAAAGCTGATTAGGTTGATTAATGTATTTTTTGTATCTTTCAAAATATTCTTATTTTAAAGTTCAAATCTTTATTTTCTTGAATATCAAATAAAAGTCCAAAGAAAAAGAAAAGTATAAAAAGTATAAAAAATACTAGTAACATAATGAAAGTTAATTCTGGAACAAAACCATCTTGCTCATATACTCTCAACACCCTGCTAAGGAGAATAGGTTCAGCGACGAAGAGTGTTATAAATGAAAGAAGGTAAGATATTCCTGCAGGGCTTAAGTCTCTAAATATAAGTTTTTTAAAAACACGTTTGAAAAATAATCCAATTAACAAAAAAGTTAATTTAGGTAATATATTCCATACCCTTAACCCACTTTTTTCCTCACCATAATGAGGAATAATGTCGACATCGCATACAACAGCATCAACTAAATTTAAAAAGTGCAATAATTGTCCAGGATATCCATATCTCTTTATCATTTTTGAAAGATCAATTTTCTTAAGAGTAC
>MDTC01160078.1_pt1 | contig 12936 bp, 17 predicted proteins | sample 811181 | NCBI WGS metagenome assembly MDTC01 (sample SAMN05326644, study PRJNA326480) | marine metagenome | isolation source: seawater | place: Pacific Ocean: North | collected 2011 | reverse complement strand
GTTGTTTCCTCATTATTGTCTTTTTGTTTTGTGGATGTTTCAGGTGAGGTTTTTAGTTCAAGGAACATGCCGCACTCTGGACATCTACCTTTATGATCCATAACAACTTCTGGATGCATAGGGCAAACATAAGTGGATTTTTTTTCTTCACTGTGATTATGTTGGTTGTGATTTTGGTGATTGTGATCTTGTGCCATTACGGGGTTTACAAGAAACAACACCATAATAAAAAATATGTTTTTCATTTTTCATCTCCTTTTTTATAAAAATTTAAATTATTGTTTTTTAAGAAAAGGAAGAATGAATTGGCGGTCGATGAATATTTTTTACTAAGTATTCTTTTATTGAATAAAAATAATATTTTTTATAAGATTTAGTAATTTTTAAATCAGAAAGGTTTATTTTATTAATGGTGGCAGTAGTTGTAGAACAGTTTTGGCAACTATAGCAATTACAGTTTTCTTTTTCACAATTATGGTTATCAGAATGGTTTTGAGTGCTATCTTTCGAGTGGTTGTGTTCTGATTTATGATGTTCTGCGATGATTTGGCTTTTGTTTTCTGTTTCATTACAGCAATTATGTCCCGCATATGTTGATACGGAAAATAAAATAAAAAGTGCTGTAATGAAAAAGTTTTTTATCATTTTTTAATTTTTATTATGAAGTTTCATATTTTTGTCATCAATACCAAGAGGGTTTTGTTTATGTTTGGATTTTTTATAATCAAGTAAAACCTCAAGTTCATCAATAGTAACTTCGATTAGAAATGTTTCATTTTTTCTTTTTATGCTTGGCTCATAAAAATAATCAACTCTATTATCCCAAAAAATATTTTTATCATCTTGGTAACGATCAACAGATTTATTGTATTTTTCAGCCATCTTTCTTTTTGCTAAAAGTTTTTCACGCTCGTCAAAGAGAGATTCTTTTTTCTTGATGTGATTTTTATATTGTGAATGCATACACTCATGTTGTTGGTGTGTAGAATTTTTAGATTCAGCATTTTGAATATCTTGCGCTGTTTGGGGATAGCTTGCTTCTTCACTAACGGTAGTAGCAAAGGTAGAAAAGCTTAAAAAAGTTGTCAATAAAATTGTGATTAAATTAATCATACTGTTGTCCTTTGTGTTTTATTATTTAAAATTATAGTACAATAAAACAAAAAAATCAATGAATTTAGAAAATAATGAATCAATAAAGGTAAAAAGTAAAAGTATTTTAGGTACAATATTAAAGGGTGGTTTTGGTATTGTATTGCCGACCTTTGGGATGATAGCGGTAATATTTCTAATTTATGATTTTTCACTAACATTGGTGTCACCAATAACCTGGTTTTTAGAAAAAAAGTTGAGCTTCCCGGTATGGTTTGTTGATATTCTTTCATTATCGGCATTTTTACTACTTTGTTTTGCTTGTGGATTATTAATAAAAACAAAAGTTGGTGTGTGGTTTTTTGAATATTATGAAAGGGTATTAAAAAAGTTAGGTGTATTTAAAATATTTAAAGCAATAAAAGAAATATATGAGCAACTAACATCAGATAATATGGAAGCATTTAAAGAGTTTGCAATATGCTATCCTTTTGGAAGAGATAATGCAGCAGTTCCAGCATTTATTATTGAAAAATACAAAAATAGTGAAAATAATATGTATGTTGTTTTTGCTCCAACAGTGCCAAACCCAACATCGGGTTTTTCTTATCATTTGAAAAGTGAGTTAGTTGATGCAAAACCAGATATTCCTGTTGAAAAGGCATTTCGGATGATTTTATCCTGTGGGGTTGGATCTGTTGATTTGCTTAACCTAAAAGAAATGGAAATAAAAAAAGAGGATGAAAAGTAACATCCTCTTTTGTTTTTTTATTAATTAAATTCAGTAGCATTTTTCCTTAGTAAGTAATCTTCTGAAATACTTTTAAGGATAACACGACCGACTTTTCTATCATATCGTTCTTCTTTTGGGGTAATAACTACACCCTCTCGAATATGAGAAGATTTGCCAGAAACGGTTTCTTTTCCATTAGTGTATTTGAAAAGAACATCTTTAGAAAAAGGACCTTCATAAAGCACTGGAACTCTTTGAAGATCGAATTCTTCACAGATTGAATCAACTTTTTCACTATCCAATGGTTTTTTCTTTGACCCTTTACCTAGATAAATAGCAAACACTCGCAAAAAGACCTCATTTTGGTTAGCACCATATTGTAGGTCTTGAATTCCGTTACCAAAGACCTCACCTAAAATATATACACAGCTATTGTGACGATTGGCAAGTGTCTTTGCAGTTTCGAGAACATTATATTTTTTTGCAGCCTTAATATATGTATTTTTCTCATTTGCTTCATTATCTTTTAAGCTAAGACCTTTTGCAAGCATACCTTTAGAGCTAACAAAAAATTGAGAATCAATAAGTTTTTCGTCCTTTTCAGAATCAGGAACGGCACCAGCTAAAAAACAGGTTCCGTGGATTTTTTCGGACAAGACAACTTCTTCTCCATCCTGAATAATATCAGGGTGATTTTTGAAATTTTCAATATCGAATTTAAAAGCATAATCTAAACCAATATTGGCAACTTCACCAGCAAGGGCTGGAGGTATAGGTTGTTCATATTTTTTAATACCAAGCTCTTCAGTCATGTCTGTACCAATTGGATTACCGTTAGTATGGGGATAAATAAGACCTTCACTAAAAACACCACGTAGGCGAACTTCTTTGACACGATTTTTTTTGCTACCTGCAAGTTTTCCTTTTAAGTTAAGTTCTTCAATTACGGTATCTGGAAGAACCGCCTGTGTAGGGATATACACAACTAGGTCGCCCTCTTTGAATTCGTTTTTCTTTGTAATGACATTATAACCGAGAACCTGAACAATAGATAAACGATCAGCATCGGGGTGGTCAATAACTTTGTTAACTTTCTCAACTGAAACCTTAAAGGTAGCCATATTTATTCCTCTATTTTTTGCAATTAAAAATTTATTTTGGTAATATAAAAATAATATAATTGCTATTATACATAAAAAATAGCAAAAAGTAAAACAAAAAAGGAAAAATATGATTGAAAGATATAGGTTATTATCGCTTTTTGATGGTATAGGTTGTTTCCCTCTTGCTTATGCGAATAAGGTTGGTATAAATCACAAAGATTTAAAATATGAAAGTTCTGAAATAGAAAACTATTTATTGGATATATTGAGTACTAATTTTCCCAAGCATAACCAGTTAGGAAATATAGAGGAAATAAATTGGAATAGTCTTTATCTTGATAAGGAAAAAGCCAATATAGTAACAATGGGTACACCGTGTACTGGATTTTCAACATCGGGGAAAAGGGATGGTTTAGAAAATATAGAGTCAAGGCTTTTTGTAAATAGTGTTGAATCAATAAAGATAATAAAACCAAAATATTTTATCTGGGAAAATGTATTTGGGGTGTTGTCGAATAATAAAGGAATGGACTTTAGAGAGGTTTTAAAGGCATTTAAAGAAGCTGGTTATAATTTGGCTTGGACAACCTATAATACTAAATATTTTGGAATACCACAAAAAAGAAGAAGGGTTTATATGATTGGTGTTAGGAATGACTTAAAACAATCAAAAATTCTTGAATACATTGATCCATTTAATATGATAAACAGAGCTTTTTCAGACGATATATTTGCTTATGAAAATATGGTAGATAAGTTTTATGAAAAAAACTCATTCGATTTAAAAGATAATAAGTTGTCATATTTTAATAGATTAAGATCTGATCTTTTTAAAGCTGAAGGTATAGCTGGAACTCAGGCAAAGAGGGATTATAAAAGCTTTAGAGATGTTTTTGTAACAAATGATATAATTAGAAGAGAAACACCTAGGGAGAGATTAAGGTTTCAGGGAATGCCTGATTATTGGTTTGACGAGCAGTATAGCTCTTATGGGAGAAGTACTTTATATAAGGCTGATGGTATGTCATTACCTGTTGTTGAATCGGTTTTTGATTCCTTGGACAAAATTGACGCTTTTGAATTTATAAGAAGGGTGGAAAGTAATGAGCTATATGAAGAAAGAGAGAAATGGGTAAAAACTTTATCTTCTGATAGAAAGTCTAGTTATCAAATACTTGGTTGTCCTTCTAATATGATGGGAAGTAATGGCAAAAAAGAGGGAAAAGTTCAGTATTCAGGAATTATGATGACAGACGGTAAGGAAACAGAATTGTTTTTAACAGACCGATGTTCTGAAGCTGGTCATATATTAAAAGAGGGTGATATTAAATCGATAGCTGACGTTTATGAGGGTGTTGTTGATGATTGGTATAGTGTAACAGATAGATCGGTTGATGGTATATTAAGAAGGGAAAGGGACAGTAATAAAAAATTACCAGAGGAATTAAGAGAAGCTATAAAAAGGATATATAAAAAATAAAAGCAACCAAGGGGTTGCTTTTTTATTATAAATCAATGCTATCAATAAGTTGAAAGTTTCTATACCTATCAACTTCTTCGACTTCTTGTGATTTGACATAACCAACTTGCTTACCTTCTTTATTGATAACAGGAACATCTAAAAAGGTATCTTCATAAAGTCCCCGCTCATGCCAAGTTGTTGTCAAAAAGCTTTGATCTTTTAATCCTTCAATAAAATCCTCGACTGAAATATTTTCGTCTTCAAGTACGATTGTTTGTGTAAAAAATAGATCGTTTGCAGAGAATCTAAGGGTAACTTGTTTCATATATACCTCCTTAAAGTTAGGAATATATTATAGCCTGCTGTGGTTTTACTAACAACAGACTATAAGTAGCATTTAAAGCTTTGAGTTTAAAAAGTTCTTTAATCGTTTTTGCAAAATAGAAAGACTCTCATTTTCTAAAAATTTTAAAAACTCATTATTGTCATAAACAGTATGGCTGTTTACTCGGTTTAAAACTTCCTTAAGAATCTTATTATTCATTGAAGATGAATAAAAACTTTCCTCTTCTCGTATAAGTTTAATTTCATCTTCATCAAAGAAATCATTTACTTCAAAAATTAAAAAATCAATAAACATTTTTAATTTTTCATCAAAAAAGCAAAAATAAACTTTAAAGATGTTTGAGTCATAAGCTTCAAAAGAAATGAATTTTGTAAGCTCCTTTTTATCATCAAAATGCTTAATGGTAAATTTTTCTTCATCGAAGTCTGACAAAAATGATAAACTTGAAGAAAACTTTTCAATATTTTCCTGAACAATGTTGTGAATCATTGGCATGTATTCATATTCAAATTTATCGTTAATTTCCTGAGTCATTTGTTTATTTTCAGAGTGCATTTGTTTTTCCTGTTAGTGACTTGTTGAAATAATGAACATATTATATCAAAATTAAAAAATATAAGCAAAGAGTAATAATCTTTAATACGACTCTTTGCTATAACATTTTAATATAAGAAAGAAACTAAAATGGGTTCTGGATCAACACTATTAATAATCCACTGTTTGCCATCTTTGGTTGTTGCATTACAGAGTTCTTCAAAAGAGATATAAAACTCTAATTTTTCACCTTCTGAATTGAATAACTCTGGATGCCAAACAATAGTTCCTAGTGGATCATCATCGTAACAGTTAAGCATTTCATCAACAAAATCACCGTCCATACGGTAATGATTTTTAGAACCATTAATTAAAATATGATTATCATGATCTTCGAGTAGGTCAAAAATTGTAGTTTTATACTGAAAATATCCCATTTTTTCAGCTAAATCAATGACCTCATGGGTATCCCACTCATCACCAAGAATTTCTGGAATATCAACAGTCTTGACACTTGTTCCGTGCTGAATTGCAAGTGATTCAGCGGTTGAGAATAAAGCATTTTCTGTTTCTTCTATCTCTGTACCTATGTTAAGTTGTGAAACATATTCACCATTAAGTGTTAATATTTTTTCACTTCCGTATTTAAGTACGACAACAAAGTTATCGCTCTCGGTATTTTCAAACAATGTTGCTTTAATTTCTTCATATGGTTTAGAGTATAAAGATTGTGAAAGCATTTGTAGGCATTGATTGTAACTTAGTTCTGTACCTACTGTTAATAGTTTTGATTTAAGTCGCTTGGCAGATTTTTTAAAGTGTTCTTCAGAAATTTTCATTATATTATTCCTTAAGTTGTTAATCAAAAAGTTGTTATGAGCACTGCAACACGATTATCTTAAAAAATAAAAATTGTGTTGTTTAGAGAAATGATAATTTCGGCAAAAATCAATTGATTCGCTCATGCCATGTCTATCAAACAATGAAAATATTTTATCAATTGTTCTTGATAAAGTCAATATTTTTGTTGATAATAAGAAAAAAAGGAAGGTAATAGTGAAAAAAAATATTCAATCACCTAAATTGTTTGAAAAAGAAGATATCTATAATGTTATAAGCAGAAAAGGATTAGCAAGGTTATTGCGAGATGGTGCTGTATCTATAGATGGGATTCATGGTATTAATCACTGGCTAAGAGTATTAACAAACGGTTTGATAGTATCAGATCAAGAAGACGTAGATAAGAAAATTATTATTGCTTTTTCTTTTTTGCACGACTCTAAAAGAGAAAGTGATTATAGTGACTCTTTACATGGTAAAAGGATTTCGGATTTATTACTAAGTAAAAAAATCAAAGGGTTAAAGTTAGGAAAGATTGAAAAACAAGTGTTAGCCTATGCATGTGCACATCACAGTGACGGTTTTACGGTGGATAACTTACCAGATGGATTAAGTTTTTTAAATGGTATGACTGATAAAGAAAGAGAGTATTTTATAAATACAATTGGAGCTTGTTGGGATGCCGATAGATTGGATTTATTAAGGGTGGGTGTTTACCCTGAAAAAGAGTACCTATCAACAAAAACCGCCAAAAAAAATGAAATCATATCCATATGCAATAGATGGGCAATGAATGACTATATAAATGATCTGGGTCAAGAAATAAAAGATGACATAATGTCTACAAAAAATAAGTTCCTGATGTTCTTATAAAGCCATATAAGGCTTGCTAAAACAATAAAAATAAGATATAATATATATTAGTTTTTAGCAAAAAAGAAGAAGGAAAAATGAATCTAGAATACATCAATTTGATAACAACAATTGTTTTTGTTTTGTTATCTTCGGCATTTATATCTATGTCGGAGGCTGCGATTCTTTCATTAAACAGAAACAAATTTTATGTTTACAAAAAGGAAAACAAAAAAGGTTTTGCTGTAAAGAGCCTTGATAAAGTACTGACTAATAAAAGTGAGTATATTTCAGCTATTATAATACTCAGTACTTTAATTAATGTTGGTGGTAGTGTTATCATTGGTACAATGACATCGGAGCTTTTTAAAGTATTCAACCCTATTGTTGTTAATACTGGTTTTGCAAAAGTAAATGTAAATCCAAACACTTTATTTGCGATTATTTTTACATTATTGGTTTTGTACATATCAAAAATGATACCTAAGCTTGTTGGTGCACAAACACCATTAAGAATATCACTGTTTACATCACCAGTAATTGTATTTTTACAGTATTTTATAAAACCTGTTTCGGTTATGTCTTACTGGATATGTAAACCTTTTGTTTCATCGCCAGAAGATTCAAGTATATCAATGATAGAAATAAAGCATATACTTAAAAAAGCATATAAAGATGATCTGATTAAGGATAGGGAGTTTGAAATCATTAGTAATAGCCTTTTACTAAATCAAAAAACTGTAAAAGATATAATGAAATATAGAAATGAAATAGAAAGCTTCCCTGCTTCGGAATCAATCAGGGAAAATATTGAAAAGATTACATCATTTAAGCATAGAAGGATATTGATAACAGTTGGTGAAAAAGATGAAATACCAGTTGGTGTTGTAGTTGTATCCGATTTGATGAAATCAGCTTTAAATGGTGAGGATAAAAAGGTAAGTGATTTTGCACATAAACTTTTAGTTGTAAAAGAAACAGATACTTTAGGTCATATTCTTGCCGATTTTAATGATTCTTTGGATCATATTGCTTTAGTTGAAAAAGCGGATGGTAAATATCTTGGTATGTTAGCAATAGAGGATATTTTTGATTCACTAACACTGGGATTTAATAATAGTTAAAAACAAAAGAGTCCTTCTGGACTCTTTTTTTATGCTCTCGTATCAATCCTTGTTCCTAAAACATCGTCTGCACTAACTCGCCTTTGAAGATTATTTCTGTTTTGATATTCTTCAATTCGAACCTGCTCTTGCTCAAATCTTTGATCAAGCTCTTCTCGACGCCTTTCAGCTTCTATTTGTTCATTCCTATTTTCTCTTAGGCGTTGTTCAAGCTGTTGTTGCTCTTGCTGTCTAAGTTCTCTTTGGCGCTCTATATATTCACGACGTTCTTCTTGTCTTTCTCTTGCTGATTCTAAAGCCTTTTCAGACTGTTCTCTCATATAATTGGCACCATAGCTTAAAGCTCTTACATCTGAAATGTTCATGGTTTTACCTCAATTGTTATTTTCTTGTTTAAATTATAACCTATTTTTTTGCAAAAAACAAAAAATATCATATTATGTATGAAATAAAAAAAAGACAATGTTTAAAATATTAAAAAAAATAAAGACGGAAGGTGCAGTAAAGCCATCAGGATATACACTTGTTAGTGAAATGGTTGGAATACTAGAATACACAGGAAAAACTGGTGGAAGAAGAATATTAGAAATAGGTGGTGGTAATGGAGTTATAACAGAAGAAATAATAAAAAAGATGACGGATAAGGATATTCTTTTTGTTGTAGAGATTGAAAAAAATAATTTCGAAAAATTAAAAAAAAGATTCGCTAATATTGATTCTGTTATTTTATTAAATGATGATATTTTAAATATAGGATATGGTGATTTCGATTTTGTTATTTGCTCTCTTCCTTTTAACTTAATAAATAATGAAATAAATAAAAAAATAAGAAAAAAAATAAATGAAATAACAAAAGATAATGCCTTAATGTCTTATTTTGAATATTTATTTTTTAGAAAAATAAGAAGAGGTTTTAAAATTCAAAGAAAAAAATATAATAAAAACTTATTAAGTAGAGTTGTTATATATAAAAATACACCTCCAGCTATATGTAATTATATTTCATTATCTTCCTGATTAATTGGTTTATAACTGGAGTAGACTGTCTCTTTTGACAAAGTATATTTTGCATTTTCATTTTTTAAAACAACAGTGTCATTTGTTACTTGATCAACAGTAACAAAAAAGTCCATGTCACGAAGTTTTAATTTTTGATTTTTTTCAATATCAAATTTTGTATATTTTGGTTTTTTATTTTCTGCTTTTTTGGATTTTTTAAAAAAAGTAAAAATATTAATCAATAATAAACAAAATAATAATGAAAGCAAACCTAAAAAGGCATAAATGGCAGTAAAAAAATATTCTAACAATTCCATAATTTTTAGTATTTGAAAAATGATGAAGTTATTATACCAAAAAAGAAAAAAACAATCAACAAAAAGTGAAAAAATATATGCTATAATGAATAAAAAGAATAATAAAAACAATGACAACAACCAAGCGTCAATCAGAACTAAACTCATTAAGTAGTTTAAATAGAAAACAACTTTTAATGGTGTTAAATAAAAAATATTCAAAATATAGCTATGAAGAAAATTCTTATGATAGCTATGAAAGTTTTTTAGAAAGTGTGGGTTATACGGAAGAGGCTCCAGAGGTTACACCAGAAATGTTGGAAGCTATGACATATATAGATGATATAATATGCTTGGAAATGGAAAAGATAAATGGAAATGATCTAAATGAACATTTAAAGAAGTTTTGGAAAGAAAAGGTAAAGCAGACCAGTGCAGATTTATTAAAAAAGAATTACAAGAAAATATTAACCTTGACAGGTGCCGCAACAGCTTTTGGTATGTCTGGTGGTACGGCAACCCCGCTTGCTATAGCTATTGGTGCTTCATCTGGCTTAATGGCTGCGGCGGGTTTTGTAAGGGGTCAAACTGGATATAAGGAGTATAAAAAGGAAAGGTATGATGCGGTAGAGAAAATGGTTAAAGAGTGGACTAAGAAAAAAAATGACTACCGTTCTTTCGATAAGATAGACTCTCTTAGGTATAAGGGATATACATTTGATGGAACAATGGATTATAGAAAATACGGTATGGAATTTTCTAGCATTTATGAAAAAAGATATGTTTTTGTAATGAAAAAGTTATGGACTTACTTAACAAAAAAATCCTTAGATTTTTTAACCTGGCATTCTGGTGGTAATAAAAAAATAAACAGAAACTTAAGAAAGGCTGAATCAGTATTTTTTAAAACATTTAACGGTAATATGAAAGATGTCAGTGATAACATATTAAGATCGGTAGATAGAGTTTATCATGAGTTTATGTCAAAAAATATTGAAGAATATTCTTTTAATTTAATGGAAAGGGTAAGATATTGCGATGACCAGATAAAAGAAAACAAAGAATATATTTTTTACAAAAAAAATATGCCAAGTGATGAAAAATTAAAGTGTGCGATAAAAATAAAGGATCATCAAAGAGAATTAACAGAGTCTTTGAGCAAACTGGAAGCGATAGCACTAATAGAGCCTACAGATAAATTTAAAAAACCAGAAAATGCAATATATTATGCAGGGGCTTCTAGGGTTTCTGCTATATTTTTAGAAGCTTATGAGTCGGATAATGTAATATTATCAGAGAGGAACCTGGGTAGGGAGCTTAATAATCAAAGAAAGATGGCTGCACTTCAAAGTATTGCAATGGATGTTGCAAGGTTAGTTGAGCTTGATATTGAATCGGGGGGTTCAAGAAGGAATTATCAAGAGGTAATGGCATCAATTTTTGTATCCAGCTCAAGAAAAGAAGCTGTTGATTCAGCGAAGGAGTATTGGCTTTTTAGTGAAAAAACTGACAGCTTAAAAAACTTGGTCGATAAGTATTTTGATATAATGGATTCGTTTAATGTAAATAAAGAAATCGAGGATAGGTTTGCAGAAATTGTAAAGGATGTTGTGAAAGATAAAAGAAGAGATATGTTTAAAACTAGAAAGGAAAAGAAAAAGATAATGAAAAGCTTATAATTTTTAAATATTGACTATTAATATTAAAAGTTATATAATAGATAAAAATTTTATTATGAAAGGAAATAAAAAAATGAATACACAAGAAGTCGTTAATAGTATAATGGACGACTACAATAAAGGTAAAAAATATTTAAAAGAATATAGTGATAAAGAGTTTAAGGTTATCGCTAGAGAGCTTTTAATCAAACACCTTGAATCTGGTACGGAAATATCAGAGGAGTTAGAGTGTGAGTTGTATGCTCGTGAAATTAGTAAAAAGGAATTACTAAATTAAATGAAAAAAGAAGACATTGTTGGTAAGTGCCCTATATGCAATAGAGATATGATTGCTGGTCCATCAATAGATGAACATCATTTTATACCAAAGAGTAGGGGTGGAAAGTCCGAAAATAAAATATTAATACATTCAGTTTGTCATCAAAAACTCCATCAAACTTTCACAAACAAAGAGTTAGAAAAAGAATTTAACACACCAGAAAAGTGTGTGGCACATCCAATGATAAAAAAATTTATAAAATTCATATCAAAAAAACACCCAGAATATAAAGATAAAAACATTAAGGCTAACAGAAAGAAAAAATAATTAGAAGTTATATATACCACCAGTTATAGGGTTATAATAATTTTCATTAATTTTATCTTCTTTTTCATCAAGGGCTGTTTTAGAAATAATAAAATAAGAGTCAATTGCTCTTTTTAAAAGGGTATAATCAGCAGATTGTTTAACTGATGGTTCTTTTGTTTCGTCTGCTGAAAATGTTTTGGCCTTTAATAGTTGGTAAATTTTGGCTGTTGTTAGATCTTTTTTATAGGGATCATAATCTATTTTTACTGCGCCAAGCAAAAAAGACTGAGTAGAGTGATTTTCAATAAATGCATGAGAAGCATTCAAGACATCAATTTTTCTAGAAAACATCTTTATATAAAAAAATAGACCAAAAAAAGTAACTGAAAAACAAATATTTCCAGGAACAATAAAAATAATCCTGTCGTCTCTTCTAATGAGTTTTGTTTTTGTGTTTGTTTTTGGAATAAGTTTTAAGTTTTCTCCTTTATAAATATCAAGGAGCTTATCAAAAAAAGCATTATCATCCTGATGGGTTAATATACCCTTATTAGGTTCTGAGTTTTCAATATGACTTAAGGGACTATAAGATTCAGTTAATTTTATTAAAAAATATTGAAAAAGAACTTTTTCAAAATTATTAAAATGACACTCTTTTATCTTTTTGTTTTTGATAAGTAAAGACCAGTTGGAAATACCATTATCACAAAAATCATGATAATTCCATCTTGAAGAAATAAGTCCATTACTACCTCTTTTGCTTTTCCAAACTTTTTCACCAAAAAAAGAAAGGTTGGAAAATGACTTACCTGAAAATTCTTTTTTGGTGGTATATTTTGTTATATCTTTTGATTTTAGATTCTTGTTAAAATGCTTTTCTAATATACATTGTTTAATGTATATTTTTTCTGAAAAGTAAAGAATGATAAACCCTGTATTAAAAAATTCAGAGTCTTTTTTATTACATATAGCACAGCACAAAAAGTCGCCTCCATCATTAGAGGCATCTTTGTATGAAAAGCTATTTACAGTTGTAACCAAAAAGTCTCTGATAAAAAAATGGTTTTTTCCAAGCTCGGAAAAACGTTCTCTAATTTTTCTAAAAAATATAGCTTTATTGGTTTCAAGTTGAAATTCTTCTATATTAAAAATTTCTTTTTCCTCACTATTAACGGGCATACGGTTTCTCCATAAGTCTTATAGTATCATATATAGTGAATAAAAATCAATTGCTATTTTTATTAATTTTTGATATTATTAAGAAAAAATAAGGAAAACATAATGAGTCTTAAAAAAGAGCCTTTTTTT
>MDTC01117468.1_pt1 | contig 12937 bp, 12 predicted proteins | sample 811181 | NCBI WGS metagenome assembly MDTC01 (sample SAMN05326644, study PRJNA326480) | marine metagenome | isolation source: seawater | place: Pacific Ocean: North | collected 2011 | reverse complement strand
GTGATTATTACGTAAATAAATATTCTCTTCAAGAATTCATTTTACGGAGTGTATAATTATAGGAATGTTCAATTTGCTATTTAAGTTAAAAAAAATGAAATTCATATATTTTTTTCTAGGATTACATTAATATGATGACAAGTGTAGTATTCAATACTGAAGTTAATTTAGGTAATCTTGAATCGTTCAAGTTGTTACCAGATGAATTACATGATTATATTGCTGATTATACAGATGAAGGATACAATCAAAAATGTTTTAATTATGATTGGTATGATATAATAAAAACAATAGGATACTTTTACAGTTATGACTATTTAATTGATTTCTTAAATAAACATATGACTATTAGAATTATAGGACCCTTGAATATGTCTGATTGTAAAAATATGACAGGTTATAGTCACAGATGCTTTAAATTTATAACATGTGATGAAAAAAAAGAGGTTGGATTTTATTATGATTATTTAAAAATGCCTGGTGGAGGAAAAAGATATATATGGGAAGAAGACCTTGTAGATGAAAAAAAAGCTACTCAACTTATTATTGATAAAATAAATGACTATATCAAATCTGACAGTTATGACTCATCAATTATGTGTAAAATAAATAAACGATTGATAGATGATCATAATAAAATATTACAGTTAATATCCCGGAAGAAATGATTAGTACAGTTTAACAAATTAAATACGTACAATTTTCATTACTTATTTATATTAATATGTGTTAAGCTAAATAGAAACCCTATGTATGTCTAATGCTAATAAGGGAAAATCTATTTTTGCAGATAATTCCTGAACAAACTGTCTAACATAAAATCCTGAAGAAACATTTGCTTCTATTTTAAAAGTAGGTAATTTTATATTACTAAACCTAAACTCGTTCCATTGTTTTATGATTTCTTCTTGTCTAAAATCATGTTTTTTATCAATTTGATTAATATACAAATTATTAATTTTAATTACTTCATCTAAATTTCTTTCAAAAATATTAATAATTTTTATATCATATATTTTTATTAAATGATTGGGAATATCTTCAACAACCTCATTATTTTTAGTATACATCCAATATGGTTTTCCTTTTATATTTATTGAACTATATCTATGAAAATTTTGATAATATTCAACATTTTTATTAATATAATTTCTTTCTAACTCAGATTTTAATTTATATAATTTTTCCTGAAAAATTATATTATCAAAATTTTTATTTATTAATAAACCCATAAAATCATCTGAATCAGTTTGTAATCCAAATAGAATTTCAAACTGATAAATTTTATTATTACCATTTGTTTGAGGCATTAATTTACATTTTTCATCACAAAGTATAATCATTTTTCCTCTAGCTAAAGGATCTAATCTACCACAAAAGCAAGCTTTTTTTACATTATATTTTTTTTTAAATATATCAACAAAATCTTTACTGGTAATTCCAGAAGGTTTATAAGCATTTACTATTCCATCAATAGACATTAAATGTAATTTTCTGTTTTGAAAAGTTTTATTTCATTTTTTTCACAGAACATGTATTTAACTTTACTATCAACTTCCCATGTTGAAGGAATAACTGTAGACCTTTTATCTATAAGAATAGTTTCTAGATTCGGACAACTTTCTATCTTTAATTTATCTATTTTATCATTATTTTCATTACAAATATTAATACTTTCGATATAAGGATTGTCTATTATAATTATCGATTCTAATTCTGTATTTTGTGTTAAATCTAAATTCTTCATATTCGTTCCTACTATAGATAATCTTTTTAAATTTTCATTCATTTTAAGGTTAACTTCTTCAATCGGAGTACAATCAATAAATAAATTTTCAATACTTTTGAAATCTTCAATACCTTTTAGATTTTTAAATTTTTCATTTTTAATTAAAAATGTTTTAATCTCTTTTATGTTTTTATCTATTGAATCATTTTTAAGATTGTTTTCATTATCATAATATGATTCAAAATATTGAATTAAAAAGGAATGAAATTGTTTTTCTACGTACAAACAGTTCCTTGGTAGGGAATAATTATTTTTGTAAGAATCTAATTGCACTGTCTTAATATTATAACATTTGAAACACTTAAATTTCTCTATGATTTTATTATTATAATTATTCAAGTTTAAGTAGTTTAAATTGTTATTATCATTACAATTTATATAGATTAATTCCCTATTATTTGATAAATCTAAATTTGATATCAAAGTATTACTAATAAATAATACCATTAATTTTTTATTTTCAGATAAATTAATACTTTTAATATTATTGTCACTGCACTTTAAGTAAATAAGTTCTTTATTTTTTGAAACATCTAAATTTTCAATAAAACAACATTTACAATTTAAAGTAACTAAATTAGGGAAATGTTTTATCTCATCTATTGAATCAATATTTTCATTGTAAGAAATATCAATATGTAAAACATTATTTACATCAATATAAACCATATCTTCTTTATATTTTTTTCCTCCCAATTTTATTAAATATTCCATAAAAAATTTATTTTTTATTTTAAGATATTTTAAATTTTTTGAAACAGTATTTAAGTTTGCTAGCAAATAAAATTTAATATTGTCAGAATTTTGAAACATTTTAGTCTTACCAATTGTATTAACTGAAAATTCGTATTTTGAGTAACCCAAACCAATTCTTTTCTCAGAAAATATTTTTTTATCAGCTACAAAGATCTCATAGGAATCTTTAATCAAAATTACTGAGTTTTCTATTGGAATTAAAGATTCATTTATATTATCTCTAACTTTAAATGCTAATTTATTTAGCAAATATCTTGAACTTGTTTTAATATTCTCTCCGAATAATTCATTGTAAATTTTTAAATCTAAGTTTGTAATTTTATTATCTTTTTCGATTAATTCATCAGTTACGTCAACTCCATCAAAATCTTCTTGAGTGTATACTAATTTTTTGTTATTCTTTATGTTAATTTTTGTAAAATAATTTGCAAAACATATAAGTTTTTCTAAGTTAACATTTTTATCAACATTTAAATAACTAATCTTATTATGTGAACAATTCAAAGTTTTCAAAAGAATATTTTCAGAAATTTCTAAATTATCAAGAATATTACTAGACACATCTAATATTTTTAATTTTACATTGTTAGTCAAGTCAATCTCTTGTAAAAAATTATTTGAAATGTAAATTTCTTCTAAATTTTTATTATTTTTAAAATTTGCAGATTTTATTAAGTTTTTAGAAATATTTATTTTTCTTAATAATGTATTATAATCAAGATTTATATTTTCTATTTCATTATTTTTAAGATTTAAAGTTTTCAAAAAAGGGTATTTAGTAACATCTATATTTTTGCTTTTACAATTATTGATATTAAGAAGATCTAAATTTGCATTACCTACATAAACTCTATGTTTATTGCTTATATTGTATATTTCTTTTGAAACTTTGAAATGGTTAAATTCCTTATAATATATAGAGTCATATTTTTTGAAAAAATTTTCATCATAGTATACATAAAAGTTATAATTAGTATTATCTTTTGGCTCTTCTATAAAATTTATTTTAGGATAGTAAAAATATTCTTCATCTATAGGATAGTTAAAACAGATTTTAACTAAATAACTGAATTCAACTTCCCAAATACTAATTTTTTCATCTGAAATTAAAAGAGGATAATGAGTATATTTGTTTGAGTACTTAAAATTATATATTATGGGATTTAATGTACTAGGAAGTTGATATACCTTTAATTGAAATGGTAATCCTTCAAACATGTTTAGGTAATTATCTTTTATAATATCATTAAAATTTATAACAATATAGTCTACTTTATTTAATTTCTTTTGATATAAATCTAAATTATTTTTGTATAAAGTTTTTAAATCAAAGTTAAATCCTAAGTAAAAACTTTTATATTCATATATATCATGCTCATTTGCTATTCTTCCAACAAAATTTATTTCTTCTGTATTAAATATTCCGTTATTTTTAGTTGATTCAAATATTGGATTTTTTGTATCAATAATTTTAGAAACAGTCGGAAGTTTAATATTAGAAATATTTGTATTTTCTAAGTTAATTTTTTCAAGTAAAGAATTTTCATTTATTAAAATCGATTCTATCTCACTATTTTGAGCATTTAATATTTTTAGATTTACATTTTTATTTAAATTTAATTCTTTTATTCCTTTAGTGTTATTCACATTAAGAACTTCAAGATTAACAAAATTTTCAATACCAGATAAATTTTTTATACAATCCAAATTATTAATATTATTATCTTTATAATATTTTGGAATGTCAATTTTGGTTATATCACTTACATTTATGTAAACTAATTCATTTTCATAGGTAAGATAAGTGTATGTTTTTAATAATCTAATAAATTGATAATCGCTAATTTTAATTGGTTTTAATGAATATTTTGTATTTGGACTTTTTTTCCAATTATAAACACTTGGTAAGCTTAAATCTTTAACATAAATTATTTCTAAAATTCTAGAATTTTCTGTATTAACATATTTAATTTCCTTATTTTGGAATATATTTAATTCTTTTAATAATGAATTTTTACATTCTAATACTTTTAATTTTATATTTTGTGCTAAATCTATTTTTGAAATCTTAGTATTATTACAATAAATTTCTTCAAGGTTTGGAATATTTAATTCTAATTTTTTAATTTTTGTATCATTTAAATTTAGAATCTTTAAATTAAAAAAATAATTTAGTTCTTCATCAGAGCTAAATTGACTTTCCGATAGATTTATTAATTTAACAATATCTAAATTTACCTTTACTCCGTTTTTAGTTATTTTAGCTTGATAAACATTTTCCAAATATTTTATTAAATCTAAGTCTTTTATGTTAATTTCAGAATAAAAATTGTTGGAAAGTAAAACTTGTCCTAATTTTTCGAGTTCATAATTTTTATTAATATAATTATAATCAAAAAAATATCCACTTACTGTCAAATTAAAAGATTTATCAGTTTTGATAAAATATGCTGACTCAACTTCTATACTTTTAAGAGAATTAAATCTATAGGGTATTTTTTTATTATATGAACTTTGCAATGTTCTTATTTCAAGCAAATTTTCATGTTGTATAAGAGAATCAAAATCTACTTTGAATACATCAAATGATAATTGATTCCATCCCTTTTCTAGTTTTATTAATTTAGAAAATTTATATTCCTTGTCCTGCTTAATAATATCTCTTAAGCTGTAAATATCAAGATTATCTAAATTTTTTAAATTTAAAATTTCACCGCTAACTACCAATTTGAAATTTGATGTCGATTCTACCCAATAGGCTTGACAATTATCAATATCTTTAAGATTAGAAAGAAAGGCTCCAATTTTTTTGTTATATGTTTTATTCTTACTTCTTATTTGAATAATTTCAGGATTATTAATAATATCACTAAAATCAATATTTAATAAATAAAACGATACGACATTCCAACCTTTCTTAATATATATTTCTTGAATATACATACTTATAAAATCAAAAGAAAATTAATAAAAATTGACTGATATTTTAATTCATTTATAAAAAGACATTTATTTGCAAGGACTCTCTCTAAATTACAATTTTTCTTTACCAAAATTAATTTTTTAAAATTAAATTATTAAATTATTTTATTCATCTAGTATATATATGGTTACAGGATTAATACTACTATTAATTTCTTTATTGTTCTTTCAAATAGATAAATTAAGTGAATATTTAATTAATTATAATTTATTATCATCAAAAATAATAATAGATTCAATTTCAAAAAAGGAATATATCCAACTTTTAAGATGGTTTGTAAGTCATTTATCTCACTTAAATTTACAGGACTATTTAATTAGTTCTATATCTTTGATGAGCCAAGGATTAGTTCTTGAAAAATATTTTAATAAGATATCAAAATTCTTCTTTTTAAAACTAGTTTTTCTAATGATGATTCTAACATCTTTTATTTTTACATTTTTAAGTTTTTTTATGTTTAAACTTTTTGAGTTTGAAAATTATTACATAGTAAGTGTTTGTGGATTATCTTCAATTTTACTAGGTTTACAGTATATATATTACTATTTAACTACAAGAAATTTTTATTCTTCATTCTTAAGAGTATTTATTTACATTATGTATTTTTATTTTATAATTGATTCCTCTAAATTATTATATCATATATCTGGGATAATGAGTGGTATGTCTATTGTATATCTAATTGACTTTTAATCCACAATAATATTTTAATCCAAATAATTTTTGGTTTAACATCATTATCACCAATTGGTAAAGCTAAAGCGTGATTAGTATTTTTAGGTAAAAAAATTTTTTTTGATTTATTTGGTACACTATTAAAAAACTTTATTGATAAATATGGATTAGTTATATCATCATCTTTTCCATGAATTAAAAATAATGGTGCATTAAATAAATGTCCATATTTATTAATCCATAAGCTAGTATAATAACATTCACGAGCAGTATTTAATCTCAATTTTCCATGATAATAAAATTTATTTTTATCTTTTAATTCTAAAAATTTTTTATTTTTGCAACTTTTTTTCATCTTTGAATTAGTGCTTAATACAGGTAACTCAGGAAAATAATTTGATAGGAACATCAATAAACTTATTGTAAATGGATGAGGTTTTAAGTTTTCATCAATTCCACACATTGGAGCTAATAATATGTAACCTCTAATATTTGTTTCAAATTGATATTTAATATTATATTTTATTGCAACTGCTCCTCCCATGGATTCTGCTATTATAAATTTTGGAATTTTTTCATCATAATTAACATTAATGTATTTTATTAAACAATAAAGATCATCTACTAGATCATCAAAATCATTTATACTACATCGTACTCCATCACTTTTTCCATGTCCATGAAATTCTAAACCAAAAAGTTTTATATCATTGTTGTAAAAAAAATTATTTCTATATCTAAATGAATCTTCCATATAATAAACTTCCTGAAAATGACTTGTAATTCCATGAACATTTATTAAAATTGCGGTCGGTTTTTCAATATTACTTCCTTCTAAAATATTTATCTGAGTATTATTTAAATTTTTTATTTTAAATTCCCTCATTATATAAAGTAAATATTATCCTTTAAACTAGGATTTTGTATAATAGTAAATATAACCATAATTAATCAAATTAATTAATTCTCTATTAGATAGTTCTGATACTGTTGCGTCATTAAAAAGATACCATTTATCATTTACTTTGCCCGCATAAATGTAATGACCTCCATATAAACTTCCTGAATGAAACACTATTCCTTTTAAATGATAATTACTTCTCCATTCTACTGGAACCAAAATTTCTTGAGAAAATTTTGATAATTTAGTACCTTTTTGTTGATATCTCCTAATCCATACTATTAAATTTTTAGGCCACTTTGTAATATCTTTTCTTTGAGAAGCAATTCTTTTCTTCTTACATTTTTCACAAAAATACTTTTCATCTCCATCCAATTTAATTTTACTTTTAGATAAATTATAACAATCATCTAAATTATTACATTCCTCATTAACATCTAGTATTAAAATAGTAGAATTTTGTTTATTCTCACTTACATTTAGACATGATAATACTTTACACTTTGTAGATGTGGTTATCTCAATCTCAAATATTTTATCAATGATGTTTTTATTTTCAGTATATTTATTAATCTCTGTATTTAATAATTCTAGCAAAAAAACTATAAATTCTGATGAATCTTGTTGATTAAATCCTGAAAAAATGCTATTTTTTTCTGAAACTAAATTTTTTATAAATTTTGGTTTTAGAGGTTTTGATTGACCATTATAATATTCTTCAATAAAATCTGAAAATTTACTCAACATTTCACTTTTAGATTTTAAAGCAGTTACAATATTACATAAATCTTGATTTTGAATAATCATTTGTAAACCAGAATTTAAATAACATGTATTTCCTAAGTTTATAAAACCTTTCATTACAAACTAAATATAATGTTTATTTAAACTAATTTCATCTTTTTAAATAAATGAAATTGCGTCTTTTGGTTTAATTACTAGTTTATTTTTTGGTAAAATAGAATCAACTTTTGAAATAATTAATTCAATTTTGCTACCAGTTTTATAAAGATATTCCTCATTTTTATACTTCAACGTCAACACTTCAAAGTTATTCTCTTTTTCCAATAAGTAATCAAAAATTAAACTATATAGTTTAACTTTCAAAAAACCAAGCTCTTCAATATAAACTTCAATTAAATTATTTGATATTATTTCTGTTATGTATCCTGTTCTGTTAATGGTAGTTTCTTCTTTGAAAATTTTATTAATTACAGAATTTAATTCAATTTCTCTATGAAATTTTTTTGTTTTCTTGTCTAAAATATTAATTGTTTTAAGGTCAATTTCATTACTTGGAGATTTATCATAAGTTAGTATATAATGTATCCAAGAATCCATAATTCTTCGAATCGGCGATGTAAAATGACAATAATATTCAAGGTCTAAAGTTTCATGTTTTATTTTTTCAAAACTATAATATGCTCCTTCTATTTTTTTAGAAATTAATTTTTTTCCAATGTCTTTTGGTAGGTCATCAATAGAACATTCTTTTTCATTTTGTTGATTTACTCTAAACGGAATATAATCTTTTAACTTAAGCCCAATATAATTATTTGTCTTAATCATCCAATAACTAACCAGATCATGATAATCTTCTATTTCCGATAACTCTCTTGTAAAATTTAATAAGTTTTTAGCAGGAAAATATCTATTTGCATTATCATAATTTAAGTTTTTCTTATTTATTATCACAGATGCAAAATCTTCAGTATTAATTAATTTACTATCTTTGTAATGAAAAAAGGTTGAGTAAGCTAATCTTTTCTCATTTTCAAATAAACTTGATTTATCAGTAATATCTTTCCCCCATAAGTCTTTTCTTGTATTATTTAAATATAGAGTAGAAAACTGATTCTCAATTTTATTTTTTATATCACTTAACGATAAAAATGCAATTGGTTGAGCAATATGAATCCCAATAATTGTATCTCCATTTTTATTTTCAATTGACATAGCATCGTCAATATCAGTGCAATTTTCTGGGTCAATACTAAATATATCTAAATCTAATTCAACTCTATCAATTTTCATATTGTTTCCTTTGTATTTAGATATTCTTGGAAAAATATTATGATGAAACATTAGGATTCTTTCTAAATTTTCATTATTAGATTCTCCAATAACGTCTATAATTTGACCTAATGGTAGTTTATTCTTCCATTCGATAAACTTAAACCTAATTATCAATTTTCCTTTTGTTTTACCTCCATATGATACCATAAATCCTGGTAATTTAAGATTTAGTGGTTTTACAAAATAAATAATATTACCTTTTTTATTTTTACCAAATCTTTGCGTCTGCGATGTAGAAAAAGTACCAACTAAAATTGTTTCTCTAATTTCAGATTCAACTATATTAAATTCTTCATCTAATTTATCATTATGAAACAATTTTGGTAAGTTAGTTTCTTGTAAAACATTATTGCTATCTATTAAGAAAGCTTTATTATCTTCTATTTTATATTGATAGGACATACTTCTAATATTAATAAATATTTTTATTTTTATTCAAATTTTATTAAACGCCATTCTTCAATATAGTTCAAAATTTTATATGCAACATTTCTCCAACAACTATCTAACATCATGTTGTGCCCTGAATTTCTTAAAAATTCTATATTTTTGGTATTTATTAAGTTAGCAGTCTCTCTAACTGAAAACCTGTCTAAAATAAAATCATCATATGAACCAATAACTAGTTTTCTTGAATCAGTCCAAAGATTTTCATTTTTAAATTTAGTATTATTTGGTAAATCAGAATTTATCGAACTTAGATTAAGCTTAATTTTAGAATCTAAATCAAATAAATTATTAAATCTTTTAATATCCTTATCGTTTGTACATTTATTATAAAAAATAAATTTATCTCGATAAATTTTATCATCCAGATTTCCTTTTAATACTGCTGGAATTATCTTGAATATATTTAACCTAAATAAAATTCTTACTAGTAAAAATCTTTCTCCTGATGGAGGTAATGACGATACCCAAACAGCTCCTCTAATTAAATTTCTATATTTTAAATCTTCTAAAACTTTTGTTAAAACTAGACCTCCATAAGAATGTGCAATTACTATTGGTTTTTCAATCGTTGAATTAAAATAATTAATAACATCTTTTAAATCAGAATAATGTTCCTGAAAATTAACTGTTTTTTTTCCATCTAATGTCCCAGATTCAAAACTACCTCTCATACTTATTGCATATGATGGCCACCCATTTTTTGAGAAAAATTTAAGCCAATTTTCTTTAAAAATCCAATTACCAGCATTACTTCCATGAATAAATACTAAAGGAGGTTTTTTTGGTTTTTTTGGAATACGGTAAACAGTTTTAATCATTAACCCATCATTACTCTTAATATTAATAATGTTTTTAGAATAAGAATAGCAGATGTCAATTAGATTTGCGAATATAATTAATAAAATAATAAAATACATAGTTAAATTAATAAAACATAACTATTTAAGTAATTTAAGCAAAAAAGAAAGGATCTTCTAATGTAGGGTCTATTGGTTTAACTACTTCTTTTTTAACTTTTTCTGCGTTAGTGGTTTTCTTAGAAAACAAAGGAGAAACAACGATATTTTCATCAAATGAAAATAACTTTTTAAAACTGAGAGATGATTTCACAGAGTATAAACGGTCCATTATATTAAGCGAGAAAATAATTTTTGACAGTAAAAAAAATGTTTAAAAATTTTGAAAATTCAATCATTTTTGATACAAATTTTATGATTAATGAATTTATTACTAACCCTTTTTATAATCTTGACTATTATCTACTATGCTTCTTCATTTAGAAAGTATAACAGTAGAAGAAAGTCATTTTCATTATTTAACAATAATGAACTCAATAGATTACCTGCAGAAATTGAAGCTAAAACAATTATGAATAAACCAGATGGTTTCGGAAGTTTGTCTACTTTATCTAGGAAAAATAAAGTTTTTCATTTTCCACAAAGCACCATTGTTGGTTTTTCAGTTGATGAAAATGGTAAGCCATTTTTTGTTCTATCGACATTATCTATGCACACTAGAAATTTATTACTTAATAATTCTGCATCATTATGTGTAACTGAATATGGATTCCAAAATGTTGGCGATAGTCGAGTAACTTTAACAGGTAAAATCAATAAAGTTAAATCAGAAAATAAAATTGACTTTTTTAAAAAAAAATATTTATTAGACCATCCTTATGCTGATTGGATAAATTATGGTGATTTTTCTGTTTATCACATGTGTAGTATTTTAGATATTAACTATGTCGGTGGATTCAGAAGAGCAGGCCCAATTAATATACCTAAATATATTCATTCTTTACCAGATAATATGATATTTAATATGACTTCTAATATGAAAAAATTGGAAGATAATTATTTAGACTCGATTAAAAATTATTGCAAAACCTCATATCCATCCATTTTCTCAGAGGAAAAATTAAGAACAATAAATGTAAAAAATTTTGACTCCCAGGGAATTAATATAAAATATATTGATAATAATAACAAGATATTATTAAGACTACCATTTAAAAAAAAAATCAAAAATTTTAATGAATTAATTGAAAAAATTGATAAAGACTTATTTTAATATATTCTAAAGTTATCAATGACAATAACATATAAGCTAGTCGGAATAACAATAAATGGTAGTAGTACCAAAAATGAAATCGAAGATAAAAATTTTGTTAAGAAATCAATAAATGTATCTGATGTTCTTGATTTCTTTTTTAAATTGGGTTTAAAAAATGGAAACAACTTAAAAATTATTATAGATACAGAAAAAGAATTAATGGTCCCAGAAAAAGAATATAATCTAGATGAAAATAAAAAAAGACTAATTTATATTTTTAGTATGGACCCTGAAATAAAAAAATGTCTTACTGAAATATTTACAAAAGAAATTAGTAGTATTGAATCAGAAGAATTAGCTAAACCTTTAACTTGTGATGAAATCTTAATCAATGATAAAATTATTGAGATAACAAATCAAGTGACAATTGAATTATTTGAAAATAATGATTTTAAAAAGTTATTCGAAGTTTATAAAAATAATCCTGAAATGTTCAAAACTTTTTCTTCTTATATTTCATCTGGTAACGTTTTAATTGATACGGATAAATTTGAAGAATCTACAAAAACAGATTTTAGCTTAGAAATAAATGAACTTAAGAAATTAAATTTAAATTTTGAAGAAACTTATTTACTAGAATCTTTAAAAAAATTTAATGGTCATTTGAATTTAACATTAAGATATATTTTACATGAAAGAGCTCTAAAAGCGGAATCTTAGATGGTTCCTATTTCTTTTAATTTAACACTTATTCATTTGCAAATTTAATATACTTAATCATTTCATTACTTATTTATATTACTATTTACGGAGTAATATAAATAGTAATATAAATAGTAATGAAAATTGCAAAAGGTCAATTCAAAAACCTAAAAGGTTTTCATTTTGCAAAATAATAGCCAAGTAAAAATTGAATATAATTATTTTTACAATAAAGAGGGTTTTGTAATGAATAAAAACTTCTTGCATAGGCATACTAATAGATTAATTAAAATTGCAACTAATGTTGCAAAGTCAAATGAGATTAATGAAATCCCTTATCCAAAAATTATGAATAGTAAACATGAATATGAAAGTTATATGAGCCATTTACTTAATTTCATAGATAAACCGGAACTATATTCATTTGTAAAAAGAAATAATAAATTTAATACTTTAAATATTAATAAAAATATCTTTCCAAAAATTGATAAAAGTTATTACAATTTTTAATTAGTTTATTTCTTTAATCTTCTTTTTTATTACTTAAGCTATC
>MDTC01095403.1_pt1 | contig 12939 bp, 14 predicted proteins | sample 811181 | NCBI WGS metagenome assembly MDTC01 (sample SAMN05326644, study PRJNA326480) | marine metagenome | isolation source: seawater | place: Pacific Ocean: North | collected 2011 | reverse complement strand
TTATTGTTGTGTTTAAACTAAATGTCATTTAATTATTATAATTAATTATTATGATCAAAAATAAATACAATCAAGCAGTTTGGAGTAAAAGAATAAAAAAAAAATCTTCATTGTTGTTTCAAGAGATAGGAAGTTCCATTAATATTGATAAAAGGCTATTTAAAGAAGATATCATGGGATCTCTAGCTCATATCGAAATGTTAAGTAAACAGAAAATTATTACGCCAAAAATTAAGAATAAAATAAGCAAAGGACTTAAAAAAATTGAAAAAGAAATATTACAAAAAAAATTTTTTTTTAGTAAAAAGCATGAAGATATTCACATGAATATCGAAAAAAGACTTTTTCAATTAATAGGTGATGATGCTGGATTTATTCATACTGCAAGATCCAGAAATGATCAGGTTATCACGGATTTTAAACTTTGGATTAAATCTTCAACAAATAAAATAGATAAACAATTAAATATTCTAATTAAGACTGTTTTAAAAGTAGCAAAAAATAATATTCAAACAATAATGCCAGGATTTACACATTTGAAAAATGCTCAACCAGTTTCTTTAGCTCATTATTTACTAGCCTATGTAGAAATGTTTCAAAGAGACAAAAAAAGATTCTTTAATAATTTAGAAAGCTTAAATGAAAACCCTTTGGGTGTAGCTGCGCTAAGTGGGACCTCTTTTAATATAGATAGATTTTATACAACAAAAAAACTTGGCTTTAAAAAACCAACAAATAATTCTATAGATACTGTAGCAGATAGAGATTTTGTAATTGATTTTTTATATTCTGTTTCTGTCTGTTCTCTACATATTTCAAGAATTGCTGAAGAATTAATAATTTGGAATTCTGATGGATTTAATTTGATTACATTATCTGACAAGGTTGTTACTGGCTCATCAATTATGCCTCAAAAGAAAAATCCTGATCCATTAGAATATTTAAGAGGTAAAGCAGGTGGAACATTTGGAAATTTATTTTCAATGTTAACAATTTTAAAAGGTTTGCCTTTATCATATTTTAAAGATCTTCAAGATGATAAAGAAATAGTTTTTAGATCTTTTGATATAATAAATAACTGCATTTCAATACTCAACGAAGTTTTAAATAATTTTAAACCCAATAAAACTAAAATGTTAATATTAGCAAACAGAGGATTTGTTACAGCAACCGATCTAGCTGATCATTTAGTAAAATATCATGGAAAATCATTCAGAAAATCTTATCAAATAACAGCAAACATAGTTAATTATGCTGAGAGAAAAAAAATAAAATTAAACGAATTAAAGTTAAAAGATCTACAAAAAATCGAACCTGGTTTGAAAAGTAATATTTTAAATATTTTTGACTTAAAAAACTCAATTAATTCAAAAAAATCTTTTGGAGGAACGTCATTCAATAATATAAAAAAAATGATAAAAAAATACAAAAAGATTTATAAATGATGAAAAAAATAATAATAATAGTGTGCTTATTAATTGTTGCTAGTTCGTGTGGTAAAAAAGGCAATCCTATGATAGATGGCAAGCCAGTTGAAAATAAATATTTTAAAAATAAATGAATTATAAAAAAAATTTTTTTTACGTTGAAAACATTTCAACTGAAAAACTTTCTAAAAAATTTAAAACTCCATTATATTGCTATTCTTATTTAAAAATAAAAAATAATATTAACAATTATAAAAATAATTTTAAAAAAATTAATCCTTTAATTTGTTTTTCAGTCAAATCAAATTCAAATATAAAAATATTAAAGGAAATTAAGAATTTAGGACTAGGAGCTGATGTTGTTTCTAAAGGTGAGATGATGAAATCCCTAAAAGCAGGAATTAAAGCAAAAAAAATAGTTTTCTCAGGAGTTGGCAAAACATATTCGGAGTTAGAATATGCAATAAATAAGAACATTTTATTAATTAACGTAGAATCTAAAAATGAACTTTTAATTATTGAAAAAATAGCAAAACTAAAAAAAAAGAAGGTCGATATAGGAATAAGATTAAATCCAAATACTAGTTCAAAAACATTAAAACAAATTTCTACAGGAAAAGAAGGTGATAAATTTGGAGTTAATGAAAATGAATTTATTAATCTTGTAAAATATTCAAAAATGTCAAAATTTCTCGAATTAAAATGTTTGAGTGTTCATATAGGCAGTCAAATTCTTAGTCATAAACCTTATGCAAAGATGTTAAAAGTTATTGATAAGGTAATAAATAAAACAGGTTATAGATTTAAATTTATAGACCTGGGAGGAGGAATAGGAATTTCCTATGAAAAAAATAATAAAAATTTTAATTTCAAAGTTTTTAACAATTTAATTAACATTTTTTTGAAAAAACATAATTCTAAAATTATTTTTGAACCAGGAAGGTCTATTATAGGAAATTCAGGAATATTAATATCAAAGATTATTTATATAAAAAAAAATAAAAACAAAAACTTTATAATTCTTGATACAGCTATGAATGATTTTATGAGAAAGGCTTTATATGGAGCAAACCATCAAATAATTCCATCAATAAAAAATAGAAGAATTTTACATAAGAAAATTGAATTTGTTGGACCTATATGTGAAAGCACAGATAAATTTTTAACATTAAACAAATTTCAGTTATTAAAAGAACAAGATCTGATTATAATTTGTGATGTGGGTGCTTATGGAATGTCTCTTGCTTCAAACTATAATGTAAGACCATTTCCTGCTGAAATTCTTGTTAAAAACTCAAGAGTACAAATTATTAGAAGTAGACAAAAGCTTAGTGATCTAATTTAGATATTAAGTTAAATGATTAGAAATATATTATTCAAAATTTTTTTTTTCTCTGGAATTGTTAGTGTTTGTCTATTATTTCTTCCAGCATTGGTTTTGCCCCAGAAAATTACATTAATAGGTGGTAAAATTATGGGATACTGGGCAAAATTTTGCTTAAAAATTTTTTTATCAGTTAAGACAAATATAATAGGTAAAGAAAATATAATAGATAATGAAAAATTTTTTATAGCATGTTCTCATCAATCAATGTTTGAAACATTTTTTTTGCAAACTATATTTAATTCACCAATTTTTATATTAAAAAAAGAACTTCTAAAAATTCCAATTTTTGGACTTTATCTAAAAAAAATTGGCTCAATATCAATTGATAGAAATAAAACTACAAAAGAAAATTTAGGATTTTTTGATAAAATATTAAATTCAGTTAATAATTCAAATAGACCTCTGCTTATATTTCCTCAAGGAACACGTGTGCTACCATCTGAAAGACCAAAGTTTAAAAAAGGAACCGGTAGAATTTATGAAACTTTAAAAGTGAAGTGTCAACCAATAGCAATTAATTCAGGATTTGTTTGGCCAAAAAATCAATCTTTATCAAGTAATAGAACAATTAGTATTTCAATTTTAAAACCAATAAACTCTGGTTTAAATAAAAATGATTTTTTAAATATATTAGAAAGTAATATCTATTCTGAATTGGATAAAATTAATTAACCTTTCATAGGCATAACCACAAATATACTATCAAAATCTGAAGGATCTTTTATTAATGCTGGAGAACCAGTTTCATTAAGAAACATTTCTATTTTATCTCCATCAAGTTGAGAAGCCACATCTAATAAATACCTTGAATTAAAGCTGATATCTAACTCATGATCAAATTTTACATTTAAACTTTCTTTTCCATCTCCGCTATTAGCATTGTTAACCGATAAATTTAATTTGTCCTTTGTTAAATTGAACTTAACTCCATCTTTTTTATCTAGTGAAACCGAAGCAACTCTATCAACTGAATTTGAAAATAAATTAAGATCAATTTCTAATTTTTTTTGATTATTTTTTGGTATAACTTGAATGTAGTTTGGAAATTTACCATCAATTAATTTAGAAATTAAAACACTATTATTTAAATCAAATTTTATTTTAGACTTAATATTTGAAATTTTTACATCACCTTCAAAATCTTCTAATAAAGAACCTAATTGAAAAATCGTTTTTTTTGGTAATATTATTGGTTCAAAATCAATTTTATTGTTTAATCTTATCTTTGATATTGACATTCTATGACTATCTGTAGAAGCTGCTGTAAGAAAATTCTTACCCTCAATCTGAGTTTGATGAAAAAAAATACCACTTAAATAGTGTCTTGTTTCATCATTTGATACTGAAAATTTACACTTGTTCAATAGTTTAAGCAAAGATTTTGCTTTGATAGAAAATTGATTTTCGTTAAAATTTTCATCTGTAATTGGAAATTCAGACGAACCAATGCAGTTTAAATGAAAAATAGATTTCTCAGATTCTAATTCAAGCTTATTTTCACCACCAAATGAAAAATTAATTTTTTTCCCAGGTGAAAATTTTCTTATAATATCGTATAAAATTGAAGAAGTTGTTGTAGTTTTTCCTTCTTCAAAAATTTCAATATCTTTTATCTCATTAATAAATATTAAATCAAGATCGGTTGCAGTAATTGTTAATTTAGAATTGCTCGCATCTAACAATATATTTGAAAGAATAGGCAAAGTACTTCTTTTTTCAATTACACCTTGGCAATAATTTAGTGATTTTTGTAAGTCTTGTTGATTTACACTAAACTTCATTCTGTCTGTTGTATAATATTTTGTTTTTTATATTATCTATATTACCACTTAATTCAGCATTCGCTTTAATTAATTTTTCGATCGTTTTTACTGAATGAATTATTGTTGTGTGATCCCTATTTGAAAATTCCCTACCTATCTCTGGTAATGATTTCGAAGTAAGTATTTTTGTTAAGTAAATTGCTGCCTGTCTAGGTCTAACAAGATATCTAGATCGTCTAGAAGAAAGCATTTCATTTTTACTAATTTTAAAAAACTTACACACCGTTGATTGAATTAAATCAATCGTTACTTTATTTTCGGATATATTTAATAAATCTCTCAATATTATTTTTGCTTCTGATAAACTTGCAGTTTTGTTATAAATTCTTGAATAGGAAACAATTCTATTTAATGCTCCAGTCAATTCTCTTATATTTGTTCTAATTTCTGTGCTTATGAATCTTTGTACTTCATCTGAAATTTTAAATTGGTCGGAATTAATAATTCTTAATTCTTCATATTTTTTTTTAACAATACTATTTCTAAGATCAAAATCTGGACTTTGTATATCTACAACAAGACCACCTGAAAATCTTGACTTTATTCTATCTTGAATTCTAGACAATTTATTGGGAGGTCGATCAGCTGAAACTATTATTTGTGAACCTTTATCTAATAATGCATTAAATGTATGAAAAAATTCTTCCTGCATTGCTTCTTTTCCGTTCATAAATTGAATATCATCTATAAGTAAAATATCTGCATTTCTAAAATACTCTTTAAATTTAACCATTTCATTTAATTTTATTGATTTAACAAATTGATACATAAATCGTTCTGCGGGAATAAGCATAACACTGTTATTATCTTTTAAGCTTAAACCTATTGCGTTTAATAAGTGCGTTTTACCCATCCCTACTTCACTATAAATATATAAAGGGTTATAATGAGAAATATCTTGCGATACTTTCTTTGAAGCTTCGAAAGCAAGCTTATTGCTAGATCCTAATATAAAATTATCAAATGTTTTGTTGGGATCAATTCTATTATATTTTAAATAACTATCTTTTATAAATGATACATTTTCGTTTACTGCATAATTATATTTTTTTATATCATTTTCTTTTTTGGGTTCTAAATTTCTAATAATAAATTCTATCCTACTGATATTTTTCTTATTTGATTTAACTAATTGCAAAATCTGATCTAAATATCTCGATGTAATCCAGTCTCTTATGAATCTTGTAGATACGGAAATTAAAATATAATCATTAAATTCATTTACAAATTCTATTTTTTTTATCCAGCTTTCATAAATTTCTTGTCCAAATTTATTTTTCATTTCTTGTTGTATAAGAGACCAATCTAATTTTTTTGAAATAAAATTATCTGTTTTTTGTTGTAAAATATTATTTTTCATTTGAATTGATAAAAACCAATTAAGACTAAAAAAAAAATTATGCAATAAATATTTTTTTTTTTATAAAAAAAAATAAAATCTATGAGGGAAAAAAAATAAAATCTATGAGAGAATCAATTAATTGGATAATAAAAAATTTTTAAAGATTTTAAATAAAAATATTCATAAAAAAAATCTATATATTGTATATAAAAATAATAATTTTTTATATTTAGTGTAAATATTTAAAGTTGTAAATTGGCATTATTTAAATCAACTTAAAGTAGTCAAAAAAATATCAACCATAGCTTGATAAAAATTTAATTTTTTATTTCTTAAAGTGCGTTAATTTTTCTTGTAATTCTAGAAATATTTCTTGACACATTTTGCTTTTTTATAATTCCAGTCTTTGCAACCTTCATTAATTCTGAATTTAATTTAGGTAAAAATGCCAAAGCTTCTTTCTTTTTCTTTGAATCCAGTAAAGAATTCATTTTTTTTATTGCATTTTTAAACCTATTTTTTCTAGTTTTATTGACAACTGTTTGCCTTAATATTCTTCTAACTCTTTTAATAGCTGATTTTGTATTTGGCATAGAGCAAGTTATATAACGGCAGAATATAAACTGGTCAATAAAATAATTGTTTAATTTTGACAGCTATTACAAAAAAAAGTTGATCTTTTTGAAATAATTTTTTTTTTAATTTTTCCATAACAGAATTTATTTAAACAATTTAAGTTTTCTCTCTGATAAACTTTAAACTCATTTTGATAATTGTCATTTTTGCCTTTCACATTTTTAAAATCTCTAATAGCTGATCCACCCTTTTGTATAGCCTTATTCAACACAAATTGTGAAAAATATTTGATTTTTTTTATTTCTATTTTGGAAAGTTTTTTTGCTTGTCTAAAAGGTTTAATTTTAGAATAATGTAGTATCTCGCTAGCATAAATATTACCAATTCCTGAAACAAATTTTTGATCTAACAAAAAGCTTTTTATACATTTTTTCTTTCCCTTAAAATAATTACATATGTACCTTGTTTTAAATTTTTTATTTAAAGGTTCTGGACCAATCTTGTTAAAAAAAAATTCTAAATTTTTTTTATTTTTAATAATTTTAATAAATCCAAATCTTCGCGGATCATTATAAATTAATTGATATTTTTTAAAAAAAAATACAACATGATTATGTTTTGTTGGCAAGTTTAAAGAACCATAAAAACTTGTATTAGTATTATTATTATTTCTATTGCTAACTAAATGTATAGTTCCTGACATTCCTAGATGAATTATTAGAAAAGTATCGTTGCTTAAATTAAATATTAGATATTTTGATTTTCTTGAAATTTTATTGATTTTTTTATTTTTTAAAAAAAGTTCGAAATTTTTTGGAACTTTAAGTCTTAAATTTCTGTTTCTTACTAACACTTTATTAATTTTTTGAAATTTTATCTTCTTATCTAACGACTGTTTTATAACTTCAACTTCTGGTAATTCTGGCATTTCCTATTATATTATCACATATAAATATTTTTTTTACCATGCAGCAATATCTTCAAAATAAAAAAGGATTAGTTCAAAACGTATTTGATAAAGTATATGACAAATATGACTTAATGAATGATTTTATGTCCTTTGGAATCCATAGATTATGGAAAAAAGATTTGATCAATTGGATGGCACCTTTTCCAAAAAAAAAATTAATTGATATGGCCTGTGGAACCGGAGATTTGGGAAAACTTTTTTTAGAAAATACAAACTATGAAGGAAAGGTGCTATTTGTTGATCCCAATTCAAAAATGATAAAAAAAGGAAAAGAAAGATTAAAAAAAAATAAGAATATATCTTGGAAAAAAGGAATTGCTGAAAAAATTCCTGCACCTAACAATTGTTTTGATTATTATTGTATAAGTTTTGGCCTTAGAAATACAAAAAATATTAATAAATCTTTAAAAGAGGCTTATAGAGTTTTAAAACCAGGTGGTAGATTTTTATGTTTAGAATTTTCAAAAGTACAAAATGTTTATTTCAATAATTTGTACAAAAAATATAACAAGCTCATTCCTTATATAGGAAAAATGATTATTGGTAAAAAAGAGCCATACGAATATCTGATTGAAAGTATAGAAAACTTTATTAATCAAGATGAATTAATTGAATTAATGCAAAAAAACTATTTTGCTAAATGTGAGTATAGAAATTTAAGTGGTGGCATTGTTGCTATGCACTCTGGTTGGAAAATATAATGATAAAAAAAATTTTAACACTATTTAAAATTGCAAGAAAAGTAGCTCAGTCAGATGTCCTAAATATTGTTTCAAAATTTCATAAAGTTCCAAAAACAGTTAAATTCTTTTTTTATATATTGTCGTTTTCTTTTGCCGCCTCAAACAAATTAGATAACAAAAATATAAATGAGGAAGAAAAGTTGTGTAATTCAATTCAAGAAATGGGAACAACTTTTATTAAACTTGGACAATTTTTGTCTACAAGGCCTGATATAATTGGTAATGAAATTGCAAAAAAAATAGAAAATCTTCAAGATAAACTTCCTCCATTCCCAACCGATAAAGCAAAAAAAATTATCCAGAATGAGCTTGGAGAAAATAATTATAATTTATTCCTTAATATGAGCGAACCAGTGGCTGCAGCATCAATAGCACAAGTACATAAAGCTCAATTGAATGATGATGGAACAATAAAAGATATAGCGATCAAAATATTAAGACCAAACATAAAAAAAGTTTTTAACGATGAAATTGACGCTTTGATGCTCTTAGCTTTTTTAATTGAAGGAACAATAAAAAAAACTAAAAGATTAAAACTTGTTGAAGTTATTTTTTTACTAAAAGAAATAACAAATCTTGAATTAGATTTAAGATTTGAAGGCTCTGCGGCAAATGAATTTTTAGAAAATACAAAAAATGATGCAGGTTTTATTGTTCCAAAAATATTTTGGAATTTTACAAGTGAAAATGTATTAACATTAGAGTGGATAGATGGAATTTCAATTAGAGAAAAAGAAGAATTAGATAAAAGAAATATTGATACAAAAACACTTGCTTCAGACGTTATACAACATTTTTTAAGACATGCTATTAGAGATGGTTTTTTTCATGCAGATATGCACCAGGGTAATTTGTTTGTAAACGAAAATGGAGAAATTGTACCTATTGATTTTGGTATAATGGGAAGATTAGATAAATTAAATCAAAGATATTTAGCAGAAATATTGTTTGGATTTGTCAAAAGAGATTATAAAAAAGTTGCCGAAGTACATGTGGTTGCAGGATTAGTTCCAAAAAATGTTTCTATAGATGAGTTTGCACAAGCACTAAGATCAATAGGTGAGCCAATCTTTGGACAATCAGTAAAAGATATATCTGGTGGTAATTTGCTAAAACAATTATTTGAAATAACAGAAAAATATAATATGCAAACACAACCACAATTATTATTGCTGCAAAAAACTATGGTGGTAGTGGAAGGAGTTGCAAGAAAATTAAATCCTGAAACGAATATATGGGAAACTTCTAGACCTGTTTTAGAAAATTGGCTTAAAGAAACAAAAGATCCTATAAATTCTTTAACTGAAACTTTAAAAAACACTACTGAGGCAATTAAACGATTGCCAGAACTTCCCGAAATTATGGATAAAGCAAATCAAGCCCTTACATATTTAGCAAGTGGTCAAATCCCACAAAGTTCAAAGTCTTATTTGGCTTTAAATGAAAAAAAATCAGAAATGATAACTCTAAGAAATCAGACGGTAATTGGGTTATTATTACTTGTAATTTTAGGACTATTAGTATTTTAATTCTCTTTTTATGAACAATATTGAAAATAAAAAAATATTATTGGTTATTTGTGGAGGAATTTCTGCTTATAAAAGTCTTGAAATTATAAGATTACTAAAAAAAAAGAGGGGCTAGCGTAAAAACCATTCTCACAAAAAGTGCCAAAGAATTCGTCACTGCTTTGTCTGTGGCGTCACTTTCACAAGAAAAAGTTTATGATGATTTATTTAGTCATGAAAATGAATCTGAAATGGACCATATATCTTTATCAAGATGGAGTGATCTAATTTTAGTTGCGCCAACTACTGCAAATACAATTTCTAAATTGAGCACTGGTTCTTCTGATGATTTGGCGTCGACAGTAATATTAGCTTCTAATAAGAATGTTTTTTTGGTGCCCGCTATGAATGTTAGAATGTGGGAACATCCATCAACAAAAAAAAATCTACAAAATTTAATGAATTTTGGTTATCAAATTATTGGACCAGAGATTGGTGATATGGCTTGTGGTGAATATGGTCAAGGAAAAATGACTGAACCAACAGATATAGTTAGTAGTATAGAGCAGTATTTTTTTAACTTAAAAAAAAATAATAATTTCAAAGCTTTAGTTACTGCAGGTCCAACTCATGAATATATTGACCCTGTGAGATATATATCAAATAGATCTAGTGGAAAACAAGGTCATGCAATTGCAAAATCACTAAAAAAAAATGGATTTGAAACTACTTTAATTTCTGGTCCTACAAATTTAGAGCCAATTTCTGAAATAAATCAAATTAATGTCAATTCTGCAGAAGAAATGTTTAATGCTATTTTGGATTGTCTTCCTACAGATGTAGCCATTTTTTCGGCTGCAGTTAGCGACTTTAAAATAAAAAATAAAGAAAAATATAAAATAAAAAAAAAAGAAGGTATAAATTTAAATTTAGAAAAAAATATCGATATTTTAAGCCATATATCTAAACATAATTCACTCAGACCTAAATTGGTAATTGGCTTTGCGGCAGAAACGAACAATTTAAATGAATATGCTAAAAAAAAACTACATGAAAAAAACTGTGACTGGATAATTGCCAATGACGTATCTGATCCTACTATTGGGTTTGATTCTGACTTTAATGAAGTTTCAATTTTTTATAAAAATATGAAATATGAAAAAATTCCAAAAATGAAAAAATCGCTTTTAGCAGACAGTATAGTAAAAAAAGTTATTTCTCACTTAAACTAATTCAATGGTAAAAGTTTTAGTTAAAAAGCTTAATCCAAAAGTTCAATTACCAACATATAAAACAGAAGGTTCTTCGGGCATGGACGTAATGGCTTTTATAGAAAACTCTGTTAAAATTGCTCCAAATAGCTCTGCTTTAATTCCAACTGGAATATCTATAGCAATTCCAAGTGATGTTGAAATACAGATAAGACCTAGATCAGGACTTGCAGCAAAATCAAACATCAGCATTTTAAATACACCAGGAACAATAGATAGTGATTACAGAGGAGAATTAAAAGTAATATTATTCAACCATGGTTCAAAGGAATTTATTATAAATAACCAAGACAGAATAGCTCAAATGATTCTGATGCCAGTTTTAAAAATAGATTTTGAAGAAATAGATGATCTACCAGAAACTGCGAGAGGATCTGGCGGCTTTGGATCTACTGGAAAATGAAAAATAACTTAAATAAAAATCACATTGAAAGATATTCACGACAAATTGTTCTTAAAGACGTTGGAGCTGTTGGTCAAAAAAAAAATTCTTAGCTCAAAAGTATTAATAGTTGGTGCTGGCGGATTAGGTTGTCCAATAGCAGATTATTTAAGTAGAGCAGGTGTAGGTACTATCGGTATTGTCGACTTTGATAAAATTAGTCTCTCAAATATTCACAGACAAAACTTATATAATTCAAAAGATATAGGTAAATATAAAGCTGACGTTGTAAAAGAAAAAATCAAATTAATAAACCCTTTTACAAAAATAAAAACTTATAAAAAAAAAGCTACTGATAAAAATTTAAATAACATAATTAAAATCTTTGATATTATAGTTGATGGATCTGATAACTTTAAAACAAAATTTTTACTTAATAAATATTCAATTAAACGTAAAAAAATTTTAATTGTAGGAGCTATAAGCAAATTTGATGGACATGTTTTTACATTTAATTTTAAAGACAAAAAAACTCCGTGTTTAAGATGTTTTTATCAATCTGAACCATCTGACAAAATATTAAATTGTGAAGCAGAAGGAATTATGGGTCCAGTAGCTGGGATTATTGGAAATATTCAGGCCAATGAAGTTTTGAAAAAAATATTGAAAATTGGAAAAGATCTAAATAATTGTATTTTAATTTTAAATTTATTAACGCTCAATTTCAGAAAAGTAATATTCAAAAAAAAGAAAAAATGTTTATGCGAGTAGTTTTAATTTTTTTTTTATTAACTTTCTCTTTCACTAAGCTTGCATTTGCAGAAAATAACTATTTTTTAATGTTAAAAAATAAAAAAGTTAATGTTAGATATGGACCTGATCTTAATTCTCCAATTAAGTATATTTATAATAAAAAATTTTTGCCTGTTAAGGTTATAGATAAAAAGGAAAATTTTAGAAGAATAATTGATTTTAAAAATAATAGTGGTTGGATTCATACTTCTCAACTAAGAAAAAACAAATCATTTATTTTATTAGAAGATCAAATATTATTTTCTAAACCAACAAAATATTCAAAGCCAATAGCGAAAATTTCATTTGGGAGACTCTTGTTAGTAAAAAAGTGTAAATTAAAATGGTGCAGAGTAAAAACTGAAAACTATACTGGATGGGTTAAAAGTGAAAAAGTGTGGGGAATTTTAAAATAAATTAAGCTGATGATGTTTTATTATTTTTTACTTATCTTTCAAGTAGCTTAACATTGTATTGACGTCACTGACCTTGAATGGATCATTATCATTACTTTCATCATTTTTTCCAACTTCGACAAACATTTTAACAACACTACCATTGTCAATAAATGCAGAATATCTCCATGACCTCATACCAAATCCTTGTTTGGGTTTGTTAACTAACATGCCTATTTCTTTTGTAAATTTGCCTTCTCCATCTCCAATTGGTTTTACTTTAGATATTTTTTGATCTCTAAACCAAGCATTCATTACAAATG
>MDTC01276642.1_pt1 | contig 12940 bp, 13 predicted proteins | sample 811181 | NCBI WGS metagenome assembly MDTC01 (sample SAMN05326644, study PRJNA326480) | marine metagenome | isolation source: seawater | place: Pacific Ocean: North | collected 2011 | reverse complement strand
GCTCAGATCTCCCGATTTTCGGTGGGAGAGTGCGAGGTTCCAGGCATCTTGCCAGCTGCCCGACTGATCCAGCCGCGTGGCGACGGCCGCAGGAACAGAGTCGGGCATGGCCACGGCCCAGGTCGATGCAAGTCGCAGCAAGTGCCGGTCTTGCGGGGCGTCGGTCAATGCGGAGGCGAGGAAGGTCCAGGCACCCTCCGCATCTCCCGAGCGGCGCATCCACTCCGCACGCACTGCGAGCAGAGGAGGCTTCGAGCCGAGCGTGGTCTCGAACCGGTCGAGCTGCTCGGTGGCCGCATCGAGCGAGCCTTCGTCCAGCAACATCTGCACCCAAAGCGCTGCACCAGCGGTCACTTCAGCGGCAAGAGCCTGCTCGTCTGACTTCCGAAGGATGCCACTCATCGCGCCGCTTCGGTGGACATCGACCCACGCGGTGCCGCCGAAGGCCGCGTCGAGGTCTGCGCGCGCCGCATCGACGTTGCCCAGAGCGTGCTGTGCTCGGGCACGCAGCAGTCGCGCGTCTACCCGATGCGGACTCCGCTCGAGGATCGTGTCGAGCGTGGAAGCGGCATCGGCATACGCGCCATCATTGAACAGATCCACAGCCTGCGCGTGCATCAACAAGGCATCCACCCCCAACTGGCCGGCCATCTCTCCGACAATCGAAGCGTCTCCGGTCGCTCGGCTGACCGCCGCAGCCACCAATGCCGGCACACCCGACGCGCGACAGGCACCCATCGCAGCGTCGAGTCCACTGCGATCTCCGGCTTCGTGCGCCACCTGCACCTCGAAGCAAGCCACGATGGATGGCGGCAGCTCTGCACGCGCTGCTTCGATGGCATCTTTGGCACCCACGAGATCACCCGTTCTCAGCAACACCTGCTGCAGTGCCGAGTTGCCGTCGATGTCGCCGGGGTCTGCGGCCACCGCAGCGCGAGCCGCTTGTTCGGCAGCAGGGAAATTCTGTTCCACAAACCGCACCGAAGAGAGCCCCACATGCCCCTCGGGCTGGTCTGGAAAGGCCTCGACCACTCGGGTGAGATCCGCAGCCGCTCCGTCGACATCACCCGCCCGAAAGCGGGCCATCCCGCGTCCATGCAGCGCCATTCCACAGGAAGGGTCTTTCTCCAGCAGTGCGGAAAAACCCGCCTCCGCTTCTTCGAGTCGACCGCCTGCGAGATCGGTAATCGCGGCGCTGTAGAGCCGCCGATCCGTGACGACCGGCGCCCATCCCGCGTACACGGGACTCGAAAGAAGGACGAGATACGAAACGAGTGCGTGTACCATTCAGACCACTCCCAGGAGGCGACTTGGCAGACATCCGCGTTCGACGTCTCTACCGGCGTCTGGTTCCCGGTTGTAGCCTGTCTGCGCCTCTTCGTTGAACACCGCCATCGCTCGGCTCGGGATGTCCTCCCACCACCGCCCAGGTCTCACTTTTCACCACGCGCTCTATCCATCGTGCCTGTCCCTCCGTCGTCATCGCTGCCCGCCGTGCCCCTGCCAGTGCATGTGAACCTGGAGACATCGCTCCGGTGCAACCTCGCATGCGTGATGTGCGCGCCCCACCAGACCGGCTCCACGAAGCGTTCGGACACCCTCTCCCACGAGCTCCTCGAGAAGATCGAGCAAGAAGTTCTTCCAGATGCGGCGTTCGTTGCGCTCACGGTGGCCGGAGAACCTTTCGTAGACCGCACCTGGCCCCGATACATCGACCTCGCGGAGCGCACCCACAGTCGCCTGATCATCCACTCCAACGGCACAGTCCTGCCACGTGGTCCAGAGCTGGAGCGGTTGCTCCAGTACACCCAGGCGCTTGAGTTTTCCATCGACGGCGCCCGCGCGAGCACCTTTGCCAAGATTCGCGGCCGCGACCTCCTGCCAGCGATTCTCACCAACATTCGGCGCGCAGTCGCCGCTCGCAGCCGCCTACCCGTGCGGTATCGCCCGCGCATTGGCCTGAGTATGGTGCTCATGCGCACCAACATCGACGAGCTTCCCGAGCTCGTCGACCTGGCCGCTGACTTGGGCGTGGACAGCGTCGGAGCGGTGCATCTCACCGTCTTCGAAGAGGCCCTCGACCACCAGTCTCTCCGCCACGAGCCAGCCCGATCCGACCGGGCATTCGAGACCGCCCGCATCCGCGGTCGCGCCCACGGGATTCGGCTCAACCTTCCGCCCGACATGGACGGAACCCTGCACGACACTCCCAACAGGCGGGACCACCTCCTCCACCTCTGGAACGCACTCGACCGCGTGGGACGCTCTTGGACCACCCGCACGCTGCGTGTGCTCCGCAGTCGCTTCGCCGTACGGGACTGGGAGCGCCGCACCGAAGGGCGGGTGGGATGCCGCTACTTGATGCATCGCACCTACATCTCAGTCACCGGCGAAGTCACCCCGTGTTGCATGCCTGGACGCCCAGTCATGGGGAACCTCCAGGAGCAGTCGTTCGAAGACATCTGGAATGGCCCTCGCTACACCGCCATGCGCCAGGGAATGCAGAACGGGCAGCCCTTTGACTGCTGCGCCCACTGCAGCGTGAACCGCCGTGAGGGCTACCTTCCCTCCGATGAAGACACCGTCCGACCGCCCGATCAGCAGCTCGATTTTGGTGCGCAGGCCGCTCGATAAGCACGGGTTCAGCGGCCCGAGTCGGAGCCCAGCAGCGCGAGGCATCGCTCCACTTGCTGCACCACCGCGTTCGGCCCCAGCATCCAGCGCAGATAGCGACGACCCTGCCAAGTGAGACGACCGGGTACCACCCGCGCCAAAGCAACGGCACGATCGACAACAGCCGGCTGTGCGGTCACCTCCACAAGCACGAACGGCGCATCGGTGCGGCAACCGCGCCAGCCCGTTCCCGAGCAGGTACCGAGTGCCCGCGCTGCCAAGCGGGAGCGCTCGATGTCTCCAGCGATGCGGTCGCGTGCACGCAGCGCCACCAGCGCCGCACGCACCGCAGAGGGGTTGAGTCCCGGTGTTGCAGCGAGCGCCGGCGAAGCATCTCCCACCACAAACCCAAGCCGTACACCTGGCAGCCCAAGCTGGCTACTGAAGCTTCCCACCACGCACACATTGTCTGCGCTCATGGGCAGAGACCACACCGGGTCGCTCAGAGGTGCGTACACCGCGTCGACCACGAGCCCGGCCTCGGGAAACGCCTCCGCGAGACGACGCACCTGCTCCAGTGGAGTGGCGTGGCCTGTGGGATTGTTGGGAGAGCCCAGCACCACCATCGCCCGAGGATGTTGGCGGAGGGTGGCCGTGATGTGGTCGAGATCCGTCCGGAATCCACCCGCATCGCGCAAATGATCGACGGAATGCACCGCGTACCCCAGCCGAACGGCCATCTGGCGCGTGGCTGGCCACCCCGGCTCGGGGAGCACCACAGCGGAGCGACCTTCCGCACGCCCCCATAACAGACGCTTGAGCAAAGCATCCTCGGCTCCATGAGCCAGGAATGGCGGCGACGCGACTCCGAGTGCCGACTCCAGCGCGTCGCGCAGCGGACCACTCGCTGCTCCGCCCGAGTCCGCGAGGTCCGTCACCGACCCCCTCCGGAGCGCATCCACAACGGGTGCAGGCAGCTCAAAGTGGTGGTCGGTCCGGTCGAGCCGGAGCGGTGCCCGTGCTGTGCGTGGCGTGCGCACCACTCGACGAGCGGTGAACTCGAGAAGTCCCTCTTCCCCGAGCTCCACACCATGTCCCGAGTCGCCGAGACCGCCAAATGGAAGGCGGGGATCGGACCGGGCGGGTCCATTGAGCGCGACTGTGCCCGCGTGGAGACCATCCCGCACCATCGCAAAGCTGTCCGCCCCTGGCGCCGCAAACAGAGCCCCTCCGAGCGCGTACGGGCTGCGATTGGCCAGCGCGAGTGCCGTCTCTGCGTTGGGCGCGCGCGAGACACTGAAGACCGGTCCGAACAGCTCCTCCGTAAATGCCGGTGCATGCACCGGTACATCGGCCAGGACCACCGGTGCAAAGAACAGGCCAGGACCAGGCTGCAAGCCGCCCTCCACCACCATCCGGGCTCCCGCGGCAACCGATGCCTCGACCTGCGCAGCGAGACGCTCGACACCAGCCGCCGACGCCATCGGTCCCAGGTCGGCAGTGGGATCGTTCCAAGGACCCGGCTTCGCCCGCCGCACCCGCTCGACGAGCAGCGCAAGAAACGGCTCGAAGATGGCCTCCTCCACCACGATCCGCTTTGCGCTGAGGCATGCCTGACCGCCATTCTTGAGTCGACTGGCCACGCAGGTGTCAGCCGCCACTTCGAGGTCCGCGCCGTCGAGAACCACATAGGCATCGTTGCCACCAAGCTCCAGCACGCACTTCTTCAGTGACTCTCCAGCCGCACGCCCCACGGCCCGACCAGCCGCCGTTCCACCCACGCACACCGCGCCCCGGATCCGACGGTCCCCGATAAGCGAGACGGTATCGGCATTGTCAGTCCAAGTGAGGTCGGTGGGAATGGCCGGGTCGACTCCGAGCAGCACGTCGATCATCACCCGACTCGACCGAAACACCGAAGGCGCGGGCTTCAAGAGCACGCCATTTCCGGCTGCAAGCTGGGGCACGATACAGCGCAGAGCCTGCCAGAGAGGGTAGTTCCAGGGCATCACCGCGAGAAGGACACCCAGAGGTACCGGCTCTACCCACGCGTCGACGGCATCGAGGCGAATGTGTCTCTGGCGCAGCACGCCGGGGGCCATTTCGGTCACGAGGTGGCACAGTCGAATGCACTTGTCGATCTCCGCCACAGCCTCCCGATGGGGCTTGCCCACCTCGAGACAGACCTGCTCAGACAGCGCTTCTCGGTGGTGTTCGAGCGCGTCCGCAAGCCGAGTGATGGTGTGGAGCCTGCTTGAGAGGTCTGTCCCCATCCATGCGCGCTGCCGAGCGGCGACGCCAGACAGCACGGTGGTTGCCTCGTGCAGGGTCTGTGCTGGAACAGAACCCAGCCAGCGGCCGGTGGCGGGGTCACGGGAGGTGTAGCGCATGCATGCGCCCTACCCCGGAATCCCGCCAATGCAGTGTCCGACCTCAAGGCAGAAGGGTCGGGATTCGCTCGCGGATTTCGTCTTTGTTCAGGCCGAACTCTTCGGCGCTGTACCGGTGCCCACTGGACTTTCGGTGGCCCTTGTTTTCCGCTGCTTCCCGGACGGCTTGCTCAATCCGTGGGTCCCAGTCGAAGCCGAAGGCCTTGTGAATGCGCTCCACCACTCCGACGGGATCGGCACGCAGCGCTTCGAACGGCACGTCCACCAAGCGATCGGCCGGTATCGAGCTTCGTGCTGCCCGTGCTCGGTCGGCCGTGCGGGCCAGCTGGTCGAGCGTCTCGGCACCAAGCGCATTCCGATCGAGGTACTCGGGCAGGTACGTCGCCCGCCGCATCGTGCGGATCAGACTCGCAAAAGACGGGACGACCGACGCCACATCGCGGTGCGTGAAGACGATTCGCGCATCGGGCTCAGCAGCGAGCAAGGCGGCCAGCTGGGCTGTGTGGCTGGGCGATTTCAACACGAGGCGGTCCTGCGGGCGCTCGAACTGTTCAAAGCGCAAGGCTTCCGACCAGGCCCGATAGGCTGGCTCTGGATCGGCCTCCCACCACCATTCCCGGTACCCAGGGATCCCCGCCATCGACCAGTAGGTCCACGCATAGAACGACAGGTTCATGATGTGCATGCACTCTTCGGGCGCATCGGCATCGGTGTCGTGCTTGGCTTCGAACTCCGGCAGCGCATGCCCGATCCAGCCCATCAGACGCTTTGCAGCAGCGCGTCTCCGATCCGGGCCTTCCACAGGCGGAAATGGTCGCGAGACCTGCCAGAGCGCCAGCGAGCGCGTGTTCGGGACCGAAGAGAGGAGATGATGCAGAAACGTGGTTCCTGTGCGCGGCAGGCCCACGATGATGAGCGGCGCCGGCAACGGCGCGCGAAACCGCTCCGGAGAGCGCTCGCACCACGTCTCGCGCTCCGCACGATGTGTGAGGACGGTCCGAATGCGGCGCGTCATGATCACTCGCCCGACCGTGGACAGATGCGGTGCGCGCTGCAGACCGGAAAGCAGCACGTCGAGACCAGGTCGGTAGTCGGCCACCGGGCCCAGGTCTGCCCGACCAGATGCGCTCAGAGCCTCGGACAGGAGGGCGTCTGCGCGCAGGGCGCGTGGGGAGCCACCCGCCGACCGCCAGACGCGCCCCACGCGATTGATGAGGCGCAGCGATGGTGGGAGGCGTTCCATGTCGCAGGCCCTATCGGCTCCAACGATTCCCCGCCGTCCATCCGCGCGCGCGCACGGTCGGGTCGCACAAGCTCGGGATTTTCTGGTTTGCTCACCCTGCGCACGACTCCTTCCCCGCTGCGCCAAACCGGAGCTTCGCATGTCTCGCCCGCTCGTCGCGGTCACGATGGGTCGCCGACTCAGTCCTGCAGGGCAGTCCCCCACGCGCGTTCGTCCCAGCCGCATGGAGGTGGTGAGCAAGGAAGCCCTGGTGATGGCCCTGCAACGGGCTGGTGCCCATGTCCTCCTCGTGCCGCCCACCACCGAGCCCGATGCCGACTTCCTTCGTGCATTTTCGGGTGTCCTGCTCGCAGGCGGAGCGTTCGACATTCATCCGAGGCACTACGGACAGACTGTGGAAAGTCGACTCGATGCACCCGACGAAGACCGAACCCTCACCGAGCTTCACCTCGCTCGAGCCTGCCTGGCGCACGATGTACCGGTGCTGGGAATCTGTGGCGGTCTCCAGGCTCTCGCTGTGGCAGCCGGCGGCACACTGCATCAGCACATTCCCGACGCCCTGCCCCACGCCATCAATCACGAGCAGCCCACCGACCCGGCTACGCCCTACCACTCGGTCGCGTTCAGCGAGGGTCGACTGCAAGCGATCTTCGGCCCCGTGGTGCAGGTGAACAGCACCCACCACCAAGCCATCGATCATCCAGGTGCGCTGCAGATCACCGGACGAAGCCCCGACGGGGTCGTAGAAGCGGCGGAGGGACCCGGCCGATTCTGCATGGGGGTCCAGTGGCATCCGGAGCTGCTCGGTGCCCAACAGCAAGTGCTCTTCGACACCTTCATCGCGGCTTGTACAAGACTTGCGCCGACCTGACACAGCCATGCGCTTTCCTACCGAGCTGGAGAATGTCATTGCACAGGGTGTGTCCAGCCGCCGTTTCATCCGATACACTGTCCCTGCAGGAGCGACGCCATGTCCATCGACATCTCCGCCATCACCTCGGCCGCTCGCTACAACGGGATGACCGTCCAGACTACGTCTTCGCTCCTCGGTACAAGCGGGAGTGCGTCGGTCACCGACCTGGTCTCCACAAGCACAGGCTCCGCCAGCGTCGCGTCGAACGGCGTCGACTTGGTGGCCCTCTCGGCCCAGGCGATGCTCGATGAAGCCAACTCGGTCACAGGGCTCGACTCGGGCGACCTCTCCGACATCATGGGTGACCTGTCCCCCATGGCGCTCTCCGGTCTACTCGACAGCACTTCCGACCTCGCCGTGCTCCAGGCCGCATTTGGGTCCTCAAGTCTCGACAGCCTGCTCACCGGCGTGGTGTCGGCCTCCAGCGGCGGGTGAAGCGCGCCCGGAAACCTCTTTCCGGCCTTGCTGGAATCCGTGAAGATACACGTCACGAACAGTTCTTCTTTGACGACTCGACAGTCATCCGGCTGCTGGAGCTGCTCGAAGTGGCCCGTGATCCGCTCCTCGTATGTCTGCCGAGCATCGCCCTCGCGCTGGCCGAGCGGTCGCGTCCAGCCCGCCTGCTCGATCGAGACCGTCGCTTCCATGGCCTGCCACGCGCAAGCAACTTCGATCTGCACCGACCCGACTTCATCGAGGGCCAGCACGACTTCCTGATGTGCGATCCCCCGTTTGCGAATGTCTCCCTCCCCACACTCCGCAACACGCTCGATCTGCTTGTGGCTTCTGCCATGGCTCCCGCACCCGACCCCTGCCTCGGCATCGCCTACATCTCCAGCCGAGAGCCTCAACTGCTCCGTGCGTTTTCCGGCTATGCACTTCGCCCTGTGGGGCCCCCCCTCGGCTACCGGTCGGTGGCACAGGCCACACAGGATCGGATCCGTCTGTATTTGTCCAAAGGAGCGAGAACCGCGTGCGGGCAGCCCTGATCTCCGACTTGCACCTCGAAGGCGGACCCAACGACCCGGTCCAGCAGGCCTTCGTGGACTGGCTCGACGCACTCGATGTCGACGCGCTCTACCTTCTGGGAGACTTGTTCCATGGATGGTGGGGCTACCGGGACGTTGTGCCTGCGCGGCTCGTGGCCACTTGCGCGGCTCTGGAGCGTGCACGACAGCGCGGCCTCGCGATCCATGTGGTGCCCGGCAACCATGACTTTGCCCTCGGTCCGTTCTTCACTGAGACTCTGGGAGCCACGATCCACCCTCCGGGTCCCCACCAGTTCGATGGTCGCACCTTCTTTTTGGCCCATGGCGACGAAGCCGACGACAGTCTCGGCTACCGAGTCACCCGACGCGTGCTTCGCGGCCCAGCCTTCGCAAGCCTGATGCGACTGCTGGGACCGTCCCTTGGCTGGAGACTCCTCCACCAGATGGCCGGCACATCGCGCGCCACCCCCAGCGACCCCGACCGGCTGCGCGCGCAACAGCAAGCTTGGTCACAGCCACACCTCGCTGCTGGCGCCGACTACGTGGTGCTGGGACACATCCACGCGCCAGGACGATCGGCCGACGGCCGCGTGATTCATCTCGGCGGCTGGGAGGACGACCGCACCTGGTGCCTCGTGGACCAGGGCGAGCCGCGGTTGATCCGGCCGAGCTGAACGGTGGGCTCAGCCCTGCGCAGGCAGGAAGCGAAACACACACTCAGCCGCACAGGCAGGCTTCTGCTCTCCTTCGATCTCGATCGCAGCGTTGAAGATCGCCTCCACCCAGCCACCCTTTTTGTCGGTGACGTCGCCAAGCTGGATGGCCAGTCGGAACCGTGCGCCCTCCTTGAGCGGGTTTGGAAAGCGCACCTTGTTGGTGCCGTAGTTGATGACCATGCCCATGTCTTGCAGCTCCAGGAGGTCAAAGAAGCGTCCGGCCACAAGCGAAAGCGTGAAGTACCCATGCGCGATGGGAGCACCGAAAGGCGACTCCTTGGCGATCCGCTCGCGATCCACGTGAATCCACTGGTGATCGCAGGTGGCGTCTGCAAACGCTTGGATCCGCTCAAAGGTCATGGTCTCCCACTCGGTCGCCCCAAGTGCTGTGTTGGCCTTGGAACGCAGTCCTTCAACGCCGTGAATCGTGACGGGCATGGATATTCTCCTCGAACGATGGGGCGGTAGCCCCGGTGGGCGCATTCTCTACCCTCCTCCGCGGTGGAAGACACGGAATGGAGCCGGCACAGATCCGGTTCGACTTTGTCAACAAAGGTCTTCGCCCTGCGAAACGGGCTCTCCTTGCCGTACCATCTGACCGAAACACAAAACAGACCCCGCTCCCCGGACCCTCTATGCCGATCGACCTTGCCACCGTCGCCTCCCACGCGGGAATCGTGGCGACGATTGTTGGCTTTGCGCTCCTTGTGTTGAGCATCACGCTCTGAGCGGACGGCGGCTTCCGCCGCACGATGGGTCGCCCACCACCCCTTCTTCCGATGGCGCCCACTCCGATCAGTACACGCCACACACCCTGAGGCGTGCATTGACGGCTTCTGCCAGCCCCACGTGCAGCCCGAGAGACTCACCGATGTATTCCGCATCGCTGACATCGGTGATGCCATAGACCACCCGGAAGGGTGCACCATAGGCTCCGCCGCGTAGGAAGCGCGCTTCGATGGACCGCATCACGTCGCACGAGATCGCGGCGACCTCGTCCATTTCATCAACTGCGCCCGATCGGTTGAAGTCGAAGGCCGAGAGCAACACGGGTCGGATGTGACGCGCTGCGCCCTCAGGGTCGCCTCGCCACTGCGATGCTCCAATGGCAGCACTGAGACGAGTCGAGTCCACACCACCGGTGGCCAGCATCAAGTCGTACGCCCCTTCGTGTCCCCAGCGATAGGCATTGTCCTTTTCGACATCCCACGCCACACGCACCCACTCCTGGTCGGTGGGCGCCTGCACCACGGTGCCGAGTCGTCCTGTCCCCCCATCCTGCTCGTCCCACTTCCAGTCCGGCCCTCGCATCACCCGAGCGCCGAGCGGAAGCTGCCCATGTTGCGCGAAACCGTCCTCCGTCGGAGCACATTCCGTCCAGCGCTGCACGAGCGCCTCACGCACCTCACGAGAGAAGCCGAGCGCATCGGCGTGCCATCGGGCATCGTCGACCAGCCCGTACGCCTGTTGGGCGCTGCGGCGATCTGGCGATCTGGACTGCGCAGACAGACTCTCCAGCACCTGAAAGACCGTGCACGGAATCACGCCCACTTCCGCAGGACGATCCACAAAACCGCTGCGATCCTGATCGAACGCTTCCAGCAGGATCGCCATGATCGAAGCCTCGTGGTGCATCGAGCCGACGGGATCGCCGACGGAGCGCATCGCACGAGCCACCACCCGTCCACTGCGCACCCGCACCAGGTCGACAGCATCGTCATGCCCCCATCGGTATGTGTTCTGCTCACCTGACGCCCAGCGCACACGCACCCATCCCGTACCCGTGGGGGGATCCACCACCACGCCCAAACCATCCGATCCGCCGCTCTGCTCTCCCCACTTCCAGTCGGGTCCCGATCGCACCAGAGCATCGCGGTGTAGCGCGGCCATCGACAGTGGGGAGCGCTCCACAGGAACCTGGAGACAGCCGGACAGTCGCCGGGCGATCTGGGGGTGTACCAGCTCCGAAAATCCGGCAAGATGAGCGGTGGCACGCGCCATATCCCCTGCATCAGATGCAGCTGCGATCGCACGAAGTCCCATCTCCGCGGCAATCAGTTCCCCCTCCACCGCGCGCCACACCGGACAGGACAAGGCGCGCAGCTCCGCATCCCGATCGATCGATCCGGAGCCGTCTCGATCGTAGGCACGCACCAGAAGTTCGCGCAGGTCGTCCAGCCATCCATCGACACCCGGCGAGCCCGCAGCCCGAATGGAGTCGACCAGCCCAGTGTTGGGATGATTGGGAACCAATTCAGGCCGTGCAGAGTCGTGCCGAAGCTCCAGATCGAACGCATCATCGACGTTCCATCGGTAGTTGTTCGCAGCACCCACATCCCACACCACACGAGCCCAACCGTCGATCACACCGGCCGAAACCACCGTTCCCTCACTGCCGGGACCACCGTCTTGGTTTCGCCAACGCCAGTCTGGCCCCCGTCGAACCCGATCCCCCACCTGAAGTGGCCCGGCTGTCCGCCCCGACAGCCATTCTCCTTCCGGAGACACCGGCGTGCTCCGCGGACGTGGGGCGTGGAGCGATACGGAAGACCAGTCAAAGGTGGCCGGTTCCGCACTGACCACGCGGGCGAACAGCAACCAGAAGAACACGGCCAGCTCCCGTCGTGCATTCTGGGCATGTAGCCTGCTGCAGCCTTCCGTCGCTCATTTCCGAGCCCATCCGGATATGGTCACTCACCGTCGCGCACGCCCCGCTCGCCTCCATCATCGCGCCTACATCACCGCTCGGCGTATCCACCGACTCGAGGCTCCACTGGTTGTCCACCACCCTCCTGGTCATCCTCTCGCTTGCGGCACTCCTTGTGGGCCCAATGCTTGCGCTGGTCTGGTCTCGCGGGCGCGCCTGGCGAGCCGTCATCGACGGGCTCTCGCTGTCGTTGGTGGGCGGAATCTGCTTTCTGGTGGTGTTTCCGCATGCGATCGAAGTCGCCGGTCCCATCGGCTTCATCGCGATCATTCCCGGTATGCTCATGCCGGGGTGGGCACATCGGCTGGGCGAACACTGGGAACGAACCTTCGTATACGCAGGTATGGCGTTGCTCGCAGTCCACGCGGCCATCGATGGTGCCGCCCTTACGCTGCCCAGCACGTCCATGGGCGTGGCTGTGATCGCCCATCGCTTGCCGATGGGACTCGCTGTGTACTCGGCGGCCAGTCGCACCGCCGCGGGCCAGCGGGCGGGCTTCACCGCCGTGGGAATCCTGATCGCGTCCACCCTCGTAGGGGTCGCAATCGGCGAGCCGATGTCCGGAATCGGAGGTCCCATCGGACATGGTGCGTTCGAGGGATTCGTGGGCGGCCTCCTGCTGCACATCGTGTTCGAACACGCTCCGGTCTTCCCAGCGCCCGAGCACCCAGATCTCCTGGGGCAGGGTCCACGTCCCGATCGCCACCGGTCGGACCGCGATCACGGCCATCACCACCCCTCCGCACGACAAGCGGCACGGATCGGTGGAAACCGGTGGTCGGCGACCGGAGCATTCCTCGGGATGCTGATCGTGGCCGGCCTGATCGCTTCACAAAGCGACGATCCACACGCTCATCATGCAGGTGTTTCCTTCATGGAAACCTTGTGGACACTCACGTTGAACACCGCGCCATGGCTGCTGGGAGCCTACCTGCTCGCCACGGCCGCACATCGTTTTTCGGGCGCCCCGATACCCTTGAGTGCAGCAGGAAACCCCCTCCTGCAGGGCTTCCGCGGGGTGTACTTCGGCGTACCGCAGCCCCTCTGCGCCAGCGGGGTGATCCCGATGGCCGAGCGCCAGCTTGTGGGAGGGAGCACGCCGTCTGCTGTGACGGCGTTTCTCGTCGCCGCACCCTCCGTCGGCCTACCCGCATTCGTCCTCTCGGCTGGCTTGCTCGGCGGGTCCATCACATTCATTCGCTTCGGGGCGCTCGTGGCGATCGCCCTGCTGGCCGGACTGCTCGTTCAGCGCCTCCAAGCAGGCGATCGAGACCGAGACACTCCGCAGCTGCATCCAGCGTCCACTTGGCACCGCTCCGCTGGGTTTGGGCTCGGGGAGCTGGTTGATCACACCCTGCCATGGGTGGTC
>MDTC01160938.1_pt1 | contig 12940 bp, 12 predicted proteins | sample 811181 | NCBI WGS metagenome assembly MDTC01 (sample SAMN05326644, study PRJNA326480) | marine metagenome | isolation source: seawater | place: Pacific Ocean: North | collected 2011 | reverse complement strand
TCAGTGCAAAAACCAATATTAAGAATCTTCAATAATCGCCAAGGAGTATTCACATTTGTAATCACAGGTGTACCAAGGTACAAAGAATCAATTGTAGCGATTGAAAAGCTTTCACTCTCAGAGCAAATTATTGATGCCTTCGCTTCACTTATTAAGTTAATCTTTTCTTGACCTTCTACAAATCCACAAAAATTAATTGAATTATCTTTGTAGCAAACTTCCTTTATTTTATTTTCAATTACTGCACTTCCCGAACCAGCAATAATTAATTTATTTTCTTTATTTTTTTTATAAAATTTTTTCCAAATCTTAATTATTTTATCAACTCCTTTATCTTGAGACAATCTATTCAAAAATAAAAAATAATTTTTTATTTTTTTTTTGCTATTTAATATATCTATTTTTTTTATACTTGGTCCATCTGGAATTATAGTTATTTTATTTATGAATCTATCTAAATAATAACTCTTTTTCCGTTCTAAATTTGATGTACAAATAATATGATCTACTTTTTTTAAAATAAAAAAACCAACCAAAAGCATATAAATCTTCTTCTTAAAATAGCCAATATCAAAACTACCCATCATTAAATTACCTCTAGTAAAAAGAGCTGTAGGAATTCTATTTTTTTTTGCCCAAGAAATTGCTTTTATATTTGAATAATTAAATACTTCATTTAATAAAATTAAATTAAATTTTTTTTTATTAGTCTGATTTTTATTTTGTTCAGTAACTAAGTGTTTATTAAATTCTAATTTATTAATATCCTTATTCTTTAAGAAAGAGACTTCAATATTTTGATTGCTCAATTCTTGTGATAGCATTTTAATTGAAATATTTAAGCCAGAGGCTTTTTTTAGATCAATTTCGTTGTTTGTAATTATTAGGATCTTCATTTATATTATATTTTTTTAAGATAAATATTTATACTTTGATGTTTGATTTCCTTTTTAACCTATCAAGAACTTATAAAATTTTCATTATTCTTTTATCAGATACATTCATAATTAATTTATCATTATTTTTTTCTTTCTTTATTTATTTTAGACTTAATATTTTTTTTGATGACAAGATATATTATATTATATCTCTTATAATTCCATCACTGATTATTTTATACTTTTCAAATCAAAGAAAGCAAATTATTCATCAAAGCAATGTTGAGTATAATTATTATTTAATTTTTAATACATTAATATATTTTTTGGCATTTATAATTTCAAATTATTTAACAGGTATTTTTTTTCAAAGTAAAAGTCTTTACGCAATATTTATTTCTGCAATTTTCATATCAACTATAAACATTGGATTGTTTAGGCTATTTATTATTAATGTTTTTAATAGATATAATTCAAATAAAAAATATTTAAAAAGAATAGCAATATATGGAGCGGGCACGGCAGGCATTAATTTGTACAACTATCTAAGCGAAAGCCCTAATTTTAAAGTAAAGTTTTTTATTGATGATGACAAAAACAAGCTAGGTTTAAAAGTTAAAGGTTTGAATATTTATGATAGAGAATCTCTTTTTAGAGATAAAGATAAAATTGACTTAGTATTTATTGCTATATTTAATATTTCAAATAATAAAAAATATGAACTTATAAATAGTTGTTTAGATCGAAACATTGATTTAAAAACTATCAATCCACTTGCTAATATAAATAATGGCCAAGTATTAAGAAATTATATATCTGATATTAATTTAATAGATTTATTAAATAGAGATGTTGTAACCCCAAGAAAAGAACTTATTGAAAAAAATATAGATGAAAAAGTTGTTTTAATTACAGGTGCTGGAGGATCGATAGGATCTGCTTTGTGTAAAGTGATATCGAAACTTAATCCAAAAAAAATAATTGCTTTAGATTGGTCAGAATTAGCCTTATTTAACTTAAGGCAGTATTATCTAGATAATAATGAAATATTTCCCCCAAATATAAAAATTTGTGCCGGCAGCATATCTGATAGGAAATTTATTCATAGTCTTTTTAAGAATGAAAATATTGAAACTGTTTTTCATGCGGCTGCATATAAGCATGTTTGGTTTTGTGAAGAAAATTATAGTCAGAGTATTCTAAATAACATTTATGGCTCATTAACTATTTTTGATGCAATTAAAGAATTTGAAATAAGTAACGTGATTTTGATTTCTACTGATAAAGCGGTATCTCCTACAAGTGTGATGGGAAAAACAAAAAGGTTTGTTGAATTAATGTTAGAATATTACTTTAGTAATTTAAAAAATATAAACTATACCATTGTAAGATTTGGTAATGTAATAGGTTCGTCAGGTTCTGTAGTGAGTATTTTTGAAAAACAAATAAGAGAAAATAAACCAATAGTAATTACTGATCCTAATGTTTCACGTTTTTTTATGACTATTGAAGAGGCAGCAGAATTAGTTATCCAAGCTGGTGCTATTAAAGAGAAAGATAGAATCTTTTTTCTCGATATGGGTGAAGAAATCAAAATTTTGGAGTTAGCAAAAAAAATTATTAGATTAAAAAATTTAAATTATCATTTCGAAAACACCCCCTTAGATATTATTAAGGAAGACTCAATATTAATTAAATTCTCAACTTTGGGGAAAGGAGAAAAAATAAGTGAAATCCTATATGAAAAGCCTGAATATGAAAGAACATTACATAGAAGTATTTATGTTTTACGAAATGATTTATCTAAAAAAAATATGGACGATATTATAAAATCTTTAAAGAAAGAAAAATATATAAGTCCTGAAACATTAGATTCAATTGTGATAGTTTGATTGATAATTTATAATATTAGTGCTCATATATTAATAATTTTCATAACTAGTAATATTTGATATTTATGATAATAATTTGAATAATACTACTGATTAAAAAAATAGGGATGAAAAAAGCAATTATAACCGGTGTAACAGGTCAAGATGGAGCTTATCTTGCAGAATTACTATTAAGTAAAAAATATGAAGTACATGGATTTAAGAGAAGATCGTCATCTTTTAATACGGCAAGAATTGAACATCTTTACCAAAAACCCAATACAAATGATCAATCCTTTTATTTGCACTATGCTGATATTACTGATAGTTCTCTAATAAATAATTTAATTTCAGATATAAATCCTGATGAAATTTATAATTTAGCTGCTCAATCTCATGTAGGCGTTTCTTTTTCATCGCCATATTATACTTCTAATGTAAATGCGTTAGGCACATTAAATATTCTTGAGTCAATCCGTTCACAAAATATTATTGATAAATGTAAATTTTACCAAGCGTCAACTTCTGAACTTTATGGAGAAGTTTTAGAGACACCTCAAACTGAAGACACTCCATTTAATCCTAGAAGTCCATACGCAGTTTCAAAATTGTATTCGTATTATATAACAAAAAACTACAGAGAGGCCTTCGGACTTTTTTCCTGTAATGGAATACTTTTTAATCATGAAAGCCCTATAAGAGGTGAAACCTTTGTAACGCGAAAAATAACTAGATCTTTGGCAAGAATTTCTCAAGGATTAGAAGATATTTTATATCTTGGAAATCTAGATGCAAAGAGGGATTGGGGGCATGCTAAAGATTATGTAAGAGCCCAATGGTTAATTTTACAACACAATCAACCTGATGATTATGTTATTGCTACTGGCAAACAATATTCTGTAAGAGAATTCATTGAAAAATCTGCAAATTATCTTGGAACAGATATTGAATGGAGAGGTAAGGGTACTAATGAAGTTGGCATTAACAAAAATACAGGAGAAGTCATTATCAAAATTGATAAACAATATTTTAGACCTACTGATGTAGAGTCATTAATTGGAAATTCAAATAAAGCACAGAGAATTCTAAATTGGAAATCAGAAATTACTATTGATCAACTAATAAAAGAGATGATTGATCATGATTTAAATGAGGCTAAAAAAGAAATTTTACTAGATGAGTCTGGGCTTAATTATAGGTCCTTATTTTAAATTCAAAAATATATCTAATGAAAAATAGTGATAAAGTTTTTATTGCAGGTGCAAATGGTATGGTTGGCAAGGCAATCATGAAAATACTTCAAAAAAATAACTATGAAAATATATTATCACCCTCGAGAGGGGAATTGGACTTAATGAACTCATCAAAGGTTGATTCATTTTTCGATGAAAATCGCCCAGACTATATTTTTTTTGCTGCAGCAAGAGTCGGTGGTATACAGGCAAATAACAAATATAAAGTAGAATTTTTAATAGAAAATTTGACTATTCAAAATCATATTATTATGAATGCCTACAAGTATAAGGTTCGTAAATTGTTATTTCTTGGCTCAAGTTGTATATACCCAAAAAATGCTATTCAGCCGATTAAAGAGAGTTCATTATTAAGTAATGAGCTTGAAAAAACTAATGAAGCATATGCTATTGCGAAAATTACAGGAATAAAATTATGTGAATATCTAAGAGAACAATATGGAAATGATTTCATTACTGTGATGCCAACAAATCTGTATGGGCTTAATGATAATTTTGATTTATTTGACTCTCATGTTATTCCAGCTTTAATTCATAAAATATATCTTGCAAAGAAAAACAATGATCAGAATCTGAAGCTAATTGGATCTGGTCATGCTCTGAGAGAGTTTCTTCATGTAGATGACTTAGCTAACGCTCTAGTTTATTTAATGAAAAATTATTCAGAGGTTGAACCGATAAATGTTGGAAGTGGTAATGAAATAAAAATTGCTGATTTATCTGAAATTATATCAAATTGTATTGAATATAAAGGTAATATAATTTTTGATACTCCAGAAATGGATGGTACCCAAAGAAAATTTTTAGATTCATCAAAGATTACTGAATTAGGATGGAAGCCAGAAATTAGTCTTGAAAAAGGGATCAAAGAAGTGTGTACGTGGTTTATGGAAAACTATGCGAGAATTCGAAAATAAAATTTTTTTATTAACACTAAAAAATAACAATGAAACATATATTAAGGATTAATAGTTATTTATATTATTTAATTCCCTTTGTTTTATTAACTGGACCATTTTTACCAGATCTATTCCTTACTTTTATTGCAATCAGCTCAACATTAATAATTCTTAAAAAAAAAGAATTTGATTATTTTAAAAATTATTTTTTTATAATATTTATTATTTTTTATTTATTTTTAATCATTAGCTCACTTTCATCTGATTTTATAGTATTTTCTCTAAGTACAAGTATAGTTTATCTTAGATTTGGATTATTTGTAATTGCAACTATTTATTTAATTAATAGTAATAATAACTTTATTAAAAATTTCACAAATATCTTAATCGTTACATATTTATTTGTTTTGGCTTCAGGATATTTTCAATTTTTCTTTGGATTTAATCTAATTGGAATTGAATCTACATCTAGTAGATTGAACTTACCATTATCAGATAATCAAATTATAGGTGGATATTTAGCAAGAGTATTTCCTTTATTGCTTGGTTTAATTTTTTACACATACAAACTTCATTTTAAACAATATGTTTTTATTTTATTGCTATTTATTTTTACAGATATCTTAGTTTATCTATCAGGGGAAAGAACAGCGCTTGCACTGATATGTATAGCTTCACTAGCCATAATTATATTTTTAAAGAATTTTAAAACTTTAAGAATATTATCTTTTCTCATATCAATTTTATGCATTATTATTATTACAATAACAAATCCCTCAATTAAAGAGAGAAATTTAGATAAAACAATAGATCAACTGGGAGTTAATGATAGTAGAATTAATATATTCTCAATTCATCATGAAAGCATTTTCAAAGGTGCCTATAAAATATTTCTAGATAATAAGCTTATTGGATCAGGACCTAATAATTTTAGAAATTTATGCAATAAAGAAGAATATAATATCAATCAAATAACTTGCTCAACTCATCCCCACAATACATATATACAAATTCTTGCTGAACTTGGACTAATAGGATTATTTATATTCTTATTAGCTATAGCACCTATAATCTTCAGTACAATAATGCACTTTATATATATTATAAAAAATGAAAGAAAACTAACTGATTGCCAAGTATGCTTAATGGTTAGTATTTTGCTTATTATATGGCCAGTTTTGCCAACACTAAATTTTTTCAATAATTGGATTAATATATTATATTTTTTACCTATTGGATTTTACTTGCATACAGTGTATACAATCGACCAAGAAAACTATTAGTATTAAATAGTAAATTTAGAAAAATATTTGTATATCCTATAAAAAAATTAATTTTTACTCGTTAAAATAAGTAACTTATATTTTAGTTATTAATGAGATAAATAGTGATAAACATAATTATAAATATTTGAGGGAGGAAAAGAATGAATGATAATCTAAAATTAAAATTTCTTCTTGTATTATTTTTAAATAAAAGAAATCAAATTATTATATTTTTATGTTATTTAATTCCTTTAATTATTACTGTCTTTTTTATTCAAAATAGAAATGAATCACAAATAGCAGAAATTGAATTTAATAAATCTAATAACTTAACTGATTTTAATTATAATGAGTTTAACGTTAATAGTGATGTCTATAAAATATCAAATCATCATTTTCTAACGAAATTTGCTGAAGTAATTTCTAATCATAAATTTCTGAATGAAGTAATTAATGAAATTAAGTATTTAAAAAAAGACCAACTGAATATTAATGAAGATTATGAAAATGAAATTAGATTGGAAGCTTCAAGAATAAAACTAATTAAACCGATTATTAATCGAGATGATTCAATGCTTTACCAGTCAACATTAAATCCGAATTATCGAATAATTTTTGAATCTAAATATCTTTCAGGCAGAAGTGATTATGTTAACTTTTATTTATTTTTATTTCATAAGGCAGCTGAAGAAGTATACAACAATATAGAATCAGATGTTAACAAGATTATTAAAATGTTAAGTTCTACAAAGGAAAGAAATCTTGATCGTTTAAATAGAAAGAAGGAGACAGCCATCCAAGATATTATTTTTTACAATGAAGATAAGATTAGATCTTTACGTGAAAATTTAGAAATCGCCAAATCATTAAATCTACAAAGTTTATCTGAATATGCTTTAGATTTATCTAAAGATAAAAAATTTAGTCTCTCTGATACACAATATTTTTTAGTTGGCTCAAATATAATTAATGCTGAATTACAGAATTATCTTACGCGTTTAAAATTAATTAGTGAAAATCCAGACTCGTTTGCCAGTATCTACGAAATATCTAAGGAGATTAAATTGCTTAATCAGAAAGATGATGATTTATATTTAAGAAATACTTTTAATGTTCTTTTTGATGAGATGAAAAGTGTTAGTTTATTAAACTATGATGTAAATAAAATTAAAATGAAAGATAGTCATTTAAGTAAAGCTATTCTTTTATTTCTTTCAATTTTTATTTCTACTTTAATTGTAATTATTTTTTTATTTTTTCGATTTTTTCAGAATAATAATTTTGAAGAAAAAAATTAATATTTGAATTATTTTTTTAAATGAAACATGTAATTAATACTTTTGAAGAAATTTCTAGAAATTTTTCAACTTTATCCGATAATTGTTCGGAAGATATTAATAAAGCTGCTGAGTTAATAATTCTTTCTCTTCAAAACAATGGAAAAATAATGTTTTGTGGTAATGGTGGATCAGCATCTGACTCACAACATCTTTCATCTGAGCTAGTTGGTAAATATCAAATGAAAAGAAAACCTATTTCTTCAATTGCGCTTACGACTGATACTTCTGCTATTACTGCAATAAGTAATGATTTTTCTTTTAATGATATATTTTCAAGACAAATTGAAGCTTTAGGCAAAGAAGGTGATGTTTTATATGCAACCTCAACAAGTGGAAAAAGTAAAAATATTTTGAATGCAATTAAGAAAGCAAATGAATTAAAAATAAAAACTATAGGTTTGACTGGGATTAATGACTCAAACATGCATTCTATGTGTGATATAGTAATTAAAGCCCCCTCTTTAAGGACTGATAGAATCCAAGAAATGCATATTGCCATAGGGCATGTAATCTGTGAATTGATTGAAAAACGACTATGTTAAAACCCGCTGTCTTTCTAGATAGAGATGGAGTTATTAACGAAGACTTGGGTTATGTATATAAAATTGATGATTTTAAGTGGATACAAGGTGCTCAAGAATCTATTAAGCATCTGAATGATCGTGGATATTATGTTTTTATAGTTACTAATCAATCAGGAATTGCTCGTGGTTTATATAGTGAGAATGATATAGATTATTTACATAAGTATATTAATGAAGAATTAAGTAAAATTAATGCAAAAATTGATGAATTTTTTTACTCACCTTATCATCCAAATTTTAAAAAGTACGAGAATTTGTCAAATATGAGAAAACCAGATACTGGAATGATAGAGCTCGCCTTTCAAAAATGGCCAATTTTAAAATCTAGTAGTTTTTTAATCGGCGATAATATTACAGATATAGAATGTGCTAATAAATTTGGTATTAACAGTTTTTTATTTGATGGTAATAATTTATATAAATTTTTAAAGAAAATTAATTTTCCAAATTAAATATCTTCAAAATAAATTTTTTTAAAAGAATGCTTAAAATTACTTTTTTCTGCTTTATCAATCTGCTTTTGTCTTGTAATTGAGGATATCTTTTTTTGTTCAGATTTATCGTTTATACAATACTTGCAAGAAACACCTTTTCTGAAAGATTTTAACTTCATGTCACTTTTTTTAATAGGATGCCTGCATCCATGGCATTGTTCATAAGTTCCTTTTTCTAACTTTTTATTAATTGAAACCCTGTTATCAAATACAAAACATTCACCAATCCATGAATTATTTTTTTTATCTTTTTTATATTCAAGATAATTTTGTATTCCACCATCAAGTTGAGAAATATTTTTATATCCTTTTTGAATTAAATACGCAGATGCTTTCTCACATCTTATTCCACCAGTACAAAACATAGCAATAGGCTTATTTTTTTTTATATTTGAAACTTCAATGTATGAAGGAAACTCTCTAAATGAATTAGTTTTTGGGTTCATAGCATTTTTAAATGTGCCTATATTTATTTCATATATATTTCTTGTATCAATTATTAGATATTCTTTATTATTGATAATTCTGTCCCAATTTTCTGGAGATATATACTTACCTGTCTTTTTATTTGGTCTTATTGATTTTTCCCCAAGTGCAACAATTTCTTGTTTGATACGTACTTTTAAGCGATAAAAAGGTATAAATGAATTATTAGATATTTTTACAGTCAGCTTTCTTATATTTAATAGTTTTTTTATTTTTTTGTTAAATAAATTTAGATCTTCTTTTTTACCTGCTAAAGTTCCATTGATGCCTTCTCTAGCTATTAAAATAGTGCCAAATATTTTTTCATTATCAACAAAATCATCAATTTTTTTTTTTAATTTTTTTAAATTATTTAATTTCAAAAATCTATAAAATGTGAAAACATATATCTTTCTTGCCATAATTAATATTCTACTGGGATTGGGTCCAAAGATCGCCAAAGATACCACGTTGCTACAGATCTAAAAGGCTTCCATTTATTGCCTATTTTTACTAATATTTCTTTGTTAATTGGATATTCAATATTATAGATTTTACATATACCTCTAATCATTCCAATATCATCTAATGGAAAAATATCTGCTCTACATAAATTGAAAATTAAAAACATTTCTGCCGTCCATCTTCCAATCCCTTTTATTTTAACTAAATCATTAATAATTTCTTCATCACTCATTTTATTCCATGATTTTATTTTTATTTCATTGTTAATAAATGCATGAGCTATATTTTTTAAATATTGAACTTTTTGACGCGAGAGACCTACTGCTTTTAATGTATTAGTATGAGTACTGATGATAAGTCTTGGATTTATTTTTCCTATTCTTCTAACTAATTTATCCCAGACAGACTGAGCCGCTTTAACAGATATTTGTTGGCCTACAATTGATCTTGATAGGGTAAGAAATGGATCTGACTTAGAAAAAAGAAAATCTACTGGATAGGTATCTATAATTTTTCCTAGTTTTTTGTCTTTTTTCTTAAGTTCTTTTTTAGCCATTGCCCAAAAAGAAGGTTTTTTTCTTATCATAAATAATATTTTATATATAAAAAAATCCATTGTCATATCTTATATAAAATGTTTTATTTGCAGACTTAAATAATTATGGAGTAAAAAATATGGCTGATGTTGCAAGTATACTAGCAGAATTCCAAGCGGGTATTGAGGGAAAAGATACTGGCCTTGGGGCTACTGTAAAATTTGATTTTGAAGGTGCTGGTTGTATCTTTTTAGATGGTAAATCAAACCCGAACACCGTTTCTGATGAAGATAAAGAAGCTGATTGTACAATGACTGTTTCACTTGAAACTTTTGAAGCAATGAGAAATGGTGAAATTGATGGAACTAGTGCTTTCATGCAAGGAAAATTGAAAGTTGCTGGTGATATGTCTATAGCAATGAAATTGCAATCTGTGATGGATGCTTTAAAATAATTAAATTAATAATCTTACTATTATTAAAACCCAGCTTAATTTAAGTTGGGTTTTTTTTTAATATATAATAAATTATGTATATGTGGAAAGTTAAAAAATCAAAAGTTCATGGCTCAGGAGTTTTTGCTACTAAAAATATAAAAGAAAATACAAGAATTATTCAATATGTTGGTGAAAAAATATTAAGGTCTGAAGGTGATAAGAGGTCTTCTAAAAGAATTAAAAATTATCTGAATTCAGAAGAAACTGGATCTGTTTATATTTTCGAACTAAATTCTAGATATGATATTGATGGTTACTTTGATTACAATAAGGCTCGCAATATAAACCACTCATGTAACCCAAACTGTGAAGTTGATATTGTAAATGGTGAAATTTGGATATCATCCATTAAAAAAATAAATAAAGGTCAAGAATTATTTTATGATTACGGATACGAATTTGATAAAGATGACTACAAAGACCATATTTGTAAATGTGGCTATAAAAAATGTATTGGATACATCATTTCTTCAGATGATTGGAAAAAATTTTCAAAACATATCTCACAAATAATAAAGAGATAATTTTATTTATTAAGCAAAATATTTTGAGTTTCTAAAAATAATTTTTTATTTGTTGCCGCTAAAACTCTTCCACCTTCATTCACACTATTGCCTTCCCACGACTTTATAATACCACCAGAATTTTTAATAATTGGAACTAAAGCTCGGATATCGTATGGTTTTAGCCCACTTTCAATTACAAGGTCAACATGTCCGTCTGCTAATAGACAATAACTGTAGCAGTCACCACCAAGTCTGGTTGATTTTGTAACTTTTGCAATTTTTTCGAATTGTTTTTGGTCTGATTTACTAGCAAAAACATATGGGGATGTTGAATTTAATATTGCATTTTTTAAATTGATTTTTTTTCTTACCCCTAGGAGTGATCTTTTTTTATTAATAACTTTATAGGCAATATTTTCATAGCCAATATATCTTTCATCTAAGGCGGCAATATCGGCAATTCCCAGAATAATTCTCCCATTTTTTGATAAGGATATTAGAGTCCCCCAAAGAGGAACACCTTGTATAAATGATTTAGTCCCATCAATTGGATCTATACACCATTCATATTCGCTGTCTTTAATAATACTTTCTTCTTCACCTAACATGCTATGTAGTGGATATTTTTTTTCTATCAGCTTATGAAGTCTTTTTTGGATATTTATATCTACAATTGTTACAGGGTCAAAATAATCATCCTTTTTTGATATAATTTCTATTTTCTTTTTAAAGTAATATAAAGAAATCTTTCTTGCTTCATCAGCTAGATAATTTCCAAACTTATTCAGTTTTCTAATATTTTCAGTCATAGAATTAATATTTATACTTATAATATCTCTGATTATTAGTATATTAGAAAATTATGAAACAAAGAGTTATTTCAATAGTAGTTTTCTTTTCCTTAATTTCATATTCATATTCATTAGAATTTTCTGAGCAGGATATAGGAGACAGAGTTCCAATTAAAGAACCAATACCAGGATTTGACTCAAATAATGGAGAGTATAAAGACCCTTTCATTGAAGACTCTATTTTATTAAAAATCACAAAAGATAATTATCTAGATTATGAAAATTATTTAACGCCTGGACAGATTAAAATGTTTATAGAGTATGAATCATCATTTTTTATGAATATTTATCCAAGTAGAAGAATCTGCGCTGTGCCTAATGAAGTTTTAGAGCTTTCAAAAAATGGAAATGCTAAATTAATTGATGATGGTGAAGGTATTGAAGGAGTAGTTGGAAGTATCCCTTTCATAAATCCCACCGAACCTCTTCATCATGTGTGGAATCATATATTAAGATATAGGGGTGTTGATATTGAAGGAGGGGGACCTTACTATATAGTTAATTATCGGGGAGAAAAATTAAGTGGTGCAGGCAAAGCAATAGCAAAAAATTATTGGAACCCATTTGTTTCAAGCAATAAAGGACTTCAAGGAAAAATTATGTCTAAAGTGACTCATCCTCCAAGACTTGCTGATGCCGGTATTCTTGTTATTGAATCATTAAATGCCCTAGCTACACCAAGAAGAGCCTGGGTGTATAGCCCTGCTACGCGTCGAGTAAGAAGAGCGCCTGATATCGCCTATGATTATTACAGTAGCTTTTCACAAGGACTTACAACTGTAGATTCATTTGATGGATTTAATGGAGCAAAAGATAGATATACGTGGACAAATGGAGGCACAAAATTGATGTTTATGCCTTATAATAGCTATAAATTTTACAACACAAATCACGAAAAGATACTAACAGCTATGCATGTAAATCAAGAATATTTGAGATATGAATTAGTAAAGGTAAATATTGTTAATGCTGATTTAAAAAAAGATAAGAGACACGTATTACCCCATCGAGTAATGTATTTTGATTTTGATAGCCAT
>MDTC01042170.1_pt1 | contig 12940 bp, 14 predicted proteins | sample 811181 | NCBI WGS metagenome assembly MDTC01 (sample SAMN05326644, study PRJNA326480) | marine metagenome | isolation source: seawater | place: Pacific Ocean: North | collected 2011 | reverse complement strand
AAGTGATTAAAGAGGAACGTGGTCAAAAAGGAGCTGCATTAACTACTTTTATTTCTTTGGCTGGAAAATATTTAGTTTTAATGCCTAACACTCCAAAAGGTGGAGGAATTTCGAGAAAAATTTATCATTCTTCAGATCGTCAAAAAATAAGAGGTATCTTAAACGAAATAAACATACCTAAAAGTATGGGCGTTATAGTTAGAACTGCTGGTGCAAATAAAACAAAGAATGAAATCGAAAAAGATTTTCATAATACATTAAAAACTTGGGAAGAAATAAAAGATAAAGCTTTAGAGTCTAACGCTCCATCACTTGTATATGAGGAAGGAGATATCATCAAAAGAACTTTAAGAGATATTTATGATAACGATACCAAAAATATTTATATAGACGGAACTGAAGCATATCAGAAAGCCAAAAAATTTATGAAAGAGCTTATGCCAAAGTCTGTGAAGAATATTAAAAAGTACAGAGGAAAAACACCCTTATTTCATGACGCAAATATTGAAAAAGACTTAAATAATATATTTGAACCAACAGTTAAACTAAAATCTGGAGGATATTTAGTAATAAACCCTACAGAGGCTTTAGTCGCCATTGATATAAATTCTGGACAATCTACAAAACAAACAAACATAGAGAAAACAGCTTTGAACACAAATCTTGAAGCTGCAGAGGAAATTGCTCATCAAATTAAATTAAGAGACTTATCGGGGCTGATTGTAATTGATTTTATCGATATGATTAATTTTTACAATCGAAGAATAGTTGAAAAAAAACTTAGAGAGAGTATTAGAAAAGATAGAGCTAGAATTCAATTGGGCAGAATTAGTAATTTTGGCTTACTCGAAATGACAAGACAAAGGTTACGCGAAGGATCAATTAAATGGGAAACACAGTTATCTTTAAGTTCTTTTTCGCAAAAGATTTTAAAAAAAATTCAATTTTTATCATTCTCTGAAAAAGTAAAAGCTGCAAAATCGTTTGTCCCAAAAAAAGTTAAAATTTTTATTGAAAAAAATCTTTTTGATGAACTTGCATATTTTCAAAAAAAATATTCTTTAAAAATTGAATTATTATCAGATGATACACTCATTATTCCTGAGTATAAAATTCAGTTATTAAATAAATCAAAAAAAATAATCAATGAAATAGAATACGTAAACAAAATTAAAGAAAAGAAACTCACTAATATAAGTAACTTTAAAGTTAAAGAAAAAAAAGAAACAAAAAAAACTAAAAAAGACTCTTCAAAAACTAAAACAAAAAAGAAATTGAGAACTTTATGGGTAAGAAGAAAAAAAAACTAAATTAATCCTTTACTAGGTGAACTAGCTTTTGCAAAATTATTTTTTTTCATCCTTCCGGCTAAATAAGAATACCTTCCTGACAAAACTGCATTTTTAAAGGCGTTAGCCATAATAATTGGTTTCTTAGCATTTGCTATTGCACTATTAATAAGCACACCATCACATCCCATCTCCATTGCAATAGTCGCGTCCGAAGCAGTGCCTATACCTGCATCTATTATTACTGGGACTTTTGATTGTTTGATAATTAACATAATATTAACTTTATTTAATAATCCTAAACCTGATCCTATAGGGGAAGCCAAAGGCATTATTGCTGACGCTCCACTATCTTCAAGTTTTCTTGCTAACAAAGGATCGTCTGTGCAATATACCATTACCTTAAAACCTTCCTTAACAAGAATTTTAGTTGATTTGATTGTCTCGATCATATTTGGGTATAAAGTTTTCTTATCACCTAATACCTCTAACTTCACAAGCTTCCATCCACCCATTTCGCGCGCAAGTCTCAAAGTTCTTAAAGCTTCTTCTGAATTAAAACAACCAGCAGTATTAGGTAAATAAATTATTTTTTTTGGATTTAAATAATCTGTTAAAATAGGTTTTTTTTTATCAAATATATTTATTCTTCTAACAGCTACGGTAACCATTTCTGCTCCTGAGGCTTTAACTGCTTTCGCAGTTTCTGAGAAACTTTTGTACTTTCCAGTGCCGACAATTAATCTTGAATTTAGTTTTTTTCCTGCAATTATAAACTTGTCTTGCACTTTAACCACCTCCTATAAAATGAACAATTTCTATTTTGTCTTTATTCCTAATTTTTTTTTTTTTATATTTCGCCTTAGGAATAATTACTCCATTATATTCTATTGCAATTTTTTTGTTTGATAGTTTATATTTCTGTAATAAGCCCAATAATGATAGATCAGATTTAATTGAAATTTTTTTTCCATTTAATTGTATTTTTGCCATAATTCAGTTAATCAATGAATATAAATAATAACGATGGAAAAAATTATAATTCTTAATGGTCCAAATCTCAACCTTTTAGGTGAGCGAGAACAAAGCCAATATGGAAGTTTCACACTCGCTGATGTAGAGAAGATTTGTAAAAAATATGCAGCGGAAAACAATATTGATCTATCGTTATTTCAGTCAAATATAGAGGGTGAATTAATTGATAAAATCCAAAATTCAAGAAATGAGAATGATGGATTAATAATTAACGCGGGAGGATACACTCATACTTCCGTAGCGATACATGATGCGTTAAAAATATTAAAAATACCCATAATTGAATTGCATATCAGTAATATATATAATAGAGAGGTTTTTAGGCATAAATCTTTAATAAGCAAGATTGCTAAAGGAATTATTTGTGGATTTGGTATCAACGGCTATGTAATGGCTTTAGAGGCGATGAAAAAATATTTAAAAAATGAAAATAGATAAAAAACTAATTAAAGAACTTGTAGATAATTTAAAAGAATTTAATTTATCTGAGCTTGAATACCAAGATGGTCAAACTAAAATCAAAGTCTCAAAATCAATCAAAGCAATAGACTCGTCTAAGGCAAGTGCAGTTGTATCTCCAACTAAATCAGTTTTAAAAGACGCTGATGATACAAGTGGCATTAGAGTTAAATCGCCAATAATCGGAACAGCTTATCTAGCGCCTGAACCTGGTTCAAAAAAATTTGTTGAAGTAGGAGAAAAAATTAAAAAAGGTCAAACTGTAATGATAGTCGAAGCGATGAAGACAATGAATCATGTTCCATCTACAAGCGATGGAGAGGTTAAAAAAATTCTTGTTGAAGATGGTCAGCCAGTTGAATTTGGCCAAACTTTAGTCCTCCTTAAATAAAAAGTATGTTTAAAAAAGTTTTAATCGCCAACAGAGGAGAAATTGCCGTTAGAATCATAAGAGCATGTAAAGAATGGGGAATCGGGACCGTAGCTGTGCACTCTGATGTTGACTCTGACTCAATGCATGTAAGATTGGCTGATGAAAGTGTGTGTATAGGATCTCACCAGCCACAGAATAGTTATTTGAATATTTCATCAATAATGTCTGCAGTTGATCTAACTGGTGCGGAAGCAATACATCCTGGATATGGGTTTCTATCTGAAAATGCAAAGTTCTCAGATATCGTGAACAAACATGGTATTAAATTTATAGGCCCTAACGCTGATATAATTTCAAAAATGGGAGATAAAATTCAAGCAAAAAGAATTGCAAAAAAATACGGTTTACCGGTTATCGAAGGTTCAGAAGGAGGTGTTAAATCTTTAGCAGAAGCTAAATCAATATGTAAAAGCATTGGTTACCCAGTTTTAATAAAAGCTGCTGGTGGTGGAGGTGGAAAAGGAATGAAAGTAGTGAGAGATGAAAAATTTTTAGAGAACTTATTTTTAACAGCCAAAACTGAAGCCAAGAAGTTTTTTGGAAATGACGAATTATATATTGAAAAATATTTTGAAAATCCTAGACACATTGAAGTTCAAATTATGTCCGGAAAAAACAAAACAGTACATCTAGGTGAGAGAGACTGTTCTGTACAAAGAAGACATCAAAAATTAATTGAAGAAACACCTAGTCCAGTTCTTAGTGAGGATCAGAGAAAAGATCTCCTAGAAAAAACTGTAAAAATGGTTGAACAAATAAATTATGAAGGTGCTGGAACTGTTGAGTTTATTTATGAAAAAGGAAAGTTTTATTTTTTAGAAATGAATACTCGAGTACAAGTAGAACATCCAGTCACTGAAGTACAAACTGGAATTGATATTGTAAAAGAGCAATTATGGATTGCTTACACAGGAGAAACAGCTCTTAAACAAAGTGATATCTCCCCTAGAGGTCACTCTATTGAGTGTAGAATCAATGCCGAAAATCCAGCTTTAGGTTTTCAGCCTAGTCCTGGAACTATCAGTGTTTGCCACCAACCATCTGGATTTAGAACAAGAGTTGATGGTTCTATATTTCAAGGTTGTAAAATAACACCTTATTATGACAGTTTAATTGCCAAAGTTATTTGTAAAGGGCGTAATCGAAAAGAAGCAATTCAACGAACCTTAAGATCTCTTGACGAGTTTGTTCTAGAGGGAATCACAACAACAATAGACTTGCATAAAAAAATTTTAAATCACGAAAAATTTATTGATTCTAATTTCGATACTAATTGGCTTGAAAAAGAAAAATTTTTTTAGACGTTAAAACAACTTAATAGCTGCAAGTCATATATGGCATGATCAAAAGGCGTGATATTGGGATCAGATGAAAAAGTCCAACCATTGAAAATAAAAACTTTTTCATCATCACCTTTGGTTAAATCTTTTACTTGCATGTAAGCAACATCATTAATCTTGTTATGAATCTTAACTTTCCCACATTTTAATATTCTGATTTCTAAAGGCCCAAATTTTTTTGTTTGATCAAAATTTACAATTAATTCAGAGGATTTTGCCGTAATTTTATCTAATCCTATTAAAATTGCATGTGGAGATTGAGATTTAGTTTTTTTTGATTTCTTTACTTTAATCTTTTCACTAGAACTCACATTTTCATTAATTTTTTCTAACTCTTCAAAACTTGGTTTAAGTTCATTTAAATTCAAAAGTGGAGTAGAAGTAATCTTATCTTCGGCAGAGGAAGAGGAGTAAAAAAAGTTTAATAATAATAGTGTTAAAAAAATTATTTTATTTCCAAGTTTCATATTTCTTTTTTAAAGAATCTTTTTGAATTTTTACTGGTTTAAAACTCTGCTTTGTTCCAGTTTTATTTTCAGAGTGTATTTTTTGCCAAAGATATTTTTTATCATTTTTTTCACTTTCTGGGATTTTATCAATTGTATGATGCATCCATAGATACCAATCACTATCAATTTTTGTTGCTTCAACGTCATTCTTATAAATAACCCATCTATCATTTTTTTTATTTTTGTAATATTTATTTCCCAATCTATCTTTTCCGACATATTTTCCAAAAAATAAAGTTTTTAGAAAAGTTCCAAAAGTTTGTTTATTCCACCAAGTAAAAAAGATTTTCATTCTCGCTCTTTATTTTAAATCCACACAAGTTTTAATTGTATAATAATTAATTAGACAGTTACAATATTTAAGATATATATTCAATAATAGATTCCTTTCAATTATGAAAAAATATATAGTCGAAACTTATTACACATGTACTTTTAAAACAGTTCATTCCTTAGACAATTTAAACGAAAAAGAGCTTTCAAAAATCGATGAAAGAAAAGATGGAGATGTGGAAGTTATAGATGTCAAACTAAATAATCGAAAAACTAAAAAGGTAGGTGAAATTAAAAAAGATAAAAAAACATCAATAAAGGTCGACGCAGTAGTTTCTAAAGAAATAGATAATGAGATTTTAGGAAATAATAAAAAAAGTACAATTTTAGAAAATGTTAAAGTAAAAAATAAGGCTAGGTTTAGAATGCCTGATAGAAGAAAAGGTTATATTCAAAAAGCACAAATAGGAGATCATAAAGTGTATTTGCATACTGGAGAATATGACGATGGTAAAATTGGTGAAATATTTATTGATACGAATAAAGAAGGTGAATTAGTTAAAGCAATGATGAATAATTTTGCTATAGCAATCTCACTTGGATTACAGTATGGAGTTCCTTTAGATGAGTATGTTGATGCATTTATTGATACTAAATTCGAACCTTCAGGAAACGTTATAGGAAACGATAGAATTCTCAGCGCTTCTTCAATTTTAGACTATGTTTTTAGAGAATTGGCAATATCTTATTTGGGCAAAGAGGATCTTGCACATACTCCCACTATAGCTTCTGCTAGAAATATTGATCAAGAGAACACAGACGATAAATTCCTTAAAATTGTCAAAAATATTACTTCAAAAGGATTTGTTAGAAGTAATTATGAGGAAAAGTTAGTTGATCTTTCTGATGTAAGAATTAATCTTAAAACAAAAAACTAATTTTTCTTTTTTGTATCAATTTTAATACCTAATTCTTTAAGCTGAATAGTGTCTACCACTGATGGCGCTTTCATCATTAAGTCTTGTGCATTTTGATTCATAGGAAAAAGTGTTACTTCTCTAATATTTTCTTTGCCTGCGAGTAACATAACTATCCTATCAATACCAGGTGCTATTCCCCCGTGTGGTGGGGCACCAAAACTTAATGCATTGATCATACCGCTAAATTTTGAATTAACATCTTTTTCGCTATAGCCTGCTATTGAAAATAATTTATACATAAGCTCAGGAATATGGTTCCGAATTGCTCCTGAGGATAATTCTACTCCATTACATACAATATCGTATTGATATGCTTTTAAATCTAAAGGTTTATCAAAATTTAGATTTTTTATATTTCCTTGAGGCATTGAGAAAGGATTATGACTAAAAATAATTTTTTTTGTTTTTTCATCAAGTTCAAATATTGGGTAGTCTATAATCCAACAAAATGCGAATTGGTTTTTATCAATTAAATTTAGGTCCTTCGCTATTTTATCTCTAGCCATAGACAGAATTTTCTCTAATTCTCCTATGCTTCCACAGGAGAGAAAAATACTGTCCCCCACTTCAGCTTTTGAAATTTCCATTATTTTTTTTAATGAGTCTTCGCTAAAAAATTTACCAATCGGTCCTTTTCCTTTTATTAATTTTTCTCGCTCAAATGTAAAATAAGCTAAACCGGAGGCACCTTGGTCTTTTGCCCACTTGTCTATGTTGTCAAAAAAACTTCTAGGTTTATCTTTAGTATTTTTTGTAATAATTGCTCTGACACTCGATCCAGAATTTACTAACTTTTTAAATATATCAAATTTTACATCATCTCTTTTGAAAACATCTGTTAAATCATGAATTATCAGCGGATTTCTCAGGTCGGGTTTGTCAGTTCCATATTTAAGCATACTTTCCTTAAAGGGAATTCTTTGAAAATTTTCAGATATTTTTTTATTTGAAAATTTTTTAAATAAATTAATCATTAGTCTTTCCACAACTTGAAATACATCCTCTTGTTCCACAAAGGACATCTCTAGGTCTAATTGATAAAATTCTCCTGGGCTTCTGTCGGCCCTCGCGTCCTCATCTCTAAAGCATGGGGCAATTTGAAAATATCTATCAAATCCTGATACCATAATTAATTGTTTGAATTGTTGAGGAGCTTGTGGAAGTGCATAAAATTTACCTGGATTTAATCTGCTTGGGACTAAAAAATCTCTAGCCCCTTCTGGACTAGATGAAGTTAATATAGGTGTTTGATATTCTAAAAAACCTAATTTAATCATTTCAGATCTAATAAATGAAATAACGTTTGACCTTAAAATAATATTTTTATGCATTTCATCTCTTCTAAGATCTAAAAATCTATATTTTAATCTTATATCTTCAGGATAATCTTGTTCTCCGAAAACAGGGATAGGTAACTCTTTGGCTTCAGACAAAATCTCAACATCTGAAACTTTAATTTCAATTTTACCTGTCGATAAATCTGTATTTTCTGTCCCAGCAGATCTTTTAATTACCTCACCAGAAATTTTTAATACAGTTTCAGGTTTTGCTTTTTCAAGAATTGAAAAAAACTTATTATCATTCTCTGTAACACATTGTGTTATTCCGTAGTGATCTCGCAAATCTACAAATAATAAATTTCCATGATCTCTTTTTCTATGAAGCCACCCAGATAAAATTACATTTTCACCAATAAAATTATCATTTAATTCTGAACAATTATGTGTTCTATATTTATTCATTTTTCTAATACTTTTTTTATTAAATTAATATTTATTGATTTTCCAGAAGATAAAGAAATTTCATCTAGATCACTTAAAAATTTTAACATTTTATCATAGGATCTATCAACATTTTTTATAATAAAATCTGATATCTTTGGGTTGAGATTTATTTGTTTTTCTGAAAATGATTTAGAGATTATCACCTGCAGTAAATCATCGGTTGGTAACTCTATACCAATATAGTTAAAACTGTTTATTCTAGACTGCAAATCTTTTAATTTAAACTTATAATCCTTTAAGGACAATTTACTATTAACTATAATATATTTTTCTAGTTGATTAGTTTGATTTAGGATTGAATAAAAAAGTTCTTCGTTTATTTCATTTTGGAAGTGGTCAATTACTAAGCAATCGTAATTATTAATTTCAGAAATAAACTTACTATCAATACTTTTCTCCTCTATTATTCTTAATTTATTAATTTTTTTTTCAAGAATTTTTACTAAATGTGTCTTTCCGCACCCAGTTGGTCCATAAATATTAAACCATTTACCTGGCCAGTTCGGCCAATTTTCAATTAATTTATAAGCAGAAAAATTATTACTAGAGACAAAAAAATCTTGTTCAAAATATTTAGTTTTAAAAGGGAATTTAAATAATAATTGATTCATCAAATAATCTTAATTCTCCACTCTTCATTTATAAATTTTAAAATAACATTTTGTTCTTCCAACTGTTTTATTATTTTATCTAATTTACCTAAATATTTTATTTTTATCATTACATAATCTTTATTTAATTCTTGAACATATATATAATCTATTAGCTCAATTTTTTTAATCCTCTCGTCTAAATCAACTAGATTAAATTTTCGATTAGATTTAAATTTAGTATTCAAAAAAGAGGGAATTCGCACATCCACTAAATTTTGAGATTTGATTAAATTTACTAATTCTTCACTTACATTCTTTATAATTTTTTCAAAATACTTTTCTTCTCCCAAATTAGATCTTTTGATTAAAACACTTTTATCAATATTTTTTTCTAAAATACTTGTTTTGATAAAAATTTTCTCAGATTTAGACCCCGTATCCTCAATCAAAATCAAAGCTAGGTTTTTATTTTTGTATTCAGGGAATAAACTTCTCAAGTTTATATTTAAAAGATTTTTTTTATTGAGATTAATTTTTTGAATTATTTCAATATTTTCTATGGGTAAGATAAAGTCAATAAGATTATTTTCATACAGTAAATTCCATTTTTCATAAAAAAAATTTTTACTATATATGAAAACTTGATCATTTTTTATGTATACTGGCAGTAGGAATATTTCTTTGTCTACTATTTCAGAATAAGAAATATTAATTTTATAAAATAGGTCATGTAATTTTTTTTTATCAAAAGAAATATTGAAAGATAATATATTATTTTTTGAACCCTCATTTAAATCTTGGACTTGATAATATGAGACTAAATTTTTTATTTGAGAAAAACTTAATTTTGATAATCTGTCAATATCCCTTTTGAGTAGAATTTTTTTCGTGAGTCTTTCAAAGCCTTGTTTAATGGCCTGATTGGCTATATCTTGGTTTGAAATATTTGCTTTTTTTGTAAGTTCAATATTATTAACAATAAAAATATTTTCATTTGATAAAACATTTCCAGTTTTTAAAAAAATCACTAAAATAAATATAATTGACTTACAACTTTTCATAAAAACTGAATATCATTTATTAATGAAAAAAATGCAAAATAATTACAAAAAAAGTGGTGTAAATATCTCATTAGCAAATAAATTAGTTAAGTATATTTCAAAATTATCAAAAAAAGGTGTCAAAAAAACGAACAAATCTTTTTCTCATGATGCCATTGGAGGTTTTGGATCTCTATTTGATATAAGCGATATTAAAATCAAAGATCCAATCATCGTTTCATGTACTGATGGAGTGGGTACAAAAATTGAATTAGCAAATAAATTTAAAAAATTTGATACTATAGGCATAGATCTTGTTGCAATGTGTGTAAATGATTTAATTGTTCAAGGAGCAAAGCCTTTATTTTTTTTAGATTATATCGCAGTTGGAGAACTTAATCTTAATAAAACAAAAAAAATTTTAAAAGGAATTTTTAAAGGTTGTAAAATTGCAAATTGCAGTTTAATTGGTGGAGAAACGGCTGAAATGCCTGGAGTATACTCTAAAGATAAGTTCGATCTTGCAGGATTTAGTGTTGGAATAGTTTCAAAGAAGAAGCTGCTTAATAAAGAAAAGGTCAAAATAAATGATATTATTTTAGCAATCCCATCTAATGGAATACACTCTAATGGATATTCTTTAGTAAGAACAATATTAAAAAAAAGTAATATCAAGAGAGACCTCAAAAAAGAATTGTTAAAACCTACTAAAATTTATTCTAAAGAGATACTGAATTTGACAAAAAAAAATTTAATTAGTTCTGCATCTCATATAACTGGAGGAGGCCTAGTTGAAAACTTAGTAAGATCTATACCGGAAAATCTTACGCTAAATATTGATTTATCAAAAATCAAAATAGGTAAAATTTTTAAATGGATAAAAAATAAAGATATCTCAGATAAAGAAATGATACGTACTTTCAATTGTGGTGTTGGATTTTGCGTAATAGTAAAAAAGAAAAATATTAATAAGATCAAAAAAGTTTTCACAAAAAAGTATATGCCGTATGAAATAGGAAAAATAAGTAAAAGTTCTAAGAGAGTAAATTTAATTAATTCTTTAAAATGGTAAAAAAAAATACTTGTATTTTTATATCTGGAACAGGAACTAATTTAAATAATCTAATTTCTAAATCTAGAAGTTACAATTTTCCTATAACTATTAAATTAGTGATTTGTAATAACAAAGATGCCTATGGCACTCATTACGCCAAAAGAAATTCAATTCCTCTTTTGCTAATTAACACTAAAAAAAAAAGTTTTGAGAACGACATTTTATTACATTTAAAAAAGTACAAAATATCGTTTATTTGTCTTGCTGGGTTTATGAAAATTCTGTCAAAAAATTTTATTAAATCGTTTGGAAAAAAAATTATAAACATCCACCCATCTCTATTACCAAAATTTAAAGGTTTAAATACATTCTCTAGAATAATAAAAAATAAGGAAGCAAAAACAGGTTGCACTGTTCATTTTGTTAATGAAAATCTGGATGCAGGAAAAATTATAACGCAAAAAAGTTTTTTTTTAAATAAAGACGATAATATAGAGGTTTTGAAAAAAAAGACTCAAAAACTTGAATATTTAGCTTTTCCTGAAGCGATTATAAAAATATTTCGAAATATTAAGACTTGAAAAAAAAATTAATTTCTTTCTTGGCGTTATCTGACGAATCTGAACCATGAACAGAGTTTTTATCGATTGAAATACCGTATAGCTTTCTAATTGTATCATCCTCTGCATTTTTAGGATCAGTTGCCCCCATGATTTTTCTATATAGTTTTATTGCATTTTCACCTTCCAACAACATCACGACTATAGGTCCTGATGATAAATAAGAACATAAATCGTTGTAAAATGGTTTTGATTGATGAACTTTGTAAAATTCTGCAGCCTCATCTTTAGTGATATGAATTTTTTTACTTTCTTTAATGTTTAAATTAGCTTTTAAAAGAATTGACTTAATTTCATCTGTTAAATTTCTCTCTACTGCATCTGGCTTAATGATTGAAAGAGTTTGCTCAATTTTATTCATAATTTTCTTCAATAAGTTGATTTAACAATCTTACACCAAAGCCAGTTGCACCTCCCGAGTTTAAAGCTCCTCCGTATTTTGAGAAAGCCATACCGGCAATATCCAAATGTGCCCAAGGAGTATTTTTTAGAATAAATCTTTGCAAAAATTGAGCAGCTGTTGTAGAGCCTGCTCCGCCAACGTAATTAATATTTTGCACATCTGCGTTTTTGGAATTCATAAGCTTATCATAATTTTTGTGAAGGGGCATTCTCCAAACTTTTTCCTCTACTTTTTCCCCTGCATCGAAAATTTGTTTAGAAAGTTTATCATTGTTAGAAAATAGTCCAGCATATTCTGAACCTAGACAAACTATTATTGCACCAGTAAGTGTTGCTAGATCAATAATAAATTTAGGTTTATATTTTTTTTCAGTGAATGTAAGTGCGTCAGCTAAAACTAATCTTCCCTCGGCATCTGTGTTCAATACTTCAATAGTTTTTCCACTATAAGACTTAACAATATCTCCTGGTCTTTGAGCATTTCCGCTCACCATATTTTCAACAAGTCCAACCACCCCTACAGCATTAATCTTTGCCTTTCTTAATGCTAAGTTTTTCATTAAGCCTACAACTGTGGCTGAGCCTGCCATATCATAAGTCATATCCTCCATGAATTTTGCAGGTTTCAATGAATAACCACCTGTATCAAAACAAACTCCCTTTCCTACAAAAGCTAAAGGATTAGAATTATTTTTTGTTCCATTCCATTCCATTGTAACTAGATAAGATCCTCTGATACTTCCCCGTCCTACTCCAAGTAATGCGTGCATACCTAACTTTTTTAATTTTTTTTCATCATAAATATTTATTTTCAAACCGTCCTTTTTTAAAGAATTGATTCTTTTTGCATATTCATCCGGATGAAGAACGTTACCAGGTTCGGAAACTAAATCTCTAGCATAAAATGTTCCTTCCTCTAAGGCTTTAAATTTCAATTTTGTTAGTTTGGAGGGCTTATTTTTGTTACCATAGACATTTATTGATATGACTTTTTTATCTTTTTTTGATTTATATTTTTTGAATTCGTAGGATTTTAGTTTAAGTCCGTGTAGAAAATGACCTAAAAAATTTTCGTTTTTGGACTCTATACTATCAGCAATTACACTATAATCATTTATTTTTTCATTTT
>MDTC01099237.1_pt1 | contig 12943 bp, 5 predicted proteins | sample 811181 | NCBI WGS metagenome assembly MDTC01 (sample SAMN05326644, study PRJNA326480) | marine metagenome | isolation source: seawater | place: Pacific Ocean: North | collected 2011 | reverse complement strand
CTTGAGAGCTTCACTTTTAATGTGGCTTAATCTTTTTTTATGAGAGAGCTTTCCTTGAAGGGGACTGTGAGGTGCATTGTATGAAAGGTACAGGAAAAATGGGGAATCGGAATTTTTATCAATGAAATCACAGGCACTTTGAGTCAGTAAGTCAGTAAGATAGATATCTCCTTGAGATGTAGGACCCCATATATTGTTTGTTTTTGTACTTCCATATTTATCATCGTTGACGCCATGGTAATGACCTGACTCATCAGGCCAATAATCACCTTCCCAGACCATTGTATTAGCAGTATGGTCGAAGTATTTTTCAACTGGCATAGGATTCCAGCTTGGATTATTTAGATTCCATTTACCGACTATTGCAGTTTTATAACCTGCCTTTTTTAAATGAACTGGAAGTATGGGTCTATCATCTAGCAGCTGTACGCCTCCCATGTCAGGATTCCAATAAACACCCGATCTTCCAGGATATGTACCGGTAAGTAATCCAACTCTGCTCGGGCCACATACTGGACTTATGCTGTATGCACTGTTAAAGAGTATTCCTTCGCTTGCTAGACTATCAATATTTTTCGTTTCAATTAACTCTCCACCATAACATGAGGCATCACCGTAAGCCATATCATCAACAAATATAAGGACAATGTTAGGAACAGACTCATCTGAATAAAGTGATAGATTAAGAATAAATAAAAATAGAGTAAGTAGGAAAGCGTTTTTCATCAAAAAAAAGTGAGGGAAAACTCCCTCACTTTCAAATATAAATTAATTATTAAGTAGTTTTACTTACGGCGTTTGATAGCAATAAATAAGAAAGCAGTAAATCCTGCTAACAACGCATAAGTTGAAGGCTCGGGAATTACAGTTGCAGTCAATGATATGTTATCAAGCTGCATTTGACCGGTTCTGCCTGAAGTAGTGCCATTATACTTTGGAACGAATCTAAATACTGCTGAGTCACCTGCATTTAATATTGCACGATATCCTACGCCTACACCAGAAAGTTGATCAGCTAGAGATATACTGAAATCTTTAGAGCCTGTACCTTCTTCCGCGGCCCATGTTTGATAACCCATTGTTTTGAGATTTGTTACTTCACCATCATTTCCGCCATCCCATGCGCCATCAGTTACAGTACCTTTAAGTAAGTTTCCGCCGGCACCAATGTAGACAAGGCCCATTTGATTTCTGTGATTAGCCGTAATTTGTGTCTTGGCTTTGAAATTAATAGTTTTAAGAATCATAGCGTCGCTAGTATTATTAACTATTTTCATATCAAGTAACATCTGATTGTTAGTATTACCCAATTTTATGAAGTTTGCGTCTAAGTGAGCACTATTAGTTCCTGTACCATAACCATCATAATTAGTGCTATGTGCACCATTACCTAATCTGAGTTTGATGGAATCAGAACCATTACCAGTAGCAAAGTCTTGATTTACAGTTAAATTGTTGGTGTCTGCAGCATTGTTGATGCTCGCCCAGTTATGTGGATTTTCAATGTCTTGTGGAAAGCCAAAGCTAAAATCGAAAGATGCACTTAAGCTACTTACTGTAGAGAATAATGCAGAAATTAGTAATATTTTAGTAATTTTCATAGGGTATAGGGGTTAATAATAATTATTTATACATTTATTAAGCTTAATTACGACCTAGAGTCAAGTAATTTTTGATAAATAATCCATTTTTTGATTTTTCTTTAATTTATAACTTTTCGGGAAATTTGTATTCTTTTTCCTTCAAATGAGTGTTTAAAGCTTTTTTCATATATTCCAACATAGAGAGATATTTGGGATGTTCGACGAGATTGTATAGTTCATCAGGATCCTCGCTTAGATTGTATAATTCGCTGATGTATTCATTTTCAGGATATGTAACATATTTCCAATCACTTGTCCTATAAGCGATGGTAGTCGGAGTACCAGAGAAACCACCTGCAGGCCTGTAATCTGTTTCTTTATAATATTCGTATAAGAAACCATTTCTTTTTAGAGACTCTCCGCTGAGTAATGGTTTTAAGCTCAGCCCATCCATATGATTAGGTGTGATTACTCCTGCAATTTCGCATATGTATGGAGCAATATCTATATTAAGTGCTATAGAATTAATCTTTTGCGGTTGTTTCTCAAAGGGATTCCACATTATTAAAGGAATTCTTATGGATGGTTCATATGCCTTTCTTTTATCATGTAATCCTCCATGTTCGCTCACAAAGTAGCCATTATCTCCAGCAAAAATAACAATTGTGTTTTCCAAAAGATTCAGGGTTTCTAATTTTTCAAAAATCATTCCAACTCCTTCATCAACCGCTGTAACGGTTCTCATTTTGTCTGGGATTTTCCAATGTATGGGAGCTATGCCCCCGCCGCGCTGTCTGTTTTTTGTAGCTATATCCCTGATGTATGATGGCTTTGAATCCATATCATCTTTAAGGTTATCTTGAGTGGGAACTTGAATATCTGAATAAAGTTCTTTATGTCTGTTCGGAGGGGTAAATGGCTCATGAAGAGCTTTATGACTAAGGTACAACAAGAATGGGTTTTCCTTCTTTGAAGCTTCATCAATAAATTCAACTGCCAGTTCATTTAGCTGGTCAGTTAGATATTTTCCTTTTGGTACAACAAAGTTTTCTCCTTTTTCAGTCATTAAGGTATCATCAAAGTATTTGCCTTGTCCCCAAAATGCCATCCAACGGTCGAATCCTGGCCGTGGTCTGTTGTGCATCGCTTGATGCCATTTACCAAAATATGCCGTATAATATCCTGACTCTTGAAGTAAAGTTGCGAATGTAGGTAAATTCTTATCGTAATCTATATATTCATTTGCAACAACACCGTGCTTATTAGCATAGACTCCAGTTAAAAATGATGCTCTTGATGGTCCACACAGTGAAGTGGTGACAAATGCATTTTCAAAATGAATACATTCGTTAACCATTTTATCAAGATTAGGAGTCACCAACCATGGGAAATTCCCAACAGCTGCAATTTCGTCATACCTTTGATCATCAGTTAGAATGAATATGATGTTAGGCCTAGCTGAAATACCTAGCTTAAAAGCTAAAATTAAAGTTATTAAAATAAATATTTTCATCACAGTTTTTTATTATTGGTATTAAGTTTTTCTAAAAGTTTATCTTCGTACTAATATTATAAGATAATGACTCCTTATAGTAGCCATAGTTACCTCTGCCTACAAAAGATTGATCGTCGAATAAATTATTAATCCTTAGAGTTACAGAATATCTTGGAGAGCCTTTTAATGAACTCAATCTTCCTTTGTAAGTAATGAATCCAGAAGTAGTATGTTCATCACCAAAATTTAGAAGTATACGTTCATTATTTATACTAAATAATGTTTGAGGAGACTCTGATCTGTAATGTTGAGAAACACCAAAACTTAAACCCTTGTATTTGCCTTGTCTAAAGGAATATCTACCAGTTAAGGATGCCCTTAGATCAGGTCTTCCCAAAAGCATAAGTTCATTCACAGGAACTGTAAGAGCATTTGTAACATTAGGATGAAGTTTAGTTATCTCATTTTTTAAACTTTTGTTTACAGAGGCAATAAAGCTTAATGTATTTGTCGGATTATAATGAAAATCTAATTCAACTCCAGAGGATAATGTTACATCACCTTCGGCTCTCCTTCCGGGAAGAGCGGCCTTACTTATATTTCCGTTGGCTTGATAAATTTCAGGCACATAAATATCTGCATTCGGATCAGTTCCATAAACTTCCACAGGATAGATTAAAGCGAGCAAGTTATCTGAATAGTTGAACTCGTTGTCATTTTCTTTTTCGATTGAATAGTAAGTGACTTGTCCATCTATCTTGTTGTCGACTGAATTAAATCTAAATCCAAATTCTACACCTTTCCCGTATTCTGGTGGAGCTAGTGTGCCTACAGGGGTTCTTTCTTGACCAAATGGAGGGTTAATGGATTCAGCATAATTACCAAAAATAGCTAGATTTTTATTGTACCAGTATAAAATACCAAAGCTTGGACTGTATTTTTCGTATGTTTCATTCACTTTATTATTTACTCTTTCATTTTGTCCTTCATATGGCCCAAATGAGTATGCTTCTAATCCGTTGTCAGCTGAGTTATCTTCTCTTCCATAGATGGAAATTTTTCTTAGAGATGAACTGACATTTATTTTATCCAATCGTAAGCCCAGCAGTGTTCTTAGTTTCCCATCCATAAGGCTACTTTGTGTGGCAATCCATTGACTTTTAGAAGTAATTTTTGCGATTTTTTTCTGGGATTCAGCCCAAATAGCAGCCTCATTTCTAACCCGATTAATAACATTTCCATTTTGGTCTGTTACATCTTCGAACAACGAACTATTTCCCGTATTAAGATTGTTAGGATTGGTATTACTTCTAGTATAACCAGTATCTACATTAAAATCTGATTCAATTATTTCATTAAATTGTAGAATCGAGCGGTCTGCCGTAAATGCTTTATCTATAGAAATGTATTCATAAGCTTTTTCTCTATCGGTAATCTTGTTTTGACTAACCCAAGTTGCTCTCTTGCTTGCATCAATCCAATTCGTGAAATCAGATTCATCTATTAAATATGAGCCGTCATTATTGAGAGCATTTTCAGGAATTTGATCAAAGTTTATTTCGTTTTTTTCTGTATTATAATAATCAAGACCGAGTATTATTTTATTTTCTGAAAATCCTGTATTTTTTTCAATTAGTAAGGTGGCTTTAGAACCGTATCTTTTACTATCGGCTTCTGTCTTTATCCAATAGGTGCGAATGAATTTTTCTGGACTATCGTCATCTTCTCCGGATATGGAATTTTCTATATCATCAAAGACATGTCTATGTGCTCTAGGGTAGTTGGGGTCGTATACAGAATAACTATCTACAATTTTATTTATGCCATAATAATCTCTTGCCAAATTATTGCCCGTATTTTCTTGATAATTTATGGACAAATTACCTTCTATAGAATCACTAAAAATATGCTGTATATCCTTGGTGATAAAAACACCATCGACATGCTTTCCCTTATCCGGACCTGATTGATATCCGTAGTTTGTTTTGTTAATTTCCGAGTAGTAGTTTGCAAGATCTTGCCTTGAATTTATTTGTATACCGCTGTTAGATGAGCCCGAAACGCTATTAGGTCCTGTTACAGGGTTTACTTGGGTCTCTGTAATTAAGTAATTAATCAAAGAATCTGGTGCGTGTGTAACCCAATCTGGAGAATAAGGAACATAGTATTCAAAGATTCTTGAACTTGAATTAGTTTCAACGCCTAGTATCCCATCATACTTTTCATGATCAACATTTCGAGTTGATTGAGAATGATTAATGTTTGAAGGCGCAATCATGTTTATTGGGCTTTGATCATCTAGTCCGTTACTGTCGGTGTCCAAGTCATCCATGTATGTTTTGTCTTTCATTGAAAGACCTGGGAAATTAAACATAGCATCCACGTCTTCGGCATTAATAATAACACTTGTCTTACTTGTAGGTCTAAAATTTAGGGAAAGTGTTTTTGAGTCTATAGAGTATTTTTTGAAATCGTGCTCGTATCCCTGCTCATGATTTAAAATCATTAATCGAGCAGCTAAATTATCACTTAAAACTTTATTATAGTTATAGATTGCTCTTTTGTAATCTTTATTTCCGAGTCCAAAAATTAGTGACCCAGCATCTTTTCTAAAATTTGCTATTAAAGGTACAGCATTCACGGAACCTCCAGGAGAAGCCTCTCCGTAAATAAGGCTATTCGCACCTTTAATAATATCAAATCGACTTACGTTGTACGAATCCCTAGGTATTGTGCGTCTAAAACCACCAAATCGCGTATTTGTATTTCTAAAACCTCTTATTCTTATTTGATCTAGGCTGTAACCAGTTGGATCCGAGTCTATGCTCGCGGAGTACTGGCTCAAATCTTCAATTGTTTTAATCCCTAAATCATCGATGAACTCTGTATTTATAACAGACACATTGATAGGGGTATTCTTAATTAATTCATTTGTTTTTGTAGCTGAGGTACTATTTGCGGAATAATAACCTTTATCGTCCTCCCCAGAGACAACAAAGTCTGATAAAATATAAATTTCCGAATCTTCTGTAGTTGCTTCTGTAGAAGCATAACCCGTTAAAACTAAAATGGTATTTAAAATATAATAAGGTATATGTAGAGTAGGAAATTTCATTTTAGTGAAGAGATAGGTAAAATTAATTTCTTGCCTATTTTCAATTGATATAGCAAGAAAATAAAAATGCACAAATCTACTATTAGTCTCCTGAAAGTTTTCTTATTATCTTTCTTTATTACTTCAATGAATGCGATAGAAATCTATGAAGCATTTGACTTTAAAGCCAAAAATAACACTGGATTCAGAGAAGGCAACCTTATCGGCGGGTTAACGAGTGCAGGTTGGATGAGTTCTTGGACTATTGGCGATGGTACAGCAAAATATGTTAAAGATAGCTTGGTTTTTAGCGGTTTGGAATCAAACGGGGGCTCCGCTAAAGTGATTGGCGAGAGGAAAGAAAATTTTATCGGAAAGGGTTCTTTGCTTAGACAAATGAGTGTCCCATTTACAGGGACTGTCTACGGAAGCTTTAGGGTATTACCGGCGCACTTCATGGAGGACTCAATATTCGGGCTTATATTTACTCTTCCCAATGCAGCAGAATTCAATCCAAGAAATGCACTTTTTTCAATATGTCCTAAACGATGGGGAAGCAGTTATGGTGCAGTTGGGGTGGGCAAAAAGGTTTTTAAGATTCAAAATGGAGTTCCCTGTGAAAAAAACAAAAAGTATTTAGTATTATGGAAAATGACTCACTTGCCTGAAATTGGGTCCTCTGATGGGGTTACTATCGCGATGTGGGTCTTGAATGAGTATCAAGTAGAACATTTTTCAGAAAATGGCTTTGACGAGCGTGATTTAAATTTGGCTGCGTCCGGCAAAGATTCCTCTAACGTACTGCAAATAGGACGAATGAATGTTAAAGATTCGAAATATAGTTTGTACAAGGGAGTTCTTTTATCTCCATTTACCTACAATACTACATCCGTTGTTTTTGATGAAGTAAGAATTTCTACTCAAAGCTTTGCTGAAGCAGTTGGTATAGATAAATAATTCTCTAGTGGGTGTCTTCTGTAAGACACCCACTAAAGCACATTATTAATTAAAATCTCCTACTAGACCTATATTGTCAATAAACGACCATTCTCCAGCTTCCGTATTTGTCGAAGAAGTAACAGTTCCAACAAAGTTGAATATGTATGACTGATTGGGTAAAATAGGTTTATTTACGGTTGCGGCGTATTCATAAACTACTTTCGAGTTATCGTTATCTTCCGTATCGTATGAAGCTAATGTAATACCACTCTCTGTGCCGTCATCCTCTACGATTGAGATTGTTTTAAGAGATTGAGATTTGTTATATGCATAATCAAATAGTATATCTCTTATATAGAATGTTTGAGTGCTGGTATTAGTAACCATTACGGAAAGTTTCTTCCCTCCTGTCACACCGGCTTGGAAGATAGCATGTTGATTTGTGCCTGCATTATCTTGACCATGAAGGTATCCACCTTTTTCAGTCAAGATACCATCGACATCAAATACATCTGAACTTTGGGGTCCTAATGTATTAGATTTGGCATTATCACCGCCAAGTCCTCCTTGGCCGTCCTCTAATATAGGCCAATTAACAGCGGTCGATGTACCTCCGCCTACTTTTCCGCTTTCTCCATCTAGGGATGCACTTAAGCCTACAAAAGAGGTTAGTCCGGTCAGTGTTTGGAAGTCAGCAAGTGCACCGTAGCTTGGGAGATCAGGAGCGATGTAGACATCAGGTGTCCTCTCGTCTATTTTGTTTGAAACTTTAGTAAAGTTAGTCCAACCGATGATGACATTTCTTGCTGCATATGCTGGATCTGCATTGTCCCCCAAACCATTATCATTAGCGTCTTCCCATTCGTTAGCGTCGTCAGGGAATGCATCAGGGGTCGTGCCGGTAGGATTATCTCCATAGCCATCACCATCAGAATCAGCCCATTGGGTCGGCTCTGCGGGGAATGCATCGGGGTTAGTGCCAGTAGAATTATCTCCATAGCCATCACCATCAGAATCAGCCCATTGGGTTGGGTTATCCTCAAGCGCATCTTCGTAGTTATAGTACGTATCTCCATCGTCATCTACTCTTACTAGGCTGAAGAAGGCACTTGCAAGACTAGACATATAACTGCTTATATCGACAGTTCGTAAATCACTTGCATCAGACGACTCACTTGTGTGCTGAGTAAATGATTCAGAATCTGATAGCGCTGATTTGTAGTAAAGTTCTGTCTCTTTGAATACTGATGAGGTCCATGAAATATCAGTGCCATTAATTGAAAGATCAGGCATTTCAGCATGCGCATATTGAGTGCCATATATTAGGAAATCTGTACCCATATTAGGGTGGTAAGCGCAATCTAAAGATGCAGTTCCAAAGTCTTCAATTACTTTTACTGTTATATCTCCAGTATAATAATCAACGCCGTTTGTGGTTGTTACTAGTGTTGTACCTGTGTAGGTAATATTTGGACTACTTGATATGATTCCTAATGGGTGTCCTGATGGGATACCTTTAAAGGTATAAGTTCCAATTCCAAGTCCATACTTGTTTACAAGTTCTGCTGAATCTAACGTATACTTGTTTCCTCCGGCATCAGTAGAATAAATAGCAGAAACGGTTGGATCTATTAAAAGCCTTGGTATTAAATTTCTTGTATCATCATAAAGATAAGCGTCTGAATTATCCCCATATCCATCTCCATCTGTATCAGTGGTTTCTCCCGCATTATTATCAAGAGCATCTGTAGACAGAGCATAGCTAGAGTAGGTGGCTTTGTCGCTTTCTGAAAGTGATGAATTCAACGTAGTAATAACTGATTCAGGCAAGACATCGTTTGCTTGAAGACCAGTACTTCCAGGTGTCGTAATTTGAACCTTAGCACTCGCACCGACACCGTCTCCATCATTATCGACAAAGTCTATAATATCATTAGGGAAATCGTCTGCGTAATCAAAATATGTATCTCCATCAGAATCAGTACGACTATAAAAAACTCCTTTAAAGGCGATATTGTCGATCTGAGTTTCTCCAAGAAGAAATTCATTTAGATCAGTTGCATCTAAGATATTATCACCATTTGTATCATAAATACCAGAGTCATTTGAAATATCTTCTATGTCCCATACGAATCTAAAAATTGCACTTTCTCCAGGTTTTAACCAGGTCTTTGCCCCAACAGCTTCACCAAAGGCTCTTTGAGTGTCTAATGTTCCAGATATTACAGGCTGCTGAATTTGGTCATTATTGGTATCCACAAATCTAGTGTCACTATAAGTGGTGGCATATCCCGCATATTGATCACCTAATGCAGTTGATGAGTGAGGTGCTATTATAGCATAGTCGCCACCCCTATCCATATCGCTGTTTGAAGAATTCCATAATGTAGAATCCTGCTGTCCGTTGTTTTCGAAATATGTCCCTTCGGGATGCGCAGAGAACCATGCATAACGATAGATCCAATCCTCGTCTTCTAAAAATCTAATTACCGTTTCCATCCACGCACTGACTTGTGCTTCAGTATAAGGTGTATTATTTTGGGTGGTGCCCTCATCTGTTGTAGCATTGAGCCTTCTTAGAGAAAACTCTTTAAGCCAAACTTTTTGGGTGTATCCCCAAGAGGCAATTTCTTCGTATTGTGCCTTTAATTGTGCATTGAAATTAGAAGCACTGTTCGAGCCTTCACCGTACTTATGCATGCCAATATAATCAATCTTAACCGTAGGCACGTCGTTTCCACTTACCACTTTTTTTACACTCGCCAAATCCAAAAATTCTTTCAACCAATTTGCATCTTTATTACCATCTCCTGAGAGATCAACTGTGAGTTTGATATTTCCATCACCGTCAATAGCACTCATAGCCATACATGGACTAATGAAATTAACGTCATCTAAATCTATATTAAAAAAGGTAGTTAGATAAGTCTGGAACTGTTCGGCTGCAGTTACAGCTTCTTGTGGAAGACAAAAGGCTTGGCCCGCATGATCAGGCTCATTGAACAAAATAATATTTTTAACTGTACCTGCTTCGATTAGGGGAGCTAGTGCAGCAGCAGTACTGTATGATGCGTGAGCTAATTTCCATAATTGTGGTACCCATTCAACATTTTCTGGATGGTAGCCTGCCTCATAAAAAGGGTTCCAACCATAATGCCAAGACGGATTTAGGTGGGCTGCTATAGATATCCAATCATTTTTTCCAGATGAACCATCCGGACCTAGTCCAAATGCCATTCCTCGTTTTGTTGGTATACTTGGCTCTCCTTTATCCCAAATCCTTTCGTAAATCACTTTTTCATTTTCTACATCTGTTAAGTGATTTGTATCTCTTCCTTTACCTAGGCCACTCTCGTAAACGGCAAGTAGATTACCTGATCCATCATATGAGGAAGTTTCCTCGCCGGTAATGTGGATTAATTTTAGTCGATTTCTGTGTTGATCTGTATTCGCAGTTCTTGCGTCGAAATAAATTTGTTGAAGCAAAAAGTCTTTATCAGATTTATTAGTTAATCTAACATCTCCTTTAAATTCATTATTGCTATTACCAAACCTCCAAGCTGAGGAACGAGTCGTTTCGTTTTCATCTGTGTCCGTGACATCAGAAGTTAAATTTTCCACCAATATACTGCTTCCGTAGGTATCATCATTTAGTCCGTCTAGATCAGAATCATAGGTTAAGCCGTATCCATCAAAGCCTAGAGTTGATGATGAATCAGTTATGTAAGACATGTCTTCAGTATTCGCAATTGTAACTGAAAGATCATCAATTTGAACTTGTGCGGTGCTAGTGGCGTGTTTGGTAGTCCAATGAAGCTCGTACATTATTTTTTCACCTGCAGCTAAAGTATTATTATCATTAATTGGAGCATTCTGATTCTGCCAGTTAGCGCCTGGGGTAGTCTCTTCGCCTATATCAGACCAAGAAAATGGCCCAGCGATTTGTACTTCTACTTCATTAGTCCCAGCTCCTTCAATTCTTTTGAGCACTAAATCATCTGGGTGAGTTAGAGTTTTTTTGTTTCTAGCTCTCCAACTTATATTACTAACTTGAATTTCGGCATCAGAGTTATTTACAACTTGGAATCTGAACTTCAAATTTCCAAAATTTGCACCACCTGCAAACCTTAAAGAACTTCCATCCATTCCGTTATCAGTGGAAGAAGCAGCTCCATAACCATCATAATGAGATCCTGCAAATGGATTAGTACCCGCAATAGCGCTACCAGCTAAAATTTTTATATCTTTCGTAAGAGGATTAACAAAAGTCCACGCACCAGTTACTGAAGAATCTAAAGAATTAGCAGAATTCCAGTCATCTATTGACATACTTAAATCAGTTCCTGCTTCTAAGTTTCCTTTGAGTGATCCAACTATAAGCTCTAGATCACTTTCTTCAACCTTAATGCCCATACCTGTAACACTTGTTTTATTGGCTCCTTCAGAGGTAAAATCATCAGGTAGTTGGGTTTGAAAGAAGTCATATATTCCAATGTTCGCATAATCTACTTCAAGAGTATCACTTGGAAATGAAGAATATAAAAATCCTTCTAATGTTAAAGTGTCTATAGTTATTGTATGACTACCTGAGCCGTATTCGCTAAAGATAAGTCTGAAAGATGCAGAATCTCCCTCATTTAGCCATGCCTTGCCACCTAATACTTGAGGGATTGTAATCGTAGTCACAAAATCAGTTTCTAATGGAACAAAATCGTAAACAGTGGACTCAGCTGTCGCCAATTGGTAAGATCCCCCAGTATTACTTGCAAGGGCTGAATTTGCGTCATTAAAAGCTTTTTCTGAGACGTAACCGCTAGTCGTTGTTAATGTAGTGTCTCCCTTAGATATCAATTTTACAAATTTGTGGTCAACCCCTTGAGCTAAAGTCCCTCCACTCGCAGATATTGTAGCATTAGCATTATCAAAGCTCTCTTTTGCAACAATTTGATCTATTGCATAATTGGTGACATCTCCTGGGTTAGTAATTCTAATTTTTTTGCTGTTATTAAATAATGACTCAAAATGTTCAACTTCCGTAGCTACAGTTGGAGTGGTACCTTTAATCAAATTAGATATGGTTTCAGTTGTACTAGCAACACCTTGAGAATCCAAAGCAGCACTGTCTAGATAGACTAATCTCATATTTGGAGAGTCGGCACTACCGCTTCCTGACCAGCTTCCTCTTATCGTTATTTTCTGAAGATTTAAAGGTTCGCCAGCTGAAGAATTATTAGAAATCTTAAAGTCGCCCCTAAATGAATCACCAGATGTGTCTGTATTGAATGACCATTCAACAATATTGTCATTGGAATCTGAATCCGTCGACGCATTTAATCCGTTTGCAAGATAGCCATCATTACTAGAATTAGCACCAAGAGAGATGATGACATTTTGACTAGGATCGCTCGAATAGGAATATGAATTATCAGAGTTTACCGTAGGGGACAGTAAACCATCGATATTTAATATGCTTCTTAATTTTCTATTAACCTCGTCAGCTTGTAGAAATGAAAGAAATAATAATGAGAGTATAAGGTAGGGTAACTTTTTCATGAGATAAAACTTAATTTTTTAGAGGCGTGCCTTTTAATAAAGAAATTTTATTTAATTTAACAGACATACTGAAAAACTGCAAATCTATATTTAGATTATGTTTGTAATAAAATAAAGAATTATTTTTCTAAATTTTTAACGATTCTAAAGCCCATATGATTCGAACTTGTGTCGGGGCTATTTTTCATCCTCGCACTTGGCCTATATCCAGAACAGTAAGAATCATTACAAAGAAATGAACCACCTCGTATTACACGCTTGGCTAAGTGTGGTTCTTGT
>MDTC01001285.1_pt1 | contig 12943 bp, 3 predicted proteins | sample 811181 | NCBI WGS metagenome assembly MDTC01 (sample SAMN05326644, study PRJNA326480) | marine metagenome | isolation source: seawater | place: Pacific Ocean: North | collected 2011 | reverse complement strand
TGCATTCGCTGAATAATCGTTTTTAATTGTATAGGTTACTGCATTGCCTTGTGCGTCCTCAAGAGTAAGAGTAGCGTTGTTGGTGCCGTTGAAAGACGAAGCCCCAAAAGTAAATGTGTTGGTCGCGGCGCGGCCATTTCTAATTGGTGCGTGACCGTACTCCCAGTCATAAGTAAGTTCTTCAATTCCATAAACTCGGGCCGTGAAATCAGGGTCCACATGTTTTAAATTTGGGAATTTATGTCTGTATTTGGATCTATCAAGTTCGTGACTTTCGACCATGGTCCGAAGACCGTCGGATGCGTCGGCTGATGCCGGCACGAATTGCTGTAACATCTGGCCGAGGGCGCCATCGAGCCATTTATAGTAAGAAACATACTTTTCTAAATCTGGTGTATTGCCGACCCTTTCAAAGAAGAGATTTCTCAATTTTCTCATGTCTTTGTATTCGGTCCGGTATCTGTCAACGGGCCGGCCAAAGAGATTACTAAACTCAACTATAGCCGAGAACATCTTGAGCATCTCTTCCGAAATCGTCCGGTACATGCTCTTCTCGAAGGCAAAGAAGTAATTTATTGGGCGGCTTTCTCTAGTAAACTTGTTATCATCCCTGTCAGCGATCTTAATCATATCGACGCTGTTCATAACTTCAGGAGGCTGTAGTCTAGCTGTTGCTAGGTAATTAGTATCGAATGATGCTGTAGTATTGGCTGGGAATCCGAAGCCTAGGCCAGCGTAGTGGTTGCTAATTGTTTCGCCAAGGTAAGACGGGTATGTTGTCGCTTTATTGGGAGACCATGATTTATCATCAACGAGGAAGTTACCCACGTCATCAGAGCCGGTTACATTTTCAAAATCCCAGTGGAGAGTTAATGTTTCCATCTCGGGAACATGCACTTTTGATAAAGAGCCGGTAGAAAAGAAATGTGTTGGTTGAGCAGGATTTTTAGTTCCGTAGCTAAGTGGATCCATTGCATGCGCTTTTATAGACTCATTCCCTACATAAGATTCCCAATGCCTTAGTGAGAGGAGTTTAACATCTGACTGATGGACTATCGAACCTGTGTAGTTGGCTCTCTTGGCGCCTGCAAAGTATCTTCTGCGGCCCATGCAAAGATCGCTATCCGCGTGGGTTGATTTTAAATAAAATTCATTTCTTACTACATCTTGATCTGTGTTTATACCGTAGAACTCTATCTCTGTACCAGTTTCTGCGAAAGTGCCAGTTAAGGGTTCGTGCTGCACTGGGTGCTCATAATGCTTGCTTGTAGTGCGGACGCCAAAGACCCATTTTTGATTATCATAAACATCTTTATATATACCACTTGCGGCCAATGTGGTACCATCAGATGTCTTTAAAATAAACCTAGCGTCTTTAGATTCTTTCTCAGGGCGGAGTGCATATAAGTAAAAGTCGTTAGTACTGTTGGCTGCCGTGATATTTTGTATCTTTCCACTCACAAGGTCCACTGTTGCAGGAAGATGTGTTCCAAATATCGAAGAGGTTAAAAAGTTAGTAGCAAACCACTCTGGGTGTGACTTAGGTAATTTTTTTGGAAAGATTGCTTGTACTTCGGCAGTTCTAGCTGTATGAAGTAGCCCGTTTACAATGGTGCCAGACATGGATATAGTATCCAGTCCGTAGGTTGCTGATGAGCCCGACCATTGCACTATCGTTGCTGAGTAGTGGCTCGGGTCATTGAAATTGATAGCTTTGGATTTAGATGCGACGAATTTAAGGTTGTCGTTGATTGTATGTGTAACATTATTACCATACATATTAATTTTAATTAATTCTTCGTCAACTCCAAATGCCCGAATTAGATTTCTAAACGCCTCTTCAGTACCCTTTGTTTTATAAAGGTAAACCAATGTGTTGTAGATATTGTGGTAAATTCTATTTTTTACTTCGTGTAAGTCTAAATCAAAGTCTCTTGTTTCATCGCGGTTGGCAATTTGAGCTAAGATATTGGCATTAGCAAATATTTCCGATGTTTCAAAACCATGTGAATCCAGAAGACGATTAGTAAATGGAACGGGCTTGAAACTTGAACTGACGAAGTAAGCGTCTTTAAGCCTAGGGAGGGCTTCGGTTTGAAGGTGAAGCGTATCCATATAGCTTGATACTATCTGGGTCAGTTCGAATAGTTGGGAATTTTCATCTTCTTCCGGCATAAAAGAAGGAAGCGAGTTATATAATGACGCAGGGTTTTGGGAATCATACCAACTGCCTGAAGCTGCCAATTCGTCTGCTAGAGCCTTTACATCAGCGTGTTCTGAATAAATGATCGGATCTTTGAATTCGCCTAGGGACGCAGAACCAGAAACCATAGCAGAGCCCGGATTACGAGCTGTGGAGCCCGGATATCCAGTCCAGATTCCATTACTTATGCGCCCAGAATAATCCAGCACTGTTGAATCCGTAGCTGTATCCCCCACAATACCTTCGTTAAATTTAAAATAAAACCCTAGTTCTGCATTGGAAATATCGTTGTTAGACCCGGCGCCTACTTGTGTAAACCAGTTACGACCAATTTGTTCCGAAGTTCTTTTTGTTTTCCAAAATCTAAATTCATCCAGCGAGGCCGACAGTTTTGATGAGCCGGCGAAATTTGTTCTTTGGGCATGAAAACTGTTCCCAGAAGGTGCATACTGTAAAGCGCCGATTCTAGCTTTTAAGGAACCAGTAACTTCGCCAAAGGTGCCTGTGTCAGCTGTTGCGGTCTGTGCTAGAGTTCCTGTGACATATAATCTGGCCTGTAATTGATTATCGGCTGAGCTGCTGACGAAGGTAAGTGCATAGTGGTACCAGTCAGGAGTTGAATCAACAAAGTGAGTTGAGGCGTAATCCGTACCACCAAGAGAGGCGTCCCATACTGTACTGCCTGATGCTAGGTGAAACTTAATTGAATTGTTAGATGTCTCGCCTTGGTCCAAATAGATAAGTAGGCGGCCGTAATCATCATGCTCATTAGCCTCCGAGCCCGAAGCCGTACCGTTCCAGAGGTCAAATATAACCTCTTTTTCGGTCTGTGCCGAGATGAATGCTTCTTTCTTTAACCAAAATTCAACCGTCAATCCGTCAGTAAGATTAAATCTTAGGTTAGATTCCCTGCTGCCAGCCCGATCTCCTGCCAAGGTATTGGCTGTTGTGTAAATGTCAGCGTCATATATATTAGAGTTTGGAGAAGTTCTATATGTTGGGTCGCCAAATGCATCGGACAGGGGTTTACCAATCATTCCGGTGGATGAAGTGTGCGGACCTCCAAGAATTTCAATATACTCATCGGTGGTAGATGTGTGACCCCAACCTTCTACTTTGTTGGCATGGACCATGCTTGTTAGGCCAAGGTTAACAAACCCGTTGGTTCTAGGATATCGTTTGTCAAACAAATACAGATCTAGGTAACTGGACTCGTTAAGGAAGTTTTTAACTTCGGCTCTGGACCCGTCATAAGGATACTGCTCATAAATTCTCTTTATTGAAGAATCATAATATTTTTCAGCGGAGCCATACTTTGCAAAGCTTTCTGGTTTTTCATATTCTACATGTGGGACAAACCGTTCTTTTTCGGCCATACGATTCTTAATCTGTTCTTCAGATTCGATATCGCGAGACAGTGACTCTATTGAACTGTCTGAGATTGGTTTTCCTAAAATACTGTTTCCAAATAAGTCTTTTATACCCATTTTTCAACCCTAAACTTAAATGTTTCTGACTGCTCAACCCATGTACTTATAGAGCCGTTATAGTAAGCTAGCTTGATAGCATATGCATATCCGGGCTCTAACATATTCATATCTAAATCAAAGTAACTTCCTGATTCGTCAAAGGACATTTGGGTATGCAAAGTAGCGCTGGCGGTACCGTATGGTATAACTGATAAATCGTCGATGATTCGATAGACCCTAAATGATCCGCTTTCAATTATATCTGTCTTCGGTGCTGCAACCGCACGATTATAAATAGTTGGATTCCAGTTCTTTTGTCGAGTAAATATTCTAAATCTAGCTGTTTCTTCAGTGGAGTATGTATCTTTTAAATTTGTAATGCTATTTACTCTTCTCGTATCGGGAGCAATGGTAGTGCCTTCGAACAGGACTGGGGCGATTGTGCCAGTGTGAACCTGAATTCCTGAGTAATGATTTTGGCCGGCACTTGAAGTGACAAACCAAACATCAAACAGCTGGGTTAGGTTACCGGTCGCTGCGAATGTGCATTTGTATACTCCGGTCTCAACCCACGAACCTGTGATGATAGTTGGGTCAGCGGCTTTCGTGACACCGGTGGTTCCGGCCGGGCTGTCTGTTACTAGTTTTAGGGCGGCCTTGTTGTCGGTTCGTGTGGCGCCGTCTGGTGCAGAATTGTCTGCTGACCCGGAGAATATACTAACAAATATTTTGCCATTTGGACCGGTGTTACCTGTTGCTGGATCTGGTATGTTTCTTAGGTGGCCCCTATAATAATTATAGAAGTATAGCGTGTTAAGATTTTCGTCAGGAGTTGCTAACGAGCTACTGTAATAAAAGTTTGCTCTATGGTCTTTTTTGGCTGAATCCCATCGGGCTTCTAGTGTTGGGCGTTTAAAGAAATACTCTGAGCCGCGGGCTGAGAATTTCTTGGTAAAGTATGATGTTGTGGCTCCTGCCGTGTTATGTATTATACCACCGTTGGCAGCAGTATAGTTTTGACCCGTGCTCGAATTAAAGAAAGCTTCTTGACTTGACGTCAAATGAATACCAAAACCATAGTTAGTCATGGTTGTGTAACCGTCTGGGTGTGTCCCGTCGATCCACTCCTCAACCAATGCAGTGACGTCTACCTCTATATCTTCTGTACCCTCTTCAAGGGTGGTATTATACATGATGGTATTATTTGTGGCGTCTTCGGCACTATGATAATCTCCACCGACTGTGGTCCATGGACCGTCTCCGCCTGTGAAAGTAGCTTCAAGAAGAAGATCGTTTTCAAAACCGGTGACGGCAGCAAGGACTCCTGCTACATTTCCTTTGACGCCGGTGTCATCCATTGTTAGTGTAATTTTGCTAGTGCTGCCGCCAACTGCTGCTGTGAGGCCGATTGTTCCAGCCGTCAGCGTGGTTCCCGCTCCAGTATCAGCATCGCCATACTTAACAGCGGCATTGGCCACACCGTTTATAGCGTTGATAATAGCTACTGTTGTAGCAGCATCATCAGAAGGAATCTGTCTTGAGATACCGAAAGTGTTAGCTCCAGTGTCATTATTGACATTGGTAGTGCTGTCAAGCAAGAAAGTATAGGTAACTCCATCACCCCCAGCAGAAGTTGGCACAGTCATAGTAAATTTATCACCATTTGCGTGGCCAGTTATGTCAATAGCGTCGACCAAAGAGGCTTTTGCAGTGTTTCCGTTAGCACTAATCCAGTTTGAACCAACGTTGCCTCTTGTTATATCTTTATACTCGTCCATATCGAGGCCGCGGCCCTCTTCCCAAGAAGAAGACACAGCAAAGATATTGTATTTCGCGCTTCGAGGTACCGGTTTGTCGTGCTCAACATTGTAGAGGCGAAGAAAAAACTTAACACTATCCTTAGCTGGAATAAGGCCTGCTGTTCGGTGTGCTTGAATCGAATTTGATGCATCGTCTGCCGTTGTTACTGGGAATTGAACAAGGATACGGGATAGCTCTTGTGAGAAGCCAGCGCTCGATGAGGCCTGCCCATAGATAGAAAATATCTCCAGAGAATCAGCGAGGCCCATGTTGGACCCTGTGGCTCTAGTTGTATCGGTAAATCTTGAATCCTTAAATGCATTAGTGATGGTGTTATCTGCAATTGCATGATATTTTTTTATTGACATTACACTACGCTCCCTTTAATATCAAGTTTAGGATATTTAATTTCTAAAGCTACGTTTTTCGGCACCATGATATAACGGCCGTCGGCTGACTTGTTCACTTCTATATTAAATCCTGAGTTTGAGTGATTGCCGCCTGTCTTATTTACTATTTTTACTGACTTGACATCGACCACATCTGGTAACTTATTGAGAGTATTGTATATATCAGAAATATAAAACGGTTCTCCTATGTATAAAGGATTTTTGTATTTGGATACCAAAGTATCAACAGCGTGCTGTAGAACTTGATAGTTGTTCTTTTCAGGATCAGTTGTTACCGAAAATTCTATTCCTATATTGACAACTTTTGCGTTCAAAACGTCGATAGTGTCGTGAATCATCTTCTTCTTACCGAGCCACAATTTCAAGTTTTCTTTAAGTGTTTCTGTCGGGGCTGCCAAGAATCCATTTGCGTCTTCTGACAGAATATATAAATTCAAGTTTCTTTTGAATGAGTCTTGGTCGCGGGTGATACGGCATCGTTTTATCGAGCCGAACTTGGGAGGCATAGCATATACAGCACCCTCAAAGTCTTGTGTAGTTACCGCACGATCTTGCATAGCAAAAGAGTCTAAGACTCTGCGTTTTAATTCTACGCTATCTGGTATCGATACATCTCCTAAAATCGGAGCTGTGTTGTCGACTTCTAGAGAATTAACTACATCATTCATAGTAGAAGAATCTATAGATGTTGGGTCTGGGAACGACATACTGGCCTTCTTAACCTTAGTCAGGCCGCTAGTGGCGACATTAACATTTCTCGAATTCGAAACTCTATACTCAACCGTAATTGTAGTAGTAGCGGGTGCGATACCAAACTTATCAGAACTAATTAGTTTTGAAGGATCAAAGGTAGTAGCTGACGTGTAGCTTTTTCCGTGCATGTCCAAAACGATATCCGACGGTTCGGCCATTGACGGAGAATCTAACTCAGATTCCGAACCATACCCGAATTGAATAAACGACCGGTTTCTGTGGTGCTCTACAACGAATCTTCTAGGCACGACATGAGGCCTTAGAATAGAAGGCACTAAATCTTTATCTTGGTTAAAGTTAGCAACCTCTTTATAGATTACATTCTGTGACAAGTATTCAACTTCGTAATACTCATGCCCGTTGGAATCATAGACTCTCAATACTTCTGAGCAGTTAGGACTAGACAACTTAATCTTCTTGAATTTTTCTGCGGTTCCAATAGTAAAGTTTTCTTGTACAATTTTACCAGAGATAACCCTTCCAGTGCTTCGAACTGCATAGAAAGTTGGAACTCCTGTAGACGAGTCTACACGGCCTGCAACGACTTCGTTTGTTGAGCTATCGAATCTAATGTCATCCGCTAAAGTAAAGGGAGAGCCGGACTCACTGGTAAACTGGCTTCCTTGTTTAAGAACTGGCAAGTATTCACTCTTCGGGCCTAGGCCAACGTCGTTAGCAGGGACAAGTATATAGAAGGTAGCTTCCCCCGTAGAAGATGGGCGGCCTTGAAATTTATATCCCATCTGGCGGGCTAGTTTAACAACGTTATCATATTCAGTCGCGGTGTCTAGAAATGATTCATTTGCTTGGTAATCTAGGTAAAAAGACAGCTGATCACCGATATATGCCACACTATCTAGCATTAAAGCTCCGAAGGAAGCCTCACTAAAGTCTTTAAAAGTATCTGGGTAGTAACGCTTAGCGTGCTTAACAAGCTCTGACCTTATGGAATCATACTCTCTGCTTGTAAAATTAATTGGTGATTTCTTGTTGCTCATAATCGGGGGGTCCCTATGGAAGTTCCATGCATATAACTAGTTTTAATATTTATTTAAAACACCTTTAACTACTGATTACGCCACCAAATGGCTTTGATTCGAATTCTATTATATCAGTCTCGGCTGTTGACGTGATAAAATATGCAAATTTTAAGTTTAACTGGTTTGATGCGACGGATGGTTGGTCTAGCTGGGAGCTAAATCCTATTTGTACTATTTTAATGTATGGTATATAGGTGGCTACTTGTTCGCGGATCCGGCTTTCTAATAAAATTCTGGTTTGTGGGAGATCAGGCTCAAACAAAAATTGTCTCAGTCCAATTCCGAAGTTACGGCTCATTACTCGCTCACCGGGACTAGTAAGGAAAAGAACTCTTACATTCTGTTTTACCATATCTTTGACAGTCTTGTTAATAACATAGTGGCCGTCCTCAGAGTCGGAGTCTAGTGGAAATAGTGGTGAATATCCTGTACCCATTAATCTTCTTCCTCCTCTATTAGTGGACACGGACGTCCCATTTCATCAAATGGCGCTTTGCGTTCCATCTTCAACATCCAGCTTAAGAAGTCAAAATTAAGATTCAAATTGATATTCAGGTCAAACCGGCGGCGACGTCGATCCTTCTTGTTATCAGACTCGTGACTAAGATCTGTCGAATTATAATATTCTTCAAAAGTTTTCCTAGCTTGCTTCTTTGACTTTTTAAATAAATCATTCCAGTCCCACGTTCGGAAACCTCCGAAACGGCCGAAGCCCATCCATGTACCTCCGCCGTCGTCGGCGTCGGAGCCAAGTTTTCTCTTGTCCCACTCGTCCGAGACGTGTGATCCAATTGATGGTAAAAATGCTTTCATGTTATAAATAGTAAAAATAGACATAATTCTCGGTAGAGAAAAACAATAATCAAACATTAGTTTATATCTTGGATGCTCTATAAGATCTGTTACTAGGCATTCTAAATTATTATCAAACTGTGATTGCATTGATTCAGAAGTACTGATGTCCGAGATTTTAGTACTTGGGGCGACCTCTGAATGAGATGCCACCAGCGGCATCAAGAATCTATCTTCTGCGATTAATGAATCTGTTGCTTCTCCACTGCCATAGAGCTTGAATGCTTTATTTTTCAAGGACAAATCTTGAGCCGAGGGTTCATCCATCATAGATGATGATGTAGCGCCGTAGTCGTATTCCTGAATAAAGTTTTCGCCGGTGCATAGATTTGAGATTCTTAAACCAATCTCAACCTTCTGGAATAGATCTGATATGTTTTTGCCTGATACTTCTGTGCCTTGTTTTAATATAAAGTGCTCCCAGTCACTGAAATTTATAATCCCGTGGAGTCCTTTGTCAGATAACTCGGTTCTTCTAAATACATTAAAGTCTATCTTTGACGAGAATCCGTATGTTTCGTACTCCTCTTCATCAGCGTCCATTATACCGGGGAGTTCAGTTAATTTGATATATTTCTCTAAGACAAATGGCCAAAAATACTTCTCGCTTGAATCCCAGAATTGTGTTAAGTTAGGTTCCCAGTTAGTGTATTTGCCTGATGCATCCAACTCCAAAGGATTCATTTTTCCACCGTAGTCTAAAACCCACTGATTTATGTTACTAACTGTTACATTAAGATCATCGTTAGGAGAGGAAACATCAATTGGACCGTTTGCGCCAAGGGCTCCGATCATAAATTTCGGGTCGACCAAGAGTAAATTATTAAGATCATCGATGACTGGATTGTATTCTTGTGTAAATCTCTCTGTTAAAATTTCCAATTCTTCTCGGATGTATCGTTGGAGTAGAATTTTTGCATCTCGCAGGTTGTCCGGGTGTGATACATACTGCTTCCAGATTGATTTTTTCTTGGTCTTTGCGGCGCCTACACTGCCGCCTGAAGCTATCAGGGCGCCGGCTATAGATCCCGCGGGACCTAATGCGCTCCCAACACCGGCCATGATTCCAGCTGAAACAATACCCGGCCAGCCTTCCCGTGCGATACTAACATAGTCGTTTTTCTCCCAGTAGTCCTGATTCAAAGGATTCGGCTGGTCTGCCTTTCCTGTTAGCCTGTCCATTGCTTCTTGTTCAACAGGGGTTGGCTCAAAGTCTCCTAAATCAACTCTTTTCCCAAAGGATTGTACGACTTGCTCCATAAATGCTAGATAGTAGAACATAGGGTCGTTGAATATCCTTCCGTGTGTCTCTTCTCTAAGACCGTCGTCCATTGTATCAGCGATGTGTGCCAAAATAGTGTCATCAAAATTATTTGGAAACTTAATCTGTACATTTGTGAATACAGGCATGCCTTTGATTAATGCCTCAAGGGCGTATAGCCTTACAGTTGCCCTAATTGATCCTTCAACCCCTGCTGAGGAGTATCTATCTAGGATTTTATTCCACGGATGTTCCATCGCACAGTGGGCGGCTTGTGTCAATCTAGGATCGTCAGGTAAACGGTCATAAAGATCATCAACTATTTCCCCTAAATTGTTAAAATCTGCCAGTGATTCAACTGATGGGTCGCATCCTGTGTAAATCTCGTCTGTTATTAGCGCTTGTTTAATACCCATCCACCCATCATAATCTGGTGTTTGGGTGTACCAAGCATTCCTTTTTGATGTTCCACCGTAAGATTCAGGGGGTATATTCCACTCCATACCCTCTCTATCGGTATATGCGCCTGATAGTGACAATTTAGTCGGCACTTTTAAATCGGATGGGAGGACCCACTTCTCCAAGTCATCATCGGATAGATCTACCGCGCCTTTATACTGAGTATTCATTCCGTGAACGAACGCTTCCGAGTCTTTGGTTACGTTGGCCAGTTTCTTCATAAATTTCTCGAATATCTGGTCGTATTGAGTTTCCAATACACCCTGAATAATTAACGAAAAACCTGCGTCGTAAGAAATTCTATGAGTAGCACTATCCAAAGCATCCGGGATAGAGGTGAACGGTTCATCCCATGAACCTCGGACAAGTTGCGCATATGTTGCATTCTTAGGACTAACTTTTGATGCTAGGCGATCTGATATGTCAATGTTGTAATATCCCTCGGATGCATCAGAGATCATTGATAATACCTCTGTTTCCGTCTTTTGCTCACCAGAGAATCCCTCGTACCACTCTAGATCATCATATTCGGCATCCGAGTCATCCTCGGCGAAGTGTTTAATACGAATCTTATAGTAATCGTTCGGCACAGATACACCGTCTTGGATTTCAAAGTTATTGTATTCTAATGTGAAGCTGTATGGTTTATCTGTTTTATAATCTACAAAATCTAATTTAAGGTCTGGTTCTTTATAATCTGCTACAGTTGTGCCGGCATAATTAGCAACAATATATTTTTCATTTAAACTATCTGCCGCTGTAGACGGATAACACCTAGCCCTCAAAAATCTTTGATACACTAGGAAAGTGGGAGGCTCGTCAGCAGCCCATTCAGTGTTTCGGTTTGTTACCGACGAATTCGAGCTAAAGTTAACATCTGCGGAGAAATCCTTATAAATGTCTTTGAGATGGCCAGCAACTTGTGTTGGGAATTTGTTTTCAGTAATTGCTGGCAATTGTTCCAGATAATACATGTGTGAGGCTAGGCCGCGACCGTTCTTGGCTGAAAGGATCATATTGAGAACACCCTGAGTTCCAATCATGTCGCGCTGGTGCAACGCTTCTAGAGACTCAAACACGGCTGAGGTGACCTCGCTAGAAGCTGCTTTAGTAGATTCGCTATCTCGTGGGAAGAGGCCGGCGTTGTAATTGCCGGGGCATTGTGGGTTATCTGCGAATACTTCGGGGAGATCTACAAGGCTCTGTGGTCCGTTAGTGGCTATGCTAACCAATGCTTCAATATCTTGTTTTGCGCGGTCTTGTATACCATCTATAATCTCGTTGCACTGTTCTTCTGTTAGTGGGCCTTTTTGTTGCAAAAGAATACACTGTTGTTCATAGAATTCATCTACCGAACTTTTATCAGCACAATAGGCTGGCAGTACAGGCATAGGCTCCGTTCTTGGAAGAGTTTTATATTCTTGTGGTATTAGCGCTCCGAGATGACCAAACATATCAGATATTCCAGCAGTGGAGTTAAGAGCACAGGCAAATTCAGGATGTCGGTACGCTACGACATTCTTTATCATTTCCAGCACTTCTTCAGTAGCATCACCACTGAGTAGCTCAATTAATTGTGCATCAGTCAAAATTGCCGACATGTCGCTTACAAGCGCGGTCGCTGCTTCGCTGGAGGGTGTTGGGCATGCGGATAGAGATGCCAGAAGGCCTGCTACAGCATCATCTATTTCGCGATCTGTTAGTTGAGATGCCGGGCTGTCTGGATCACCACACAAGGCCTCTCGGAAAGTTTCACGGAAGTTATCAGAGAAAGCAGCGGCCGTTGCGGCGCCGAGAACTCCAAGCAGTTTACATAGACCATTAAATAACAAATCTAATATAAATTTCATAAGCATAAAAATAGCTTTAATAATTAGGTTCTGTATTGTTTCTATGAATGCTTTCCATATCAGATCAAATATATCCGTCCAGTCGATGTTTGGTATATTAAACTTTGGAAGAGTAAGATGGTAGTTGCCTCTACAGAAATCTAACTCCAGCGTCTTCATAAAGTCATCTACCGGTGGATTAAATGCGGGGGGTATGGCACACTTCATGGTTCCCATTAATGACCCAATAAAGCCGGCGCCGGGGACGGTCATAAGAAGGTCCTTCAAAAGATCCATCTCAACCATATCTAATATGGCCTCGACGTAAGCTTCGAATATTACGTCCATTACATCGTCGGCGGCGCTGCCTATAGTGCCAACTCCGGAGTAGCTTTTTGGTTCTAATGATTTGGCGCCGTATTCATCTGGAAAGTTGTCTACGAGATCGGCCTGTAGGGCTGCCTGAGACATGTACCCGTCTTCGCCTTCCTCCAAAGAGCCAACATACATGGCATAGTTTGCTGCGTCTTTCTTTCCACTTTCAGTTCCAGCCATTGATTTAAGAGTGGCACCTTCTTCATAAAGTTTCTTACCCTTGCTCTTCATAATGGCTGATTGAAGCATTCCTGCCTTCTCGGGGCCAAAACTATAGTTTCCGGGTTGGTATTCTTTTTCCCATGGGGGCGCTGCGGTGACTTGACCTACAGCCTCTGCGACGGCGGCTGCGATCTCATCCTGCTTAGATGGGGGTAGCCCAATGAAGATCTTTTCCAACTCTAGAGGGCCAAGAGATTTAAGAGCGGCTCGGACAATAATTGCTAAACCATCCTCTGTGGCAACACCCTTAAGAAGACATCCTAAAATCAT
>MDTC01225015.1_pt1 | contig 12944 bp, 27 predicted proteins | sample 811181 | NCBI WGS metagenome assembly MDTC01 (sample SAMN05326644, study PRJNA326480) | marine metagenome | isolation source: seawater | place: Pacific Ocean: North | collected 2011 | reverse complement strand
TCATCGTAGTATACTTTATCACTCATACTTTATTAACTCATAAATGTTACCCCAGGGGTCTTTTTTATAGACCGACCTGGATCCGTCTCTGTGAATCTTACCGCCCTCCAGTTCTTCGACTTCAAAGGCGAAGTGGGCGGGATGCTGCTTCTTAATAACAAAGGCTAATTTAACGTTTTCAAATTCTACAAATCCCCAAGTGTCGTCAACGTAGACCATTTCAGCACCGAAGTTGTCCATGTACCATTCAGCTGCTTCTCTGGGATTTTCAACCTGTATAGCGACGTGATCGATTCTTACTTGCGAACGAGCCATTTCGTCACGTCCAAGAGTGCGGCTAGTGCATCATCATCGCTCATCCTGTGGCCGGCTCCGACTTCTATAACCTTTACTCCCCAACGATCTGTAATGTTATAGCTGTCTTCGATAGGGATGATGTCATCGTCTGGAGAATGCAAGACGATCGTTCTTTGCGCCTCACACCTGATATCCCATTCAGATATCTGGTCTTCATTCATGAATCGCTTCCACCCAGGAGCTATTAAGACTACCGGGGCGCCGCCAGTATTAACGCACATAGCTACCGCCCCACCTCTTGATGAACCGACAATCAAGTCCGGGCCCTCATTGTCTATAATTTCCTGAGTTATCCGAACCGAGTCTTCAAAACTCTCTCTTGGCAGATGCGGATTCAAGACCTTGAACCCGTTTAGATTTAGGAAATTGGCTTTCGTGCCTCCCGGCTTCGACTCCAATCCATGTAGAAAAAGTACTTTCATAATCACCTCAGACAGCGCGGCATTCCGACCACATTATTATTATACAACAAATGAGGGATATTTGCACTTATTTCAAAATTAATTTCTTAATAAAAGACTGTGTACTATTCCTTGAATTTTTGGATCGACATTCTCTTTCCACTCCGCTTCACCTTCGACTATCTGCTCACGTATCTGCGTAGCGGAAACAAACCCCACATCTTTTGGAGGTACATGCTCGGTTATGTCGTAACCAACACCCCGACCATAGTTTACGGACTCTATGTCAGGAATAGACATAACGACAACATCATCTTCAGAATACACAGCTTCGATCATGTGGATTGTCTGTTCTGTCGTAAATGGATTTTTTTCATCTGGTGGGATATCTCTTACACAGACGAGCACAGGAACTCCCTGACTTAGTTTTTGATCAATTAACCACTTATGACCATTATGCAACGGCTGCCATCTGCCTACGAACATTGCTCTCTTCAACATTTTTCTCCAACCATCTGGAACATAACTAGTTCCTCTAAAATAACTTCAGCACACTCATCAGCTGTCATAACACTCGAGTCTACAGTCAAGGCATCATCCCCCGGAACTTCATAGGGAGCGCTAATTCCAGTGAATTCGTTTATAAGCCCTGCCCGGGCTTTCTTATAAAGGCCCTTAGGGTCTCTGTCTTCACAAGTCTGTAAGGGGGCATCAACAAAAACTTCAATAAACTCGTGTTTGCATGCCTCTCGAGCAGCACCACGGTCTGCAGCGTACGGTGAAATGAAGGCCGTTATAACGATAGTCCCAGACTCTGCGAACAGGTTGGCGACTTCACCGATCCTCCGAATATTCTCTTTTCTCTCGTGGGGAAGAAAGCCAAGGTCCCTGTTCAGGCCCATCCTCACGTTATCACCATCGAGGATGTGTGTTTGGCACCCTAGTTCGAAAAGTTTCCTCTCGAGCTTGTTTGCGATTGTAGACTTTCCAGAACCAGATAGACCAGTTAGCCAAACCACACAAGGCTTGTGTAGGTTCTTCTTAGACTTGTCTTTTGTTGTGACCTGTGTTTCGTGGTAGTGTAGATTGTTCACCTATTCTCCTGTTTCTTTCTTACACCGAAGTTCGAGAATCTATACCAAGCTCTCTCGTGTACATAATATAATATCGTCTTGGTGATCGCTTCAAGAAAACCAATAGACAACCCAATCAAGGGATCACCAGTTATAACCCAGCTTAGCAGGATTGTATCTAAAGTTCCAACAGCACGCCAGCTTAAAGCTTTAGCTATGTGCCTCTTCTTGTGTACCATCTTCATCTCCTCCTTCCGTGTCTGGGAGATAGTTCGCGTTAGCGACTGCGAAAATGATGGGGGCAGCGAGGATAAACAGGGCAAGTACCAGATCACCAAAAATTTGCAAACTCAAAATGTCCTCCTTGCTGTGTCCTCTTAAACATAGTAGCTGCAAACTATCATTTGTACAACACCTAATTTCATGGGCCGGCGCATATCTCGTCCAAGATAGACATTAGGTCATCGTACATACGCTGCTGGTTGGAAGATATGTCGAAGACTTGACCTCCAGTAGCCACCGCGTATTCTCTCCAAGTAAGACTACTGTCTGCGAACACAAACACCTTTAAGGATGGTGTCGAGCTTAAGGCACCTACAAGTACTTCATCCTGAACACTCGGGACTAGATAGCTCTGATCGTGTTCGTCAGTAAAGACCACAATAATTCTGTCGGCTCCGCTCCGCCAATTGATTTTGAAAGATTGGAGCGGTGGAACTGATCCCATCCTGTTGGGCCAAGTGGCAGTGCTAAGATCATAGCCAAGGAAACCAGCGATGTTCCTGACAGCTAAGAGCATAGCGTCTTTTAGCATTTCTTTACCGGTGGCGTTATCGAAACTGCCAACACCGGCGAAGGCTATCAAAAAATCTTCCAGACTTGAAATGTCAGATTCAAGAAGCAGCACCTCAGTTGTCATGCCGTGGTCCAGACCGCCAGACTTAGGTCCCACCACGAGTCCCCAGCGCAATTTATCTTCTGCAGAAAAAGATTGCGCGAAACGATTCATAGCCATCCTAACAGCTGAAATGTAGTTTTCCATTGATCCTGACCAATCGACGATGAACAAAATGTCTGTGTCAGGTATTTCCTGGCCGTAGTCTGTTATTCCATCACAATCGTTATCGGCTCCATCACAGATCTCTTCAGAGGGTAACACTTCACCACCGCAGACGTCTGCGATATAACTACCAGAAGCTGCTTGACCATACCACTGTCCTGCGTTACACATTTGCTCTCCAAGCTGACAAATGCCGACGTGTAATGTTTCAGGCTCCCCAGTGTAGCAAGGTCTTGTAACATTTTCGTCTATCAAAGTATCACAGTCTTCGTCAAAGTTGTTACAGACCTCTGGGTCGACACCGACTCCCGCATAAGGGTCACAACTCGATTCCTGATCTATTTCCGGAAACCAATGACAGATAGAGAGGCACTCGGTTACTCGAGTTACAGCGCATGTTTCATCTGTGCATTCACAAGTCTTATACCCCATCCCACATCTAAGAGGGGGTTCCATACATGGGATTAGTGCACCAACCATTTCAGGAGGGCACTGACAGTTAAGGCCTTCATCAACCAAGCTGTCACAATCGTTATCTTCCCCATCACACTCTTCTTGGGTCGGTCTTCTAGATGTACAACCTATCCAGCTTCCACCCCCACAGACTTCCAGCCCAGACCCACATTGTGTTGTGCATTCCCTTATTAGTTGCTCATCAACTTGACCATCACAATCATTGTCTAAGCCGTCACATATATCTGGCGAAAGCTGGCCGCACGAGTCACATGCGTTCCGCTGGCCTTCATCAATTTGACCGTCACAGTCATTATCAACGTTGTCACAAATCTCTTCTTCGACGACACATGTAATACACTCTCCGTATCGTAGTCTTCCTTTGTCACACTGGACTTCCTGTCTTCCAGTTACACCCCCGACTTCACAATCATAATACATCGTAAAGTCTTCATTCAGTCCTGGAGGGCAGTCAAACGCGTGGGTACAGTCTGATTCTTCTATTATTTCAGGTGGTGGACAAGAATTATCAGCACTTCTGCTGCACGGAATGAGGTTATCATCGCAGATATCTAAGACCGCGTACTTTGCTTGTATTTCAGTTCCTGTGGGAGGGCAATACCAGGTTTCGCGCTGACAGCAGGAAGGGTTACAAGAGCAATACAATTCATCAGTATTTATCAACCCAGAACACCGATTACTAGCCATGTCGACCGTGGCGTCGGTGGGGTCTGCTGTGACAACAATTACATCTGGTAATGATGAATCTGGATTTAGTCGTAGTCGGGCGTCTGTATCAAGGCCGCCTGCGCCAGTCCTATGATCTGAACATGACCAAATCAGTGGAAGCGCGAGCAGCATAATGCTGATCCAGCGCGTCGCCATAATATTAAGTATTTAAGAGCACCTTTAGATTTACAAAAAATGGCCATAGTTAAGAATATGGGACGGTTATCCTCGGCAACAGCACTTACATTCCTACTTGTATCGGTGGCCTTCTTTATAGTAGCATGTGCCAGAAGCTGGCAAGCTGTTCCAGATCCCAGAATTGTAAGTGAATACGAAAACTGCAAGCCTCACTCTCTTCAAAGAAACCAACTGCTCTTTGTTCCCGGGTTTTCTGGTACGTCAATCGTCGTTGAAGATTGTAGTCGGTTCCGGAGAGAAAGAGTCTCAATTGCAATGAGCGCTTTCGAGAAAGCGTGGGTTTCAAAGTTTGGAAAGAATGAAAAAGTCCTTTCAAATTTAAGGGACATGCTCATAACTTTCGGATCGGAGCCACGTGTCGTTGGATCTGCTTATGACATGGATGGCCACTTAATCCAGAAGCCTAACCTTGTCGGACAGACCTTGACACCATCGATCATTTGGGTATACGCCGGACCAGACAAAGAGAGGATCTGTGACACGTCTTTCGTACACGAATTGATCCATGCCAGTATATGGATATCAGGATTTAAGAAGGGTGACCCCGATCACCTGGGTAAGGATTGGCAGGGCTGGACGGTTAGTCATAACTTTCTCTTACAAGAAGTTAATCAGTACCTTTGCGTTCTGGGTATCTGAGAGGATCTCCAAACCGGGCGAGCTCTTTCTGATAAGCTTTCCTTATCTTCGCCTCTTGTTTCAAGACTTTTCTGTAGTATTTTTTCCCCGCTTCGTGAATGTTGGGTTTGCAACTAAAGCCAGAATAATAGCCGCACAATCCGGTTGGGACATTACCCTTACCGTATTTACTAACCCACCATGACAGAATGTCTGACCCGGCCTTCACCCCTGTCTTTGGATGCTTTAGAGCTTCGCAAGTGTACTTGATCCCTTTGGTTGCCGCCCCTCCTGTATATTGAGGCATGACTTGAGTCAGCCCACAGGCTCCTGCCCAGCTTTCAGCTTTAGGATTCCAGTTCGACTCTACGGTGATCAGTCCCATTAGTAAGAAAGGATCTAAGTTGTTCCGTCTAGCGTTAGAGAGAACCTCAGGCAGTATCTCACATGTTGAGCGTTCTCTCGATTCGCTTAAATAAAATTCAGGCTGTGCGAAAACAGCGCAAAGGACTGCGATCTCTAGCATTATTCATTCCTCCTGTTGTACGTAGGAAAAAGGTGGGATCAAATCTTCATTGCGTAGTTCCCAATAAGTTCTCGAAAACTCAAGCGCGGCCTCAGATGGTGAACAATCTCTTAACATGTCCGTGTCCCAACACTCTTTCATACTCTTCATTGATATTGTCAAAGCAGCTGATGAGAAAGTATGGTATAGCTCGTCTTCAAAAGATACACCTTCTTCTATAGAGGTCGGCGCGCCGAACAAATCCAAACACTCTATCGCAAAATTTATGACCCACTCATCACTTAGATAATCAGAGCCAAGGTCTTGCTTAATAAAGTCCATAAGCGGATTCGAATCTACAAGTGATATCGAGCTCATAGTCTAATATTCGTTTGTCTGTGTATGAAAGTATAGATCATTTTTCTCGTTTCATTATCAGGTACTAAACCCTTAAGTCTTACGCGAAGCAAGATTCTTTTCTTGTTTCTTCTCTTATCGATATGCGACTGTGGATCTTCGATCCATGGTTCCCTAATCATCTTGTTAACGATATCAACCACCTCTGGATTAGCTAGCGCTCTTTCCAAAGAAGATAGCCTGTTCATGTGATCTTTGGCTCTATTAAGGCGGTCTCTCGATGCTCTACTCAGAGCAATAGCTCCCGTAACGCAACCAGCAACCAGCAAAAATGTTATCGTCAGGTACATCACTCAAGCTCACGTTAAGGGTAATCATCAACCCTAAGTATCAACGTGAGAAAGCTAAATACTATCCCTGGCTTTTTACACTGTCTGGTACACAGTCAGGACACACGAGATGAACAGGTCCATCGTCATACACTGCTACCCTCCAGCTATCGAGAGCGCCAAAGTCATTTCGATCAAAGGGCTTACCACATTCATCACAAGCATCTGGAAGGCCTGAAAGCTTTTTCTCAACTTCCTTACCGGCTTTCTTTGCTGCCTTTCGTGCTGCTAGCTCTTTGCTTCTTCGTAATTTTCTGCTACTCATCTCTTCTCCTAACCATCAAGTCACTTGAATTTTATCTGCGCGGTTGAGATAGTCCGCAGCATGCTCGATGGTGGTGAACAAAGTTCGGATTGTATGTTGGCCGTCACCCATGTCTAGAACAATCTCTCCACTCTTTTCAAAGACACGCTTTACTTGGGCGGTATTGATCACTACTTCTTGAGTGATCGGTACTTCTAGACTCGGCGCGCCAGTCTTTTGTTGGATCTTAACAAATTTCATCTTTTCTCTTCCTTTTTACTAATGCCAATAAGGCAATAAAGACCCCAGACAAGTCAGCGCCTGTAGCGGAACTGCTACAACCACCCTTTACGGGATCAGTTGTGGTGCTAGATCCATATTGGGGATCTGCCTCACCTGTTTCTGAGTCAAAGGCGTTTTCATATTCATCTTCTTCCTCAATACCTGTATCAGCCTCTTCAGGCTCCTGAATCTCTTCTTCCTCATTTGATGTCGGCTCGTAATACGGTTGACCGATTGTCATACCAGTCAGAGATATCCCTAGCTCATGACGGAAAGGGTCATACCAACCTGTGTCAAAGTTCCCAATAAAATTAAGGCTATCCAGAGTAAACTGCTCGCCTTCTGCAACTTGAATCGCTAAGAAATACTCATGATAAGCAGACTGTGTTTCTCTAGCGCCTAAGTTTAAGTACATGTCCCATGCCATAAGGTCAGCTCTGCCATCAACGAATACATCCCACTCATAAAGAGTAATATCATATTGGGTTTGTACAGAATATTCTGTCGACTGATAGCCCTTTACCTGAACGCTGCCTTCGGCCTTCACATCACCGTCTTCATTCAGTTGGTAGGCGTCATGAGCCATCGCGGCACCCTCAGCAGATTCACCGATCCCGTATCTGTTTTGAAACGTGACCTGACCATACGCATCGATCCCATAGCTCTCAAAGGGAATTGACCAGTCCCACCGAAAAGCCCCTTGCTCTCGACTGACGTCAGTCATAGCCTCGACGCTCAGAACTGGATATTCACCCCAATCTGACCATTCATCTGCCCAAAGTTTGCATTGCGCCCCACGCGCCCAGTCCCATGGTGCATAGTAACAATCGTGTCCTGGAGTAACACGCGTCTTGACCACGGCCACATAAAAATCTGTACCTCTGTCAATCGACGATTGGAACCAAAAAAACTCAACGATTGCATCAATGGTATTTTCATATACATCGGAGTTACCAACATAGAGCGTGTTGCCTTCAAAGAATGCGTATGGGAATGTTTCTTCATCGCTGTCTGAGAAGCCCAGAAAGTTTTCGAACATTACGTCCGAATCTCCTTCCAGGATCGTCGCGCCGGTGTATGATGTTTCACTATCGCTCAGCTCACCGCCGTAAGCTGGGTTTGTTAGAATGAGCCCTAGTAAGACTCCGGTTAAAAATGGTTTCACTGCTTCTCCTGTTTTTCACAGCTAATTGTAGGTGTTTCTTGTTCTTCGTATTTGACAACGTATAATTTTTTCCCAACCTCTGCGTCACACGGAATAGCTTCAACTGGTAAGACTGCAACTGACGGTCCTCCATTCACTGGAGGATTTGTCTGGAACTCTACTGTTGCCAAGAAAGAGTCAAAAGAAAGAATGGTTCCCACTAATACAAAGGACGTCATGACTTCTCCTTTTTGCAAAGGTCACAACCCCGCTTATTGATCTGCACGAAAGAGTAGGTTGCACCTGCCTCCATTGCTTTATCCAGCCTGGGTCGGGCAAGTTTAAAGTGCTTCTCGCACATCCGGACAGTCACCTTAGTGAACATGTCAGATATTGTTACATCTTTCACGCAGCTTCCTCCTGCTTACGGGCTAAAAAATCGCGTTGATACTTGAAGAGAGCGACTTCTTTCTTTTTACATTCGAGCACCACATCGACACTCTGGCCATAGTTCTCGAAAGGTGTGTAATACCAGTCAGAATGTGCAACACGGCTTACAGTGGGATCTTCGTAATCCTTACGACTGTTGGAGTGATGGCACTGCTGCTTTGCACCGCGGTCTTGCCACGTCTTGCGAGCAAGGTAGAAAGCATCGTGATAATCCAGATCTTGCGGGCCAAGCTCGTGGTGATGACTGTCGAATACAACAGGAACGCCGACACGATTGGAGACACCTTCGACTAGCATCTTAGTAGAATACAAGTTAGGTTTGTCATCGTTTTCGACGGTAAGACGAGCCTGAGTACTCGGCGCCAGACGTTTGAAGTTTTTGCAAAAACGAGCTAGTGCTTTGTCATGCTCGCCGTAAGCACCACCAACGTGGATATTGATCTTAGCCATTGGCGAAACTGGTAGCCCCATGAGATCCATTTGCATAGAATGGTCATCTAGTTCTTTGATGGTTTTGACAACGACATTATCATTAGGCGATGCAAGAACGTTGAAAGGACCTGGGTGGAAGCTGAGGCGTTGACCTGCATCCATAGCGATACGACCTGCGTCGGCCATGACATCAGCAATTTCATCGATGTTGGGGAGATCGAACATGTCATATTCTGAAAACCACGGAAACAGACAAGATGTCATACGGTAAACTTTGATACCGTTGGCGTTGTTCCACTCGATAACACGCCGGAGACCGGTAACGTTGATGAGTGCTAGCTCGCTAGCATACTCGATGCCTTTGGCTTTGAACGTACGCTTGATCATACCACGATTGCATTGGACTTTTTCTTCTTTTTGCAGCGTCATGTTGATACACGCGTAGCCAAGTTGTTTGTTGAGCATAGAGTTTCTCCTTATTGAAATATAAAAGAGCGAGGTGTAGTTTACATATAGACTGCTAACACATCGCCAAGTTTTAGAGTGAGCCATGTACAGGCAATGAGCATGCCAGTGAAGGCCGCTGATTTTAATAGAAAGTGTTTCATAATCCTAACCATCCTAGAATAGGCTTAACAGAAAAGAAGTATAGAAAGACGAGCCACCCTCCCCAGATGACTGCCATGCAAAGGAGGAAAGTAAGGAACACCAGAAGCATGTCCCAGAACCTGGCACCAATCAACCAGAGTACTGCCAGTATTGCCAAGACGATCGTGATCATTACAAACTCCTACTTACATTATTATTATACAACAATTCTAAGCGGATTTGCACGATTATCGCTGCAAACGATCTAAACAGTTCTCATAGCTTTCGTAAGAAAGGTCTCCAGTTGTGTCCATACAATCTATGACATCAGCCCGGGCTTCGTCCATTGGTTTAACATACCCGAAGTACCAGACCGTACATAGAGCTGTAACCAACAGGAACATTGTTGTCACCTCAAGTTTCATACTATTACTCATGCTCACCTCTTTTGATAGATTTACCTTCATCGAAATCTCGTAGGGTCTGCATCAGTTCCAGAGCAGGAGCGATCACCTGAAGTGGCAGCTCATTAAGGCCGTCGAGCAATCGGAGTTGTAGACCATCTAGATCAAGTTCTAGCTCGCCATCGCCACAATCAATCACAACTCGCTTAATACGCGGGGATCTCGAAAGCATTGCTACTGGACCACGCCGCTGTGTGCCCCAATTGCTAACCATATTAAACTCGTATTCACACGCCTCTTTGGCTTCCTTAAGCCCAACTTTTTCTTGAAGCACGCCGTCCTCGTACAAGTAACCATTTGTTCGAACGTGCTTGATGGCTCCAATCTTTTTATTCTGGTTGACCGCGAGATCTCTAGCGATTTCATAGTCAGTTGAAGAAATACGGATGACATTATTCACTGATTCACCTACCAGTTTACAGGGTCGTTAGGATCAAAGCATGGACCAGTTTCTGAAGCGTATACGTCAATCCTTTGCTGATCACTTCGACTCGCGGGTAGAGCCGGCTCTTTCTGTTGAGTTTCAGCAACGTGAAGCTCTTGCAGAAGTTTCTGACGTACAAAATCAAGGGTCTGAGTATCGCACCCAGGAGTAAGCATCGCGATGAGTTGATCGAGATATTCAAGTGTCATTTAACTCTCCAAAGTTTCTCTGACAATACGTGGTAAAATAAACAAATCGACGACCCACCCTATACCACAAAAGGCACCGGTCAAAAGATAAAGTAGTCCAGACACCCAGCGCCCGTTAAAGAACCTGTGCGCCCCCCAGAGGCCCAGAAAGAACCAGAGGAGGTAACTAATAAGAAGATGTGTTGAATAGTCCTTAACCAAGCTATGCCCCCTTCTGCGATACGCTGTTGATCTTCCTGCCCATGCCTTCCATGTTCAGCTCTGGTTCCAGAGTTTGGATAAGCTCACGCTCTCTATCATGGGCATTCTGTTTTCCGCGGATGACTTCAAGAACCTCTCTTTTGAAGCCTTTGACTCCGTGCTCTCGAATTGAGATGCTAAGTAGATTCATCCTGCCATAATCCATTGCATTCCGGACATGTGCCTCCCAACGAATCTTTGCAGAGCGCTTAAAGGCTCGACCGCGGACAAACGTGATACCCAAGTACCGGTCACCGTTTGGAGCAGTGAGTTGGTAGATGATGTGGTTTCTATCGTTACGTCGTTTGCGAGCCATTGTTTCCCTCCACTCTCTATAATAATATTATACCATAAACGGAAGGTTTCTTGCACGATTATCCAGATTAAAATCCAAAGATTCGATTGCAGTCACAGGGCTCACTACGACATGCAGCGCAGTAGTCTTTTATAAACTGAAGCTTTCTTTTTCTGGTGAGCTGTTTGAATGCGTACTCTTGCTTCAACGCGTCTGATCGACTTCCTGCAGGGAAGTGAGTAACCAACTTTACCGGTCTGCGTGATTGAGTGTACTTCGCACCCTTCTTACCAGAGTTATGTTCATGGACTCTCCTGGTTACATCTGTTGTGCTACCAGTATACAACGTCCCGTCTCGGCATTCGACTACGTAGACCCACCAACAACTATCTCCCATAGTTCCTCCGCTTGTTCATTGTAGCGATTAACGTGAAGTGTACAAAAAAGGGGAGACCGCGGCTGCGGTCTCCCCCACCCAGTTGACTGGACGGCAGCTTACGTGATGTCGATTGAAACTGCTTGAGCTTCTGGACGTTTGGGAACCTTGATGGAAAGAAGTCCATTCTCGAAGGTTGCCTCAGCCTGGGCAAGGTCCAGGTTGTCGTCATAATTGACATACGTTTTGTTGAAGCTTCGTCTAGCGATGCGCCGCCCGTTATTTTCACCGTTTCCGGTGTCGGCAGCCACAGTCAAGGTTCGCTTTTCAGGCTTCACTTCTATGGTGAGCTCCCCGCGGGTAAAACCAGCGAGCGCGAATTCCATGACCGTGTTCCCCTCCACATCGCTGTAAATATCAGCAACCGGGTAACCCTGTGTGGATTTTTGTACGTACGTTGGAACGTCAGTAAAAAAGTTGTCAAAGAGATCGTCAAAGACGGATCGGCCAAGTAGGCCCGGGAATGTCGCATTGCGACGGGTAAGTGCAGTATCCATTGCTTTCCTCCTTTTATTTAAGCGAGTGTTCTGCTAGACAGTGTAGGCCCATTCGGCACCTGCGCCATCTGTTTAATAAATAAACAATTCTGAGAGAATGTACAAACTTTTTTATTCTTCGGTGAAAAGTTGTATTCCTTCTCCCGAAGGAATCTCATCAGTTTCAACTTTAAGAGCGATAAACACTTTTTCATTTTTCTTAACTCTAACAGTAGATGGTGAGAGTCTGTAACCCAGACAACCGTCATTCCATTTCATTATCTGCCAATCTAGCATACTCCACTTTAATTTTCTAAAGCGGTCACCAGCAAAGAACCCTACCATAAAACAAAGAAATCCGACAATAAAAGTGTCTATCAAATTAAGCTCCTTAAAAAATGAGACATCAATTAAACCCATGCCTCCCTGTGGTTTTGCAATTTACTCTACTTCGTTTACAGGTGCGGCCTCTACTGTCGGCTCGATTGCGTTCTCAGTAGTGGTGATCTCACCTGCATTGTCAGCAGTATTTGCAGCGGGAGCAGTCTCAGTATTCTGAGCATTCTCGGTCGTCATTGTCTCTGTCGTTTCAGTGGCAACAATCTCGTCACTGTCTGCAAGCTGCGTGTATGCAAGGCCTGCGATTGCGAAGACTGCGGCGGCAACGATGGCAATATTACGATTACTCATCTTCAGAACCTCCGTCTTGGCTATCGCCAGTATCTTCCGCGCCAGTGTCAGCACCAGATCCAGCGTCGCCGCCTTCCTCTTCACCTGCACCAGCTTCTCCGCCAGCACCAGCATCAGCTGCCGATGTGTCTTCCGCGGCTGCGGTATCCTCGTCCTTGTCACCACAAGCGGTGAAAGTGAGCATTCCAATAGACATAAGTGTCATCAATAAGTACTTCATCATTTTTCTCCTTTCATTTTAAGAAATAAGGCACCTCTAAACCCGTGCCTTCCTGCGGTAAAATGTAATATAAGAAGTAGGTACTGAGTGTACAGACTTCTTACAAAATAATTCAGGCTACCAGTTAACGCCTGTAGTAATGGCTGTGGCCCAATAGTCGTTGACGTCTGGGACAAAACTAAGATGCACAGGAACGCTAAATACTCCTGC
>MDTC01117165.1_pt1 | contig 12944 bp, 12 predicted proteins | sample 811181 | NCBI WGS metagenome assembly MDTC01 (sample SAMN05326644, study PRJNA326480) | marine metagenome | isolation source: seawater | place: Pacific Ocean: North | collected 2011 | reverse complement strand
TTATCCTTATACTTCTTATCTTTTCTGTTGGATACAAGTGCTACAGAAAAATTCTTTTGTTTTTCGTTGCAATACTCATAAATAATTTTTGACAAATATGAGATACAGACATCAGCAAGTCTCATCGTTGCAACATTATTATTGGTTCCATGATAAGATTTTACTTTTGTTCTGAATTCTGAAATAAGCATAATGTCCTTTTTTTTAATTTTGTCTTTTAAATAAATGCTATTGTTTTTTACAGATCCAGTAATTATAAATTCTGTATCATAATAATCAAAAAAAGATTTATGCCATTCATCATAAACACAAAAATAATCTACTTTGATTTTTCCTTCTTTTAAGCCCATATGATTAAGATGTCTCTTTTTTGCTGCGGACTTGTAAATCTCACAATATGTTGCAAATTGAAACATGATTAAAATTTTCTTTGGAAAAAGTTTTTTTGACTTAAAAGTGATTAGATCACATTCATGTCCGATCATTATTTTTGGGTCAATTTTTTTTATTAAAATTTTATTATAACAATCATTAATACCTAATTTTTTAAGATCTTTATTAAAGAATATTTTTCGGAAAATTAATTCTAAAATTATCAAAAAATTAATTTCATTTTTTGGTAACTGAAAAAAATCGTTCTCTAAATTAAGCTCAATCGCTTTATCTAAAATTAGAATATTTTTTTTAGGATATCTTTTAAACACCCAATTCTTTTTGAACTGCTTTAACAAAATTTTAAGAAAATTTTTAAACATCTATTTTTTAGCAACTATAGACCAAGTGCTGTAATTAAATTTTTTATTTGGAATAAAAGATTTTAAAGATTTTTTGTTCAAGTACAAAATTTTCCAGTTTTTAAAGATCTTTTTCATCTCAGCTTGATCAAAAAAATGAACATTGCCTACTCCTTTAAAACCACCTTTTTTAAAATTATTTTTGGTCTTCTTATCGCTTGATTTAGTCCCTGATTTAAAATCCGAATGATCTGTAGACATCCAGTCGGTACCAATATAGATACCGCCTTTTTTAAGAGCTTTGTGAGCTAGATTAATTGTTAAAATAATATCGCTTGAACTATTATGAGTCATTGCCCCTCTATCAACAATTAAATCAAAATTTTTTCCCAAGGTCTTTGAATTACTAAAATTTCCATGAAAAACGTTATTCTTAATTAAAGGAAATTTTTTTTTGACTTTATCTACAATTGTTTTGCTTAACTCAATTCCTGAATAATTCATATTTAAGCTCAAAAAATAAGGAATATTTGGGCCATTTCCAAAACCAAGCTCTAACACCTTAGTTTTTTTATTCCTTTTAGCAAATTTATTAACTAGACCAATTAAATCAGACCAAGGCCATTCTATGAGCTGTTTTTTTTTTTTATAAATAAGCTCCCAATAATTTTTTTGCATCAGTATTTTATTTCAATTAATTTATGTTTTAAAAGCTTCGTTATTATATTGTTTATCTTCCAAATCGGCATAGAACATTTTTCTGCTATTTCAATTAATGATGTTTTTCCATCACTTAAAGAAAGTAGGTGAAGTATCATGTAACTATTTTTGCTTTTCAGATTTTTTTTACTAATTTTACTATAAAGATTCCTTTTACTTAATTGAGGTTCACACAAAATTGTGTATTTTGGAATTATATTTTGTTCTAAAACAATAAGTATTTCTTTTAAAATGTTAAAGCCTCCATTTAAGCCTTTAGGGGTAACAACTTTTTTCAAATTGTCTAAAGAGGTATGGTACTCTGGATATTCTAAATATTTAGTACGCATCACAGAAGCAACAGGTAAATCTATACCAGGAGCACAATATTGCCTTTCGTCACTTCCTCTATCTAACCAAGTATAAGTCTTAAATTTTTTTACTTTCCACTTTAATACATGCTTGGCTGCAAAATCAGACAAAGTATTTGAATTTCTGGAGGGTAAATATGAGTAATTTCTTTCATCTCCAATGCAACAAATATTATAACCTGCTATAATTTTTTTTTTCATAGCTTTATAGTTCTTTGATAAATAAGCGATTGAACCAATTGTTTCAGGAACTAATACTATTCTGTAAGAGTATCTTCTATTTTTTAAATTTTTGATCCATTTTGCTAAATGTATAACTACGCAAGGACCTGATAATTCATTATTAGCCATTGAGGGATGGCAAATGTATGTTGAAAGAAAAATCTCTTTTTTTGATTTTCCAGGTATTAAAATTTCACCATAAGATAACTTTCCATTTTTTTTAAATTTTGAATCAATAAATACACGATAATTTCCTTTTTTTAGTTTTTTTCTGATGCTATGTTTTAAACAAAATCCCCAATTTTTTTCGTAGTAAGAGGTCACGTATGGAATTGCATTTGGTTGTTCTTTTATGGAATGCAAATGCCTATTTAATTTTTCTAATTTAATTGTCTTATTAATTGGAGCTGAATAACCAACTAGGTGCAAGTTATTTTTACTAAAATCAATTATCGTCTTTCCTGTTGGATCCTTTACCCAGGCAGATTTTATTTCCCATTCTGCTGGTATTTTCCAATCGAAAACTTTACTACCTGACTTAAATGATTTAATTTTTAATTCCGGCACAACCGTTTTCAAAATATTTAAAGTTTCAACTACACCCGAACCGGTTATGCTTCTATTGATTGGCCAAAGTTTTTTTGCTAATTTATGGATTCTATTACCTATCATTATTTTTTTTTAGTCTTTTAATTAATTTTTCAATTTTTACTAAATCTTCCAAATTTTTAATATCAAAATTTTTAAGGTTTATTTTAATATTAAAAGTTTTTTCTAAACTTGAAATTAAAATTAAAATATTGAATGAGTCTAAATAACCATCAGATACAAGACGATATTTTTTTGTAAATTTAAAATTAGGTAAAATTTTAAGAATTTCTTTTTTTATTATCTTTTTAATCATAATATTTATTTTTAAGTTTTTTTTTATTGACTTTTCCACTTGAGTTTTTTGGAAGGTTTTTATCAAAAATAATATATTTATGTGGTATCATATAACTTGGTAATTTTTTTCTAGCTTCATATTTTATTTTTTCAATATCTACTTTTTTTACAATCCAACAAGTAATTTCATTAATTTTATTTTTTTTTCCAAAAGTAACTGTATTTTCAATGACACCATTTATGGAACTTATTGAATTTTCAATCTCATCTAATTCAATTCTATAGCCTTGATGTTTAATTTGGTTATCATATCTCGAACTAAAATAAATTAAATCTCTTTTAACATCTCGATAAACTAAATCTCCAGTCTTGTAAAAAATATCTGTGTTTTTTTTATTGAAAGGATTTTGAATAAACTTTTTCTTTGTTTCAGCATTCAAATCATAATATCCTTTACTAACATTCTCACCACCTATATACAGCTCACCGATTTTACCGCCTTGTATTTTTTTTCTTTTTTTATCTAAAATTAGGAATTTAAAATTTGGTGTTTTCATTTTACCAAGGGGAGCTAACTTTTTCATTTCTTCTCCCAATAAGTCAATTTTTTTAATCACATAAGAGGAACAAATGCAGGTACACTCTGTTGGGCCATAAACATTAATAAGACTGGTTTTTTTTCCAACAAATTCATATAAAGCTTTCAAACTTCCTTTAGGAAAACCTTCTCCTCCAAAAATAATTTTTCTCAAATTTTTTAATTTATTTTTTTTTAAGTCATAAAATTTCATCAAATAGATTAATAATGAGGGCACCGAAAACCACAAATTAATTTTAAATCTTTTAAGTTTTTTTATTAAAACCTGAATGTTAATAATTTCACTTCTATTGAAAGTTACAAGAGTAGACCCGTTAAATAAACATCCAAAAATATCAAAAATAGAATTGTCAAAAAATAATGAATTTAAGTTTGTTGAAATATTTTTACCATCAATATCATATTCATTCTTGCACCACTCAGAAAAATTTAAAACTTGCCCATGGGTAATAATTACTCCTTTTGGTTCACCAGTTGAACCAGAAGTAAACATTATATAGGCGTCTGTGGAGCGGCTGGGATTAGATTTTTTTAATCGAAATTTAATTTCATCTTTATTGACTAAATCTCCTATTTCCTCATAACGAATGAATTTTTTTTTTTGAATATAAGACATGCTTTTTTCAAAGTTTTTATCGCCAATAATCATTTTAGGATTTAGTTTAGATAACATTTTTCTAATTCTTTTAACGGGAGATTTTCTATCAATTATATTGTAAGCCACTCCAACTTTTAAACAGCCAAGTATTGCAATAAATGTTCCTATATTTTTCTTAGAAGAAATACAAACTATATCGCCTATTTTAATATTTTTATGGTTAAGAAAATTTGCAAATAAATTAGATTTTTTTTCCACGTATGCAAAAGTGTAACTCTTTAAATCAATAACAATTGAAGTTTTGTTTTTATATTTTTGCGCTATGTACGAAAATTTTTCCCCGAGGTTTAAGAAATTCATTTTACCTATAGATTTTGTTAAAAAAGTTAATATCTTTTTTCATCCCAAGAATTCCTTCATTGAAAAAGTTTTTGCATGAAACTATTTGTATTAAACCTTTATTTATTATTAATTGTTTAAGAAATTTTTTTTTCATAAGGTTTTTTTTAATTTTTATCTCTGAGTAAATTCTCTTAGAATTTTTTGGTCTCATAAAAGAGTAATGGATTTGAGTTTTTTTCTTTTTTTTAATCTTAATTATCCCTTTAAATTTTAATCTTTTTCTATATTTTATTTTTTTAATATTTTGATCAAAAAATTGTTCAACATAGTGAACGAAAGTAGGATCAAATTTATTTAAACCAAAGGAAACAAGTTTTGTATTTTTCTCGTGCATCTTCTCAAAAACTGAATTTTTTCCAAAAGAGTCATTACTGGTTTTTGTAAAATAAGACTTTTTTTTTCCGATGCTTATAAAGGAAAACATAGGGTCTAATGTCCGTTTTGAACCTCTTAGCTGTCTTAAATATTCTGAAAATACTCCCGTCTTACCCTGAGTGTTATTAATATCAAAAATTTTTTTTTTTTTATCTTGTCCCCAGCTGTACGAAAATGAAGGGCAAATTATAGTGCCATTTTTACCGATAAGTTTTTTAAAAATATTTAAATAGAAATCTACAAAGTCTTTTTTTCTAATTTCATCTTTAAATATATTGATAAATTTTGACAGGTCAGTTTCTATATAAAGGGAATCACCTTTTTTAATAAATTTGCTTAATTTTTTCAAAAAATTTTCTTTGTAAAAACTTAACTTATTTTGGTGCATTTAGGTTTAATTGAAAAATTGTTTCACCCTCAAAAATATTAGAATTTTTTTGATTTCTTATAATAATAGATATAGTGAATAATTTAGCTTCGTAATTAATCTGAATAACTTTAAGATTAATTTTTAATGTATCGTTAAGGAAAAAAGGTTTTTTAAAATTGCAAATTTGTTTTAAGCATAATTCTGTTCCTCCTGGGAAGAACATTCCATATATTTTTGACAATATAGCAGTGATTAAAAATGCATATCCAACTTTTTTTTTATATCCATTTTTTTTACAAAATTTTAAGCTTGTGTGTAAGGGGCTTTTATCACCTGAAAAATTTTTAAATCCATTATGTAGCTTTTGTGATATTTTAACTTCATAAGTATGAATATCATTTAACTTTATTTCGTTAATTTTATAAAAATTCTTTTTTTTGAATTTACTAATTTGCTTTATTTTCACTAAATTTTTCCTGCTAGAAGTCTGCTAAAACTTATTAATGTTGATTTTAAAATTTTTATATTTGAAATCAATCTATTGCCAAATCTTGGGTCGTCTTTTCTATCTTTAGTGGTAATTTTTATTTGGTTGTAACTATAACCTTCTTTCAATAAATATAAGGCAATCTCAGTGCCTGTTGACTTATAATTTACTAACTTATTTTTCTTTAATTTTGTTAACCTATAAGCTTTAAGTCCGCAATATGGATCTTTTATATTATAAAAGAAATTAAATATCATAATCGATATTTTTTCAGCTAACCTAGGAATTTTATTTCTTATTCCTAAAACTAAATCATTTCCATTTAAAAGGCTGTTTATTACCTTTGGTAAATCTTTTGCTAAATGTTGGCCATCCGCATCAAAAGTAATAGCAAAATAAAAATTATTTTTTCTTGCATAAAGAAGTCCTTTTTCTAAACTGTAGTCATAACCTAAATTTTTTTTATTTCTTATAACTATCGCTCCAGCTTTTTTAGCTTTTGCCAAGGTATCGTCTGTACTAGCATCATCAACAACAATAACTTTCCCAAATTTTTTTGCATCTCTTACAGTTTTATAAATTGTTGGACTTTCATTAAAAGCTGGAATTATGATAGTTAACTTACGTCTTGCCATCTTATAATATCACCTGCTTTGATAGCTCTTCTTGCTTTTTTTCCTATTAATTTATTTATTTCAAAAGGTTCAATTGCGTTATGGGGAGCTGGTCTTAAGCAAATCATATTATTTTTATTAAATTTTTCATTAAGATTTATATTTTTTTTTGCTCTAATAGACCTTCGTTGCAAAACCACTGTTTCTTTCTCATTTTTTTCAATTTTTTTTGTATCTGATCCCAAGCTTAACTCCAGCTCTCTTGTCCTATCTATCATTTCTCGCCATGTTTTAGGATTCATTGAGAACGGATGATCAGGACCATTCCTATCATTGTTATCTGTAAAATGTTTTTCTATTAATCTTCCACCTAACGACACTGCTCCTAACACAGTTGCATGTCCAGGAGTGTGATCGCTTAATCCAAGAATTATTTTTGGGAACAATTTTTTATATTTTTCAAGAACCTTTAAATGAATATATCTAAAATTATCTTTGCTAGCTGTATAATTAGTATTACATTGCATTAAGGCAATATTTCTATTTATCTTAATTCCAACACTTACGGCACGCTTAACATCTTTTAGTGACGAAGCTCCAGTAGCTAATATGTATGGCTTTTTTTTCTTTGCTATTTTTTTTATAATATCCAAATATGTTATATCTCCGGATCCGATTTTATAAGCAGGTATAAATTTATCAACGTAATCAACTAGTTCTAAACTATAGGGACTTGTAAAAAATGTGACACCTGCTTTACGACTCTCTTTTTTAAGTTTTTGTGTCCATTCTAAATTTATTGATGCATCTTTATAAACTTCAAATACTGATTTTTTCCATTTTTTTTGATGAGACTGCTGCTTTCCTAATTTTTTAAATCCATAATCACTTACTATGGTTTCCGCTTTAAAATGCTGAAATTTTACAGCATCTGCACCTGACTCTGCTGCTAAATATATTAATTCAATGGCCTTTTGTAAATTTCCATCATGATTAGCACCTATATCTGCTATAAAATAAGTTGGATAATTTTTTCCTATTTTTTTTTTTTCAATTTTAAAAATTGTTTCCTGCATTAAATGAGTGATTGGTTTTATAAAGTTTTTTTTATCTGATCAACCGATAAAAAATCCGGGTTATTTCCAGAATTAAAGTCAAAATCTGCTTCTACTTTTTTTCCTTTTTCTTTTAAATTATTTAAAAAAAAATCCTCTTTTCTATCAAAGAAAATTATATCAGGTTTAATTACATAATGATCTTTGAAAGATAAAGTGTGACGCGAACTATCAGCTGGACATAAAATTTCATGAATTTTCTCACCAGGTCTTAAACCTATTATCTTGATTGGTAAATTTGGTGCCATAGCTTTACATAAATCTGTTATCTTTATAGAGGGAATTTTAGGTATAAAAATTTCACCACCCAACATTCTTTCAAAACTTTTAATTACAAATTCAACACCCTCTTCTATGGATAACCAATATCTTGTCATTCGTTTGTCTGTAACAGGTAAAAACTTTGTTCCATTTGCTATTAAATCATTAAAAATATTTACCACTGAACCTCTAGATTTTAAAATATTTCCATATCTTACAACTGCAAATCTAGTTTTTATTTTACCAGCAACATTATTTCCAGCAATAAATAACTTATCTGAACAAAGCTTTGTTGCTCCGTATAAACTAATTGGGTTTGCAGCTTTATCAGTTGATAAGGCAATAACTTTTTCAACCTCATTTTTTACACATGCCTCCATAAAATTTTGAGAACCTAAAATATTAGTTTTAATAACTTCCATAGGATTATACTCAGCAACATCAACTTGTTTAAGAGCTGCAGCATGAATTGCAAAATCTACACCTTTAAGAGCATACTCTAATCTATTATAATCTCTTACATCTCCCACAAAATATCTGATAAATTTATAATCTTTTTCAGAGAAAATCTTTTTCATTTCTAGTTGTTTAAATTCATCTCTAGAAAATATAATTAGTTTTTTAGGCTTGTAGTTTTTTATAATTGTTTTAACAAACTGATAGCCGAAGGAACCAGTCCCACCTGTAACTAAAATATTTTTATTGTTAAACATGTATAATTAAAAATTGATTAGAATATTATATTAAACTATTAAATGTTTTTTTAATACCTTTTTCTATCTTTGTTAAGGGAACCCAATCAATCGATTTTTTTAGTTTTTTAATACATGCAATAGAGTGTTCTATTTCATGCTTATTTTTAGGTAAATATTTAAATTTTTTAACACCTATTGTTTTAACCAACTCATTTATTGAAGTTTGTTTTCCTGAACCAAGGTTGAAAATATCGAATTTTATTTTGCTTTTAGCAAGTTTTATTGAAGCATCTAAAACATCAGCTATATAAATAAAATCTCTTGTTTGCTTCCCATTCCCATAAACTGTAAAGATTTTTTTTTGTAAAAATTTTTTATAAAATATTCCCACAACATTTCCATCTCCTGGAGTATCTTTGCATCTAGACCCGTAAACATTAAAAACCCTCAAAATTACTATGTTAGTTTTAAATAGTTTCCACCAATGTTCCAAGATTTCTTCACAAATTTTTTTTGTAAAAGAGTAATTATTTAGTATTTGAATTTTAGAGTTTTCATTTATTGGTAACCTTTTTGGATTGCCGTAAAGTGCAGCTGTAGAAAAAAATATTATTTTTCCTATTTTTTCATACTTAATAGCATTCAATAAATTAATCGTTGATTGCACATTATTTGAGTAATATTTTATTGGATGAAGTATACTTTGAGTTACACTTGACGCTCCTGCTAAATGAAATATCCAATTCACGTTTTTAAAATATTTTTTAATATCTTTTTTTTTAGATAGATCAATTTTGAAAAATTTAATTTTCTTTTTTACTTTTTTTAAATTTTTAATTTTTCCAGAACTAAGATTATCCAACACAGTTACTTTATGTCCTAATTCAACTAGACGCTCTACTAAATGACTTCCTACAAATCCTGCGCCACCGGTTACAACACAAATTTTTTTTTTCATTTTATAAAATTAAGAATATTTTCTTTTATGTTATCTTTATAATTACCCCCATAGGAATAATAATTAAAATTGAAGTCATTTTTTGAAGCTGCATGCTTTAATTTTTTAATGAAATCTGACTTATTATTACAGTAAAAAACTGCTTCATTTTCTAATTTATTACTTTTTTGAGTGCGATCGTGACTATACCTATTAACTCTATCTAATAAAATTACTGGTACTCCTGAGCTAAGAGAGTCATCAATTGCGGTAGAAGAAAAACTTATAGTTGCGATGGTCTCTGATAATAATTTTTGGATTGATTTATTGGTGAATTTTAAATTAAGAAATCTTTTTTTTAGTGGTTTTATAGTCCTTTTAATATTTGGATGAAGTTTTACTAAAAATCGATAATCATACTTTTTTGCTAGATTATTTAAAAAATTTAAATTTTCGTAAAATTCATAGAAAGTCTCGATGCCATAAAATTGCATATTTACAAAATCTCTTTGCGTTACTGCATACAAAAAAAAAGATTTACGATTTTGTTTTGCCTCAGAAAATATTATGTTTCCAGTTTTAATAAATTTATTACTTGCTTCAATGGTCTTTAAACTTCTTTCTAGGATTTTATTTTGAAGACAAAGATATTTAGCATATTTATTGATTAGTTCCTCTGCAATTATTTTTTGATACATTTTTTCAAATTTATTATCTCCCTGTGATAAAGTTCCATGGCTTAAAATCATTGTATTTAAATTATATTTCCTACCAAGTTTTGTAATATAAAAGTTATTACCTCTAACATTATTAAGTATGGTTAAATTAGGTTTTAAATATTTGTATACCTTATCTAAAACTTCATTTTTTAATTTTATTTCGAATAAGTTTTTTTTAATTTGGAAGCTCCTATATTTTATTAAATCAGATAAATCGAAATTTTTATATTTATAAGAAATTTCACCTAATGCTAATTTAAATTTTTTTTGTTTTTTTTTAATTGAATTATTAATTGTAATAAATTTGACGCCTGCTAGTTTTAAAAAAAATTTTCTCAAAGAATTTTTTGAATGAAGATCTAAAATATAAATGGCTAAATTTTTATTAAATAAGCAAGAATAGATAATTCTCAAAAAATTGTAATTTAAGTCTGTAAATAAAATTTTTTTTTTTTTGGTATTTTGGATGCTATAGTTAAGCTCAGATACTTGATCGTTAAAATTATCTTTTATTTCTTCTATGAGTATAATTTTAAACTTCCTTTTATAAAGATCATTCAAAATTTTCGAACAAATATAATTATCTTTGATAGATTTTTGATTATAATTATTCCATCCAGATAAAACTAATGAATTTATTTTGTATTTTTTTTCTATTTTACTAATAACTTCAATTAAAAAAAAAATCGAATTAAAAAATTTTCTGATTATTCCTTTGTATCTATATTTTAAACTTTCCTCAAATAACATAATCTTAATAAGTTTTTTTTCTAATTTAGACCAGTGTTCTAAACCTTTTTTATGAAAATGATTATTTAATAACTTGTTAGGATTTATATAGTTAATTTTTTTTTGCTCAAAATACATCATGGTCTCTAAATTCAGAGGAACCCAAACTATATTATGTTTAGAATTTTCCATAATATAATTTGCTTCAGTTATGTCTTGAGCAAAAGCTAAATTTATTTTTTTCACTTATATTCTTGTGATTTTTCCGTTTTCCATTTTATATACAGTATCGCAAATTTTTACTGTACTGGGTCTATGTGAAACTATGATAATAGTTTTTTTTCTTTTTAAACTATTAATAGTTTCAATTATTAATTCTTCATTTTTTAAATCTAGAGAACTTGTCGCTTCATCTAAAACTAAAACAGAGGGACTTTTATATAAAGCTCTAGCAATACCTATTCTTTGCTTTTCACCTCCAGAAATTTTTCCACCTCGTTCTCCAACAACTGAGTTAACTCCATTTTCTAATTTATTTATAAAGTCCTCTAATTGAGATAGTTCTATCGATTTAAATAACTTTTCTTTATTTATTAAATTGTCCTCAATCCCTAACGCAATATTTTTTTTAATTGTATCATCAGTTAAATAAATATTCTGGGAAACATATCCAATTTCCTTTTGCCAGGACTGGGCAGACGTATTTAATTTATTACCAAAAATACTGATATTTTCATCTTTTTCTAAAGGCAATAACCCCAAGATGATGTCTAACAAAGTGCTCTTTCCTGAACCGCTTTGTCCTATAATTCCTACAGTTTCCCCTTTTTTAATAGTCATATTTATAGAATTTAAAGAAGTTTTCATTGTATTTGGATAACTGTAGCTTAAATTTTTAATATTTATTTCATCACTTTTGTAATTAAATTTTTTGATATTTGGAAATTCAACCATATTTTTTTTCAAACTTATTTCTTTAACAATATTATTAATTGATGAAAGATTATTTCTAATGGTTTGCAAACAATTAATTATTCTATTTATGGATGGCAATATTCTAAATGCAGCAGCAGAAAAAACTCCTATTGAAAAAAGAATTTTATTTAATTCAGTGTTTTGGAATAATAATAATAATGTTATTCCAATTAAAACTGAAATAATCATGAATTCTAACCATAGTTTTGGCAATGATTTAATAAACTCACTTTTATACAGTTTAGAATAATATTTTAATTTATTTGACTTAAATTCATTAAGAAAAAAGTTTTGTCTTCCCAAAATTTTGATATCTTTTATTCCTTGAAACCCTTGTTGTAATTGTTTTATAACTAAGTACATTAAGTGATGCCTCTCCTTACCCCATTCAAGAAGATTATTTTTAGTCAATAGATAAAAAAACGTAATCGAGAAAAAAATAAAAATTACTGCGAATAAAGCACTAGTGGTTGCAAAAATTAAAAGTAAAACAGAAATACCCAAAAGCACTAAAACTTCTGAAGCTAAGATAATCCATGAATAAATAGCACTAGCTAAAGTGTTACACTCATCAATATTCCTCAATAAAATTGAGGAATTTCTATTTAGGTGAAAAGTATAAGGCTGATACAGGTAAGTTTTAAACAGCTCATTAGATAAATTAAATTCTAATTTTTTTGTAAATTTTATTTGATACAAATTAATAAATGAAAGTAAAACAGCTTTAAAAAAATATATTACTAATAAAAATATTAATCCTGGAATTATTAAATTAACTTTTGTGTCTTTTATTTGATTATTTATTTCTAAATCAAACGGAAATAAATTTATAAAAAATGTTACAACATGAGAATACTTTGTGTAAAAATCATCATCCGTAATAAATGCTATTGCTGGAATAATTAAACCAACACTTAATGTTTCAATAATCATTGCAAAAAAAATAGCAACGATTAAATAAATTATCGACCTTTTGCTTGTATACGAGGATATTTTTTTTATTTTATTTAAAATCACTTTAAATTTAAAAATTAATTATCGAAAAATCTACACTTTTTTTTTTAAGAAAATTAGATGCAAATTCTTGTTGGTCACTATTTTCTACAAGTATTATTTTAGGATAAATTTCTCTGTTATAGTCTCTTAATACGAATTTAT
>MDTC01012417.1_pt1 | contig 12945 bp, 19 predicted proteins | sample 811181 | NCBI WGS metagenome assembly MDTC01 (sample SAMN05326644, study PRJNA326480) | marine metagenome | isolation source: seawater | place: Pacific Ocean: North | collected 2011 | reverse complement strand
TATGGATTGGTTTACAAGAATGTCTTTGTTTTCTAAGGAACCATCTGTATTAAGATATACCAAACATAAAGAAGCTATAAGTTGGTTATGTCATACTAATGGAGCTAAGTTGATATGGATGACTCATAACAATATGGCTTCTGCTATGACAGCTACCAGAAAAAAAATAAATACCGCACACTTTACTGACTTTGCTAGAGATGGTATGCATCAAGGACCTCATAGTCATGAAGCTCTCTCGTATGAAATAGAAGATAAGGTTGATGAATGTTTGTTGAATGTAAAATAGATAGTATAAAGAATGCATCAGTTGAAGAGTTGTTGAACATTGGTAAACTTCTTGTTGAAAACCAAGTTGTTGTTGTAAAGGGTCATCCAAACTTAGATGCAACAGACTTACAGAGAATGTGTCATACCATTGGTGATCTCGAAGGTTACACAGCAAAGTTAGATTTGTATGAAGATCCTAACTCTGAAGATGCCAGAAAAGACTGGGCTGATAGAATTGAATCACCTACAAGAAGACAAAGATATCTTGATTATAGTGCTGCACCAGGAGTAATGAGAGTTACAGGTAAACTTATAGAAGGTAGACAGACAGGGTTCTTTGGACACGATAGAGAGTTAGATTGGCATTGTAACAAGGCATCTAATCATCAAAGACATTCTTTTGTTACTTTGTATAGTGTCTATGGATCTAAAGGTAGTAAAACAAGTTGGCTTAATATGGCTGATGCATATGATGATTTACCTAAAGAGAAGAAAGAATATTATAAAGAGTTGTATTGTATATGTGGCCACAAGAGAGGTAATTATTCAGATGATCCTAGCTTTCTTGACCATATCAATCGTGATGTTCTTTGGCCATTAGTGCAAGAAAAATATGGAAGAACTGGATTGTTCTTTCCTTTCCATCAAGTATTTGAGTTTAAGTATCGTGATGAATTCATTACAGGAGTTGACTTTAATGAAGAACACGAGTATCTTACTAAGCACATACTTAAAGATGAGTATATGTATCATCATTATTGGGATGATGGTGACATCGTGTTGTCAGACCAGGATATCACATTGCACAAGAGATGGTTTTATGATAGAATGCAAGATAGACTCATGTGGAGGCTAGCGCATGGAGTAGATAATGTCTAATCCATTTGATTACGTAAATGATATAAATCACAAGAAAAAGAACATTATGCGTGGAACAGATAATGATGAGTTAGCTGAAGCTGGATACATACCATACTTTGCTAATAAAGCATTATCTTACTTTCCAGATACATTATTTGCAGCTAATCAGATGAATATGTTTGCAGATGTAGATAATCTTCTCCAATATGAGTTTCTTCTAAATACTGTTAGACCTAAGAAGCGATTTGCTAAGTGGGTAAAAAATGAGGATAGTGAAGACTTGGAGATTATAAAGTTGTACTATGGATATAGTAATAAAAAGGCTGAGCAGGCACTCAAAGTCCTGTCCTCTGAACAAATTAATTCAATCAAAAACAAAGTTTTAAGAGGAACAAAAGATGAGCGTAGGATCTGTTGATTCTATGGTCGAGGTGACGCTCACCCAGGATGAAGATTTTTTAAAGGTTAAAGAGACACTAACTAGAATTGGTGTAGCATCTCGAAAGAATAGAGCACTTTATCAAAGCTGCCACATTCTCCATAAACAACAAAAGTATTACATAGTACATTTTAAAGAATTGTTTGCATTAGACGGTAAACCAACTAACTTTTCTGAAGAGGATATAGCAAGGCGAAACACCATTGCAAATCTTTTGAGTGAGTGGGGCCTTGTTCAACTACAAAATCCAGAACAAACTTCAAATCCCGTTGCACCTTTGAATCAAACAAAAATAATTCCATTCAAAGATAAAGACCAATGGGAATTGATACCTAAATATAATATAGGCAAAAAGCGTTGACTTTGTAGCGCAAAAGGCTTATATTAATAGTACAGTGCCAATAATGGGCTGTAAAACAATTGCTTGCTGGAAAGGAGCATACAATGGTAACACACTTATTCCCTCTAAATTTCAATGATCCGTTTTTCAAAACTAGTGTTGGGTTTGATAGACTATTCGACCAATTGCAATCGGTGCATAGACTAGAACCACATAATCAGTCATATCCTCCTTACAATATTATCAAGACAGGAGATGACACCTTCACTATAGAATTGGCTGTTGCCGGATTTACAAGAGAGGAGTTAGATGTTGAAGTCAAAGAAAATGTTATCACAATCCGTGGTGAGAAAAAAGAAAGTGCGGAAGAAGAATCCTTTGTACATAAAGGGATCGGGACTCGCAAGTTTCAAAGAGCATTCACGTTGGCAGACTATGTTGAAGTCGTTGAAGGTGATATCATAAATGGAATTCTGGTTCTAAAATTAGAAAGAAAAATACCAGAAGCCATGAAACCTAGAAAGATTGAATTAGGAAATCTGACTTCAAACGAAGAAAAAGAGCTTCTCGTAGAAGCGTAACTTATATATAGGGGCAGAGGTATTCTGCCCCTTCAAAAGGAAATAACATGGTTGATGTAGTAAAACTTAGAGTAGAATTGGAAGAAGATGAAGGAAGAGTAGATGCAATCTACTTAGATCATCTTGGTAAACCAACATTTGGAATAGGACATCTGGTTAACAAAAAAGATCCAGAGCATATGTACAAAGTTGGAACTGCAGTTCCTCCAGAAAGAGTTTTTGAAGCATTTGAAGACGATATAAAAATTGTTATAAAAGAAATAGAAGGTATATTTCCAGGTTATTATGAAAAGCCTGATGAAGTACAATTGATTCTAGCAAATATGTTATTTAACTTGGGCGGACCAAGACTTAAAAAATTTAAGAAACTCAGAGAGGCAGTTGCTGCTGAAAACTGGCAAGAAGCTGCTGCTCAAATGTTAGACTCAAAGTGGGCTGAACAAGTTCCAAATAGAGCCAATAGACTTATAGAGAGAATGAAAGCGGTTGGGTAGAAAATATATGATAAGTCCAGTTGATAATGTTTACAGTGTAATTGATGAAAGAGCTACATTACCAAAGAAGCCTTTGGACCAAATAAAATACAAGTCGACTCCATTTTTCGGTAAACAAGGAGTAGAGTATGTTGAAACGGTTGAAGATGCTCGTACTAAGAAGGTTATCACACAGAGAACAGTTGTTGTTTACTTGTATAACCAGCTTGGAGCTCCAAAGCCGGCACCTTTAGGTTTCCTAGGTCAAAATGTAGACCTCGCAGTTTAGTACTTTTTACAATTTAATTTTTTTTAACAAAGGAGTTAATAAACTTTTATGTCCGTAAGCCGTTGGTTCAAAAATTTCTGCGAATCCGTCGCAGTTGCTAGAGAGGCAGAAGCCCGTCGAAGAACAAAACACTTTTATGATTCTAGAAAAGGAATTGAAAAGACTTATAAACCAGAAATAAAGTCAGTGAAAAATGTTCCTGGCTATGGAGCTATATGATGTCAATAATAGAATGGATAATAGGCAGACTTAAACCGAGATATGGTGATCTCAGTGTCCACAGAAAACACACAACCCTCTATGAGGACTTGTGCATGTAAAACAGGAGGCTTCGGCCTCCTTTTTTTTTGTTGACTAAATATCTCAAAAGAGAGATAATCTAATAATGAAATTCTATACTGGCGCTTGGCTATACAAGTCTAAAATCTTAGTTATTGGCTATGAGAACGGAAAGCGGTTCACCGATACTGTTCGTTATAAGCCATATATGTTTGTTGAAAGTAGTGGACAACCTACTGGTTGGAAAACTATCAAAGGTAAGAATGTTGAAAAGATGGACTTTGATTCCATCCACGACATGAGAGAGTTCTATAAGAACTACAACAAAGTGTCTGGTTTCAACTTATATGGTCTTACCAATCAGCTATACCTATATCTTAATGATGCATATCCTGATGATATAGATTATGATGTCAATCTTATCAAAGTGCTTAACATAGATATTGAGGTTGCAGCTGACGAAGGCTTTCCTTCAATTGAAGAAGCGACTAAACCTATAACAGCTATCACTGTACAAGTTGATGACAAGATTATTGTATTGGGTTGTGGTGACTATAACAATACAAGAGAAGATGTTACTTATGTAAAGTGTCAATCTGAAGCACATCTACTAAGAAAGTTTATTGATATCTGGAAAGCTATTGATCCAGATGTCATTACTGGTTGGAACGTAGAAATGTTTGACGTTCCATACATTGTTAACAGAATCACAAACATACTATCATTTGATGATGCTCAGCAACTAAGTCCATTTGGTATCATTAATGACAGAAAATTTGTTGTAAGTAGAAGAGATGGTACTGAAGCTATCAGACCAGATATACTTGGAGTTACAATACTTGACTATCTACAATTGTATCGTAAGTTCACATATGTACAACAAGAATCGTATAGGCTTGATAACATAGCTTTTGTTGAGCTTGGTGAACGTAAGTTAGATTATAGTGAGTATGATGGTCTTCTTGGATTGTATAAGAATGACTATCAAAAGTTTATTGACTATAATATCAAAGACGTTGAACTTGTTACCAGACTAGATGCTAAACTTGGATTGCTTGAGTTGGCATATGCTATCGCATACGATGGAAAGGTTAACTATGTTGATGCTTATACATCTGTTCGTATGTGGGATATCATCATACACAACTATCTTTACAAGCAAAAGATTGTAATTCCTCAACTAGACCCATCAGAGAAAGAACGAAGAGTTGATGGTGCTTATGTTAAAGATCCTCAGATTGGAATGCATAAGTGGATTGTTTCTTTTGACTTGAATAGTTTGTATCCTCATCTTATCATGCAATATAATATTGGACCAGATACATTTCATGATAGTCCTCTTCCATCAAGAGTAGGATTGCAAGAGATACTTGATGGTAAACTACATGAAGAAAATATAAGAAAATATCTTGAAGAGCACAACTTAGCTTGTACTGGTTCTGGTGCATTGTATTCTCGAGATAAGAGAAGTTTCTTGGCTAACCTTATGGATAAGATGTACCAAGATCGTGTTGTGTATAAGAACAAGATGAATGAATATAAACAGAAGCAAGAAGATACTGGACAAGATTTCTCTGCTGAGATTGCAAAAGCTCACAACATGCAGATGGCTAAGAAGATTCAACTTAACAGTGCTTATGGTGCTCTTGGAAACAACTTCTTTAGATGGTTTGATATAAGATATGCTGAGTCTATAACTTTGTCTGGGCAGCTATCTATTCGTTGGATGGAAAGAAACATAAACGAATATCTCAATAAGACACTAAAGACAGAAGATATAGATTATGTTATTGCTTGTGATACTGACTCAATGTACATAACTCTTGATAAGATGGTTGAGAGTATCTTTGAACCAAATACGCCTCATAAGAAGATTGTTGATTGGATGGACAAGGTTGCAGAGGAAGTATTTGAACCTTTCATTGATAAGCACTATCAAGATCTTGCAAAGTATACAAATGCTTATGAACAGAAGATGTTCATGAAAAGAGAAGCTCTTGCTGACAAAGGCATATGGACAGCAAAGAAAAGATATGCATTACATGTCCACGATATGGAAGGTGTAAGATTCAAACAACCATACATGAAGATTCAAGGTATGGAAACACAAAGATCATCTGTTCCTCAAATCTGTAGAGATAAGATGAAAGCTGCTATGGAACTAATCATGGTAAAGGATGAAGATGCTCTTGTTGAGTTTGTTGAAGACTTTAGACAAGAGTTCAAGTCCTTACCATTTGAAGATGTAGCCTTTCCTCGAGGAGTCAAAGGAATAGATAAATATAAAAACAGTGTAACCCTATACAACAAAGGAACACCAATACACGTAAGAGGAGCTCTTGTATACAATCATCTACTAACTGAGTTAGGTTTGGAGAATGTATACAATCCAATCTATGAAGGTGACAAAATTAAGTTTTGTTACATGAAGGTACCCAATCCAGGTAGAGAGAATGTGATTGCTGTATCGACAGGTCTACCAGTACAGTTCAAGATGGAAAAGTATATTGACTTTGACACTCAGTTTGAGAAGTCATTCTTAGAACCAATGAGAACTGTAGCTGAGACTATACAATGGAAATTGGAAAGAGGGCAAGCAACATTGGAGGATTTTTTCTGATGGCAGTAAAACCAGCAGTAGATTTTGACTTTGGGTTCACAGCAATGGATGCTGATGAGCTTGAGGCAGTACAAACAGTAAAAGAAGAGGTTGCAGCTACCTCAGCAAAAGCTGATGAAATATCAAAAGAAGCGTTGACTCTCAAAGAGAAATGTGATACACTATACAATATGATTCAGCCATTGCTGAATAACTTACAAAAGAATCCCGAGAAAGAATATATCTATTGGCCTAATCGTTTGGAGAAGGTCGAAGAATTTAGTGACAAACTTAAAGAGGTTTATACAGGATGAGTGACTTTTTTCGTAATCTAGCGGAAGACTTAAAGGATGAAGATACCACAATAGCAGCAGACGGTAGAGGTTCTGCTGAGTTCTCTGGTACAGTTGATACAGGTTCGTATATATTGAATGCTGTAATGTCTGGAAGCATTTACGGAGGAGTACCTAATAACAAGATTACAGCCTTTGCTGGAGAGACTACTACTGGTAAGACTTTCTTTGCATTGGCTGTAGTGAAACAATTTTTGATAGACAATCCTACTGGAGGTGTTGTCTACTATGATACTGAAGCTGCTGTCACTAAGGATATGATGGAAAGCAGAGGTATTGACACACAAAGAATAATACTTGCAGAACCACAATCCATTCAGCAGTTTAGAGCTCATGCAATCAATGTGCTTGATACATATGAGAAGACTGCTGAGGACAAACGTCCTCCTATGATGATGGTTCTTGATTCTCTTGGCATCTTATCTTCTGAGAAAGAGATTGCAGATAGTACTGCAGGAGTTGACACAAGAGATATGACTAAAGCTCAATTGATAAGAGGTACATTCAGAGTATTGACTCTGAAGCTGGCAAAGCTGAAAGTACCTATGATTGTTACTAACCATGTCTATGAAGTTATTGGTAGTTATATTCCAATGAAAGAGATGGGTGGTGGTAGTGGACTGAAGTATGCTGCTAGTACTATTGCATTTTTATCTAAGAAGAAAGAACGTGATGGTAAAGAAGTAGTTGGTAATATTATAAAAGTGAAGATGTTTAAGTCACGATTGAGCAAGGAGAATGCTGAAGTTGAATGTTTACTTAATTATGACACAGGTCTTGATAGGTACTATGGACTTGTTGAACTGGCTGTACAAGCTGAAGCTTGGACTGTCTCTGCTAACAGAATTGAAACTGAACAAGGTAAAGTATATCCTAAAGCAATATTGAAAGATCCAGAGAAGTATTTCACACAAGATGTGATGGATGCTATTGAAGGTTATGTGAAGAATAAGTTTAGTTATGGTGGAGATATAGATGATAGAACGGACGATACTGAGCAGCCTGACTCAGAATGAAGATTACGTTCGGAAGGTAATACCTTACCTTAAGCCTGAGTACTTTCATGATCAAGTAGACAAAGCTGTTTATAAGATTATTGTTGATTACTTTGATAAGTATAATCAACCACCAACCATAGAAGCTATATCTGTTGAGCTTAGTAATAAGTCTGGGTTATCAGAAGAACAGTTTACAGCAGCTAATGAGTTGGTAAAAGGATTTGAGGCAAACGACAACAATGAAGATTGGTTGTTAGATGAAACAGAAAAATTCTGTCAAGACAAAGCAGTATATAATGCCATTATGGAGTCAATCTCTATCATTGATGGCAAGACTGACAAAGGAAGGGGAGCACTCCCTTCTATTCTATCTGATGCTCTTAGTGTTAGCTTTGACCCACATATCGGTCATGACTTCATAGAAGATGCAGATGCAAGATGGGACTTTTATCATACTGAAGAAGTAAAGATCAAGTTTGATCTTGATCTAATGAATAAGATTACCAAAGGTGGCTTGTCTAAGAAGACATTGAATATATGTCTTGCTGGTACTGGTGTTGGTAAGAGTATGTTTATGTGTCATTGTGCTGCAGCTAATCTAAGAGATGCTCAGAATGTATTGTATATTACATTAGAGATGGCAGAAGAAAGAATAGCAGAACGTATTGATGCTAATATGATGAGTAGCACAATAGATGAAGTAAGAGGTTATGAGAAAGATGAATACGATAAAAAGATAAGACGTATTGAGAATAACTATAAAGGTAAGATAGTTATCAAAGAGTATCCTACTACAGGAGCTGGAGCTAACCACTTCAGATATCTGTTACAAGAACTGAAAGTAAAGAAGAACTTTGTACCAGATATAATCTACATTGACTATCTTAACATATGTATGAGTGCGAGGATAAAATATGGTGCAGGAGTCAATTCGTACACGTATGTCAAAGCAATTGCAGAAGAGTTACGAGGCCTCGCTGTGGAATATGACGTGCCAATCGTCTCTGCGACACAAACAACACGATCGGGTTACACGTCTAGTGACTTGGGGCTTGAAGACACCTCGGAGAGCTTTGGTTTGCCGGCGACTGCTGACTTTATGTTTGCGATTATTAGCACAGAAGAGTTAGATAACTTGAACCAGATACTTGTTAAACAATTGAAGAACAGATACAGTGATCCAGCTATGGACAAGAGATTTGTCATAGGAGTTGACAGAGCAAAGATGACTCTATATGACACTGAGCAGAATGCTCAAGACGACATCTTAGATGATGCTATCTTTGATGAAACACCAACAGGACAAGCAATGGGCGATAAATTCAAGGAGTTTGTATATTGAAGTATTCTGTTAGAAAAAGACAAGGTCTCTTTTGTGTTCATGAGTTGAAGACTGATCAGATAATAGAGAAGTTTGAACTCAAAGAAGAAGCTAGTGCATTAGCACGTTTTCTTGAGTCTGGAGGTGGTTTTGCTGGAGAAACACCACGTTTTTTTGTTGAAAACGTGGCAATCATTACAGATGAAAATTATAAATAGATATATCAATGTGTGTTAGTATCGACGTGGGGGCGCCGTTACTAGAAGGCAAGAGTGTAGTCAGACTACAACAGACGGAACTGATTGGGAAGTCTTTTAGACCTGTGGGGTTCAGCCAATCCAACATTGATAACTGCAAAGGCCCATTGGTTGGTTAACACAATGGGCCTTTTTCTTTAACTAAAATTTCTTGGAACTTGGGAGATCTCATAAATATCTCAACGGTTAGAGGTTAACATTATAAAGTTATTTAGCTTTTAAGATGGCAGGGAGTGGATAAAAAAATGGATTTATATCCAGAATCACAAGATTTTTTAGATGGGTTTGCATATAGTAAAAAACATAAAGTTCACGAAGCATATGTACAATACTTCTTGGAGACATATAGAATAACTGGCAACTCCAAATATAGTAAGAATAATGCTGTAAGGTTAGCCACTCAAGAAGTTGATACTCATGCATACAATTTGGAGATAGTGTAGTGCCAGATGTCAGATTGCAAGATGTTATCTTTGATAAGATGAATGCATTAGAGTGCGCATTAGCAAGACAGGACCATCTTGATAAACAAAAAAGAGGTACACTATGGGATCAAATCTCATGGTTGAATAGAATGAATATAGCTTTAGGACAGAAAGATAAAGAAATATTACAGTTTGCTATCAATGCTTTTGAGGATAAGACAGAATGGAAGTAGTAAGAAAACTACAAAGCGTTAATATAGATATTCTTCGTAGAGAGTTTGAAACAATAAGACACAAAGTATTGTGGGAAAACGGTCAAACATCAATAAACTATAGAGAGAAAGATGGTGAAGACAGACACCTTGGTGGATGTGGATGGCATGAGGAATATTTTACTAGAGGACATGTTTTCCAAAAGGATTATGTGTTGTATAATTATGAGTATGATAATACTCTTACAAAAAGTTTGTTGAAAGATTTTAGATGTTACAGATCAAGATATTTGACTAGAGAAAGCGGTACTTGTTACAAATGGCACAAAGATGATGACTTCAGAGTACACATTCCAATATACAGTGATCCTGGAAACTTCTTTGCATTTGAAGGAGGCATTGAAAGACTTGATCCAGGCTATGCTTATTTGGTAAATACAAAGAGAATGCATACTTTTTTTAATGGAAGTAAAACTAGTAGAGTTCATATAGTAGGAAACACTGAGTATGGCTTTAGAAGCTCAAAAACAACGACTAACTGGTAAGCTAACAGAACTTCAGAGAGATCTTGGTTTTGCTAAATTTGTAGCTGGTCCAAGTAGAGAACCTGTCATATCAGGAAATAGAGTGTTTGTATATACAGAAGGTTCTGGTGGAGCAATCAGAGGATTACTCGATCAAATTATAGAACAAACAGATGCGTTGTATAAAAGACCTAGTGGAGTATCAAGTAAAGGTACTGCTGTATGGATGGAAGGAGAATATGCAGGTTTAGAACTTGCTGTGAAACCTTATAGAGATAAAACACTTAATACTGATGAGCAAGAAACTCTACAAGGATTGTTCATTGCAACCAAGTTCAACAATCCATCTACAGATTATTCTATTGAAGATTTAAGAAGGTTTGGTGATCCAAAAGTTGCAAGTAAATATAAAACCGATGACTTGTATATGAAAGCTAGTAAGATGTGGATGGAGTCATCAATGAGAACAGCCAACTTTGCATTTGGATTATCTCAAATAGGAAAAGACTTTATAGTCCATCAAAGATCAAACAGTAGATTTGTTACTAACATAAGCAAACAAGCAAGCATGTTGATAAAAGAAGCTGGGTTTAGAATGGGTCTTGACAAATGGAATCCAGCAGATATTTGGTTAGTGCATCCTTCACTTCAAAACACAGACTTTACAAAATATAAAGGTATAGTTGAACTAAACAAATGGATTCTTGGTGAATATAACAAAGGTAGATTGATACCAGTGTCTCTCAAGATGACAGGAAAGAATGTAAAGTTAGATATCAAGAATGCAAATACTATTGACAAGATGTTTAAGTATGAAGGATTTGATGTTGGTAAAACTGGATATGTACAAGCCTTGAATGGTACCATCTATTGGGAAGGTGGTTCTATGATAATTAGAAACTTTGGTAGACCTGAGAGTGTATCTGGAGAGATCAATGGACAGTTTGCTCAAGGAGGCAAAGTTAAGATGAGTATCATAGTTGATGCTATCAATAGAGTCGGAGGAAGAGTTCGTACAAAAACACATCAAGAAATAATTGGATTATATGATAGAACTCCAATGGTTGTGTTTAAAAAATTGTTTGAAGATATGAAAGTTTTAGATCCATCTACTGCAACAAAATATAATATGGATCAATTTCAATCTGATATAGAAACAAAAACTAACAAATATAACTATCTGATATCAAAGTATCAAGTTGGTGATATAATGAAAGCATTTCTAAGATTATCAACAGAACAGAAGAATAAAGTTATTCTTGCAGCTGTAGGATATGCAGGTAGTGAGACTGAAATAAGCTCAGTTCACATAAAGATTTATTAGTATAAATAAGGTTAACTGAAAAATTTAGGAGTTAAACATGAGTATACCAGTAGAAGCCATGCATTCAATTGTTCGTGAAGACTTTCTTGGAGTTGCGGAAAAAATAATTGAAGCAGATGATGGTTACGAACACCCAGTAGCTAAACGAGATGCAGTGAGGCTCGCATACATTCTTTCTGCAGAAGCTGGTAACGATGACCAGTGGGAAGAAGCTACAAAAGCATACCGAGGAGGCTGATAATGCCATACACTATCAAGTTCAAATGTATTGATCATGCTCAGCCTGATAAAGATGATTGGACTAGTGGAGTAGAATTTTTAGATGCAACAGATCCAGATCGTGATAAAGATTTTGATCCAGATGTAGTTGGTGCTACTAGAAGTTTTAAAAATAAAGCTCCGCACATGGAAGTAGAAGATGGTATTGTTTATATGTTTGTAGAGTATCCTGATGAACAAGCATACATTGATTCAACAGCTAAGTATAGAGAAAAATTAGCCGAAAAAGGTATAACCAAAAGGGCTACGTTTGAAATTGTTGAAACAACAACAACTTGATAATGATCAAATCTACACTCTAGATTATGAGTTTGATAAAAATCGTCTTATGGATATGTTCCATGAATTGGAACCAACTAACATATACTGGCCTTGGCACATCAACGAACCAAGTCCTTGGTCAAAAAGAGGATGGTCAGTAAGAACAGTCAAAGCTGTTTTTGATGGCAGAGCTCCAAGAGATTCTATTCACAGATACGCATACGAAATACTACAACACTTTGGTATGGGTATGGTTAGTTTTGGATTCTTTCATACTAAAGAACACTTTGAGTATCCTGTACATACAGATCAAGGAGGCAGACTCAAAGACAATGGACCTCTTGCATCTATAAATGTAAATTTATTAGACAATCCTGTGCCAATAAAGTTTACAAAAGAATTACAAGATGAACCATATAGCAAAAGTGATGATGATCATTCATATTTGTATGACTCAGCTCTCATAAACACATCTTGGCCACATTACATAACTACTGACAATAATGAACGCATAGTGTTTAGAATGGCCATTTTCAAACCGTTTGATTTCTATTTTGCAAAAGATAGGATAAAGTCTCTTGGATATTAATGAAGCATTTTTTGATCTCTCTCCTTACATGGAATTTGATAGAGATAAACTCTCAGAAGAGTTTGAAAGACAACTTGCCTTAGATTATACATTTTTATCAACACATATGCCATATGATACTATGAAAGGAATGCATCCATTTCTTCCTGACAGAACTGTAGTTGATGAAACCACAGAAAAAATTCCTGTTCCAGATGAAAATCAATTCCATGCTATGGTTGAGCCTGATGGAAATCATCTTTGGTCTTGGCAATATATTGAAGGTGCTGAT
>MDTC01213938.1_pt1 | contig 12947 bp, 7 predicted proteins | sample 811181 | NCBI WGS metagenome assembly MDTC01 (sample SAMN05326644, study PRJNA326480) | marine metagenome | isolation source: seawater | place: Pacific Ocean: North | collected 2011 | reverse complement strand
TACCAATTCGGTTATTTCTAATAAAAAAGAGTGATCTTTAATATTAGCAGTCGTCGATCCAATAGCAGCACCATCACTAGAACCTTTGCGTTTACTAAATTTTACATGCAATTTTGATAGCTTTGGGATTATTGGGTTTAATACAAATTCTCTACCGTTTCCGGCTAGAGGATAAACTGTTTTCTTCTCGCCTGTTGCCAATTGAGCATTGTCAAAAAATACGACACACGACGATCTATGAGCATCATTCGAAGTTGAATCGAGATAATCTGAAATTTCAGAAATTGTCATAATAACATAATCTTCGCCATCGATCTTTGGAAAACTTATCGCTTTTAATTCAATTTTCGAAACATTATTGTACGGATCTGTCGCAACTGATCCAGTTTGATCAGACCCAATATTTACAGTGTATTCAAAGCGTGAATCACCGCTGCTTACACAATCTCGCGAATCTACGAACAACAGTCTCTTACGTTCGGTATACGTTCGTTCTCCGTCTATGAGAATTCCTTTATTCATTACAATCACTTAAATTTTATTTGAACATTTAGAAATAATGGGCGACAATTGCGCGATTTGTTTCGACTCGTCTGCCCTTATAAAATGTAATACGTGCACTGCTTTATACTGCCATCCGTGTTCCAAAAAAATTGAAAATAATTACAATAATGTATGTAGCGTATGTAAGCAACATTTCAACCCTTTACTTCCAGGTCCTGTCATAGACCCACCAAAAGAATATCCTATTGAATTGCGAATGAATAGATTGACGATTGTAGCCGGAACAGATGAAGAATCCTGTTCTTTTTGCTGTCGACCCAACCCACATTGGACCATCGACGAGCCTCGCTATTTCTGGCTTCGCGTAGTATGCCCATGCTTATACTGGAGATGTTGCCTTGTTAATTCCGTAGAACAGAATTGTGTATTAGGTGGTGTTATAGTATCTTTTATAACTATAGCATCTGCTTTACTTTTCATAATTATTGCCTAAAGAGTTATGTATAGTAGAACTCAAAGAACTAATGGCACACAATGATCACGATCATTGCATTATATGTTTTGCAGTTCATGATCAATCATTTAATAAATGTCAGCACTGTACTGCTATGTATTGTCAAACTTGCAGTGATGTTGTACTTAATACATATAATAATAGTTGCAGTGTATGTAAACAACCTTATAAAGAAGGTGTTGCTGTGAATAAATCAATATCAAAAGTGTATCCTGAAATTCAAGACTTAGAACGTCGAATCGAGAATTTAGAACAACGACGAGTTGGGTGGACTTTTGAAAAAGTGGTTGCTGTTGCAACCATTATTATATGTACAACCGCTACTGTTGTAGGTATGGTACTCACATTCGCCTAAAGAATTGACAAACTGTTCTAGCAATGGAGAATGACCACTGTGCTATTTGTTTTTCAGAGTCTGATCTCCAAAAATGTAATAAATGTACAGCATTGTATTGTAAAAAATGCAATGAAATCATTAAAACTAAGTTCTCGAATGTCTGTAGCGTTTGTCAACAACCTTGCGATTGTGTAAAAGAAAGTCGACAAAGTATTACAAAAGTTCACCCAGAACCACCACCGCAAAGAATGTACATGAATAGGTTATTTACTCGAATCGATAACTTTTTTCACTCTCCCCAACAACAAATAGAACCTTGTTGTAGTTTCTGTTGTAGACCAAATCCAGATACAACTTTAGACAATTTTGAATTTGAGTGTTTGTGTAGATGTTGCTTTTGTTGTCATTGTTGGTATTGGCGATGCTGTTTTAATAACACTTGGGTGCAAAATGTCTATCTCACATTAACGACTACTGCTATTATAGGACCAGCTGTTACATTGATTGTTTGCTTCGCCTAAAGAAAACAAAACTTACTATTAAAACAATGGACTTCCCTATTCTTTACGGAGAAGCAACCAATGGCAAGTGTAAGGAATGGACTATCAAAGTCGAAGGAACTTCTACGGCACTAATAGTCCGCATTCACGGATACACAGACTGCAAGAAGACTGAATCCAAAAAAGAAATCACAAAAGGTAAAAATATTGGTAAAAAGAATGAAACAACTCCTTTTCAGCAAGCGTGTAGCGAGGCTCAATCTCTGTGGACAAAGCAAGTAGCCAAGGGATATAAAGAAGTCAAATCAGAAACTAATTCGCAAGAATCGAGTATTATTCTTCCAATGCTCGCTCATGATTTCAACAAACGCGGAAAAGACATAAAATTTCCGTGTTGGGTTCAGCCTAAATTGGATGGTGTACGTTGTATGGTTCACACTGAAAATCACGAAACAATATTTACGTCGAGAAGTGGAAAAGTATTTGAAAATTTGATTCATCTAAAAACATTTGGTCTTGCCGATGGCATGTATCTCGATGGAGAGCTTTACTCAGACGTATTGACTTTTGACGAAATCAGCGGACTCACGCGAAAAACAAAAACGAGATCGGACAAAGAAAAACATTTGGAATTTAGAATATTTGACATGTACGACTCTAAAAATAGAAATATGACTACAGAACAACGCATGGCACATGTAAAAGGCTTAAACTCTTTCAATGAAAATGTTAAATTAGTTCCGACGTTTAAAGCAAATTCTAAAGAAGAAGCAATGGAATATTACCAAAAGTTTATGAACGAAGGCTACGAAGGAATAATCTTCAGAAATGAGGGAGCTAGTTATCTTCCTCAGTACAGAAGTAAAGACTTGCAAAAATACAAAGAATTTCAAGACGACGAGTTCGAAATAATGGGAGGAAAGGAAGCGGAAGGTGAAGATCGCGGAACGGTAATTTTCGAATGTAAAAGCGAAAGCGGAACGTTTTGGGTGCGGCCTCGTGGAAGTCGGGAATATCGAAAGCGTCTTTTGGCGGATTTGGCTAACCTTACCGGGAAAAATCTGACCGTGAGATATCAGAATTTAACCGAATATGGAGAACCGCGATTTCCCGTAGGGATCGCAGTCAGGGACTATGAATAAAGGCAATTTACAAAGTAAATTGCCTTAGATCTTCTTGTGTTTCTTTAAAGCAAATGCTATATACAGGATAATTGATTTTTAAAATTCACCTTAAGATTTAAACTTGTTAGTATTGTAAAAAATGGATCCATCTACTCCGCCTCCCACTCCCACTAAACCTCCTCGTTGCCCCGATGCTCCAAAGAAATCAGATCATCAGATTACTTCAAACCAAGCGAAAGGACTTCTTTCCTTTGCACATGATAAATAGACTATGTAAACTTAAGTAATAATTCAAAATTGAAATCAATGAACTGTTTTAAAAACTGTTTCTTACGAAGACGTTTAAAGAACACAACAGACAAATTTCCCCCATTTTCTTTAAATGGATTAAAAACCTTAGCAAAAGTTGTTAACGTTTATGATGGAGATACTTTCAAAGCATGTATGGAACATGATGGGGTAATGCGTAAATATACGTTTAGAACGTTGGGATACGACGCTGCTGAAATCAAACCTCTTAAATCTATTCCAAATAGAGAACAACACATAGCGTTGGCGATAAAAGGAAGAGATTTACTGAGATCTCTGATTCTCGATAAAATAGTTACAATCCATTGCGAAAAGTTTGATAAATACGGTCGCGTTTTGGCTCACGTTTATATAGAGAATGTTCATGTTAATGAAATAATGATAGATTCAGGCTTGGTACAATTGTACCACGGCGGTAAAAGACCTGATCATCCGCTTAAAGACTTGGAAAGTAACAAAGAAGAGTTAAAATATCAACTATGCTAATGATCAACCTGAGTCACCTCTTTATTACCGCATGGAAATCTCAAGTCACTACAGTGGTTGCTAGCTACATTACAGTGGCTGGCACTGTCGTGCATATCGTACAGCACTTGCCACACGTTCCATGTGCTTGAAAAAAGTTGTTTGTTTGTGTTTTCCTTTCATTCTATTACAAAGCCAGCATAAAGGCTGAAGATTTCCTATAACGTATCCTTTCGAGGAATCGATTCTATTAATCGAAAAGGCACGTTTTCTTTTACAATACGCGCACGCAGTATTTGAATATTTTGTTTTATACGGGAATTTGAACGGTGTTGGTTTGTGTTTGAGCATATTTTTACACGTTTTGATATATTTTCGAGGACTCATTCCTGCTCTGGTTGTGAAACACATGCGGCACAGCGGAATCATATTGCCCTTTATGTAGCCTGCTTTCCAATTTAAAAGACCTATATTTTGGTAGGTTTTATGTTTGTCGTTCGTTTTGCAAATACAACACGCTGGAAATGCCATTATACGAACATTCGCTTTAATGAGGAATTAATAAATTAAGAACTTTCCAAAAAAGCTTTAACTTGATTATAGGTACTGTCAGTATTATAAGGAAGACGATGGCCTGCTGTAGAACTTGTAACTACTGTAGCTTCTGGATCGAATAATAATTTACTTGGAGCTGAATTATGGAACGGATCGTTAGTTGCTTTAAAGATAAGTGAGTTTGTAATGTCAAACGGTTTTTGAGTTTCAATAATTTCGATCAAACCTTGATGCGTGTCTGGCACATAACTGTTCATAATCATTGCTTTGTTGAACGTTACAGAAGATGCTTTTCTAGCCAGATATACTAAAACCATAGCTCCACCCTGAGAATATCCCATAACTGTATCAAATGGACCACGAGTTTCACATATTCTATTAAGTCTCGCAACGGATTCATCTGCTATTGCAGTATCAGTTGTAGGCGTATCTTTACTCGGTGGATCTGGAATCCATAACCCTCCTCTGTAAGGCGCATCTACAAATATAAATTCGTGAGTTGCATCGAGATCTTCCATCAAGGCTCTCATTCCTCCTTGGTTTCTGAATGAGATAGAGCTACCACCTCCTCCGTGCAGACACAAAACTTTTTTCTTTGATAGATCTTCATGAATTATTATTTCTCCAATATTATCTCGGCTCATACCTGTATCTCGACTATAATAGTATAGAGTAGATGGAGAATTATCAGGAACTACAAACTCAATAGTTCCATTTGTATTAGTTCCGGTTTTTTGAGTTATACCACTTGTGTATGGATTTGCTTCTCCCGATGATGTTTTGATAAAAAAAGGATAATAAACATTAGATGTTAAATCGAAAATGTAAGTTCCACCTTTAATTAAATTAATAGTTGGATTATTATAGTTTGAATTTATAGTATATCCTGTGCTCGTTAATCCTATGACAAATATTTTGTTTTTTGAATACGGATTTGGATCATCTGGTGTTCCATCCGGAAGCCCTGGATCACTGACTTGTGTTCCTTTCGATTTCTCTTTTACCCAATTTTTAATACCACTGTCGTCTTGATTACTCTTCACCTTCTTTCTTATATTTTCTTTTTCTTCATACGTAGTCGCATCTTTCATCGATTTTGAGACATCTTTAATTTTTTCTGCAATATCAGATTTAGCGGCAAAATCGTCTCCTTTTATTTTTTGCAATATGTCCTCTATTCCTTGTTTTTGTTCAGGTTCTTCTGGAAATGTTCCACTAGTATCTCCTGGTTTTAGCGGTTTGAATTTCTTTGTACTGCTATAGTCTGATTTGGAGTTATTCATTACTTCGTTCATTTTTTTGAATACTCTCTCAAATCCGTGTTTTTCTGTTTTTCCTGTTGTTGCATCAGTTATTTCTATATTTACTTCTTCTACTTCGCGTCCTAATTTGGCGATAGTAAACATTCTATCGTGAACTTCTTGGAGCGTATCGTTGTCCGTTGGACGAGTTTTTAATGGATCTTCCGTAAGACCCAAATCTGTATTCGTTAAATCTTTTGAACCATCTGCACTTGGTCCTACTTTTACTGTAGTTACAGGAGTGATGTAAATATCACGATCTTGAACATCACTTATATTTTCCGGGCGAGCCTTAAATTTGAAATCTACGTCCAACTTTTCTCCTGTTTCGACATCTACGCTTTCATTTTCAACAGCTTCCGCAATGATCAACGGTTTGACATTAGTTAGTTGAGCGTATTCTAATCCTTCGAATTTTCCAGATTCGTCTGTATATACAGCGTTATACGGCATTCCTTCCATGTATACTTTCATATTTCGAAGTTGTCTGCTGAAAACGAATCCGTCGATTGTTTCTGATCCTCGTTTGATTTTAGGACCAGTTAGTGAACCGTCCTTGTCAAAAATTTGCCACTCGTCTTGCGTACGACCACTTTCATGATATTTTTTCATATCAACTGTAATTTCTTTCTTTTGACCTACTGTCTTTTCTTTAATAATAGGATCGCTTATTTTAATAAATCCTCTCATATAATCATGTATTTCACATTGATAATATAGAGTAGATGGAGCATCTGAAGGAACTATAAACTCATAACTTCCAGTTGTATTATTGCCTGTTAACGTCACGCCATTTGTTCCATCATTTGTAGAGTATTGATTATTAGTTCCGTTTTCAGGTTTGGTTTTTATCAAAAACGGATGTCCAATGACGTTTAAAGTAAATGTATACGTTCCTCCTCTGATTAAATATAATGATGGGTACCCAGTAACTCCATCGATACTATAATTACCTCCTGAAACATCAAATATTTTGCTGTCATTTTCATAAAGACCCGCTTTCTTTTTATCACTTGTTCCTGGAATAGCTCCAGTGTCATCTTTTATTCTAAATTTAGAAGCGTCTGTAGTGGACATAATAAATTTCATAACACCTTCTGTTCCTACTGGTAATATATCTGTAGCACTACCAGTTCCTCCTTCTTCCGTCGTAAATGTCCACTTTTCTGAATTTTTGCCTACATGGAATACATGACGCGGATTCATTCTCACCGTTTCTTCGAGATCTTCTGTTATATTTGGTGCAGTTCCTCCAGATTCCTTGTATTTTTTAAGTTGATCATTGATACTACCTTCATCATATTTCTTCGCAAGTCCTCTTATATTTCTCTTTTCTACTTCATCTGTAGCGTCATTTAATTTTTTGACCACCTTGGCCATTTCATCCGATAAAATATCCTTATTAGATCTAGAATTACCACCCATTCTGTTCAATACATCTTTAATTCCTTCCGTCTGTATTAATTCGGAATCAGATGCAGTTATGTTTGCAGTTGATTTTGTTGAAGGATCTGTAATTGAATCTTTTATTTTTCTAAATACTTTTTCAAAATTCCCGTCAGCGTCTCCATCAACAATTTCTCGTACCATGTGCGATATAACACCGACGCGATCATGAACTTCCTTTAACTCTGGATTTGTATCAGGATTCGTAATTGCAGGATCATCTGTAATTCCTAGTTCCGCGTTAGTGGCGCCTTCAGCTTTTAACGTAGTCAATGGAGTCACATATACAGATCCAGTTCTTTGATTTTGGTCTAGTTTTACTTTCAGTTTATAATCGTTTTTGAGAGTCGCGCCACTTTCGTTATCTTTTGAAGTTCCATCAGATTTTGCTTCTGCTATGATTGTCTCATCAGTAGAATACATCTTTAATCCTGTGAATTCGCCATTCGCATCTGTAGTTACCTTTTGTTCGTTCTTTCTTCCTAATACGTACACGTCCATTTTTTCCAATTTAGAACCAGATATTGTTCCCGATACCGTATTAGTTGTAGATGGGATTATACATGAATTGGAAAATATAAGTCTATTATCAGATGGACCATACTGCCCGCTGATAGAATTTAATTTATAACCCATTGTACCAAAATCATCATGAACTGCGAGCGTATAAACATCATTGCCTCCAGCTGTTGTTCCTGTGTTTGATAATTTACACATTTGTTTTTGGGTTTCAGAACCAACTAATTCAAATGTATACCCTGATGGAATTTCTAAAGTGTATGGTTGCATTACATCTCCTGCTCCAACTCCTATAGCCCAATCAGAATTATATGGCACTCCGTTGAATACTACATTATTTGATGATAACGAAACCTGTGTATTTGCGGATAATGCGTGAATTTTTTTAAATGGGAGATATCCGGGATAATGTTTCGACCCAGGAGTAGGAGTTGGACTTGGAGTAGGTGTTGGTGTATCAACTACGTTTCCTGCTGCCGCTCCTGCTGACCCTCCTGCTGCCGCTCCTGCTGACGTTGCGGCTGTGACTTCTTGTAATGATCCGTAAATTAGCAATTTAGAAAATTCAACCGCACTACCATCAATTGTTATCTTCCAATCAGTTTCTTCTGTTTCAGTAAAGGAAAATGTTGTTGTATTCCCATCAGTTACTTTGGTTATATCATCAGACTGTATTGGAGTCCATGAAGACCCAGACCCGTGCGATATATCAGTAGCTGTTAAAACAACTGGAGGAGTTGTAGTTTGTTCTATTGAAATCATAGAAACTTTTGCAGATTTTGACAATTTATACCCAATAGTTGGATTACTTAACGTTACACTATCACGTTCGTACGTCAATTTGTGTACATCTGCTAGTCCGTAAATAGCGTCTCCATTTGAAAGAGTGTATTCGTTTGTAAAATCACCCAAGAATGGGCTATTAAATGGTGTTGTACTCGCTAAAGCGTATTCGTTCATTGGCATAAGATCACTCACCACTTTCACTGCGTCTTGTGCGGCTGGCTGTTTACCAATTATTTTAACGTTTGATATTCCATATCCGCCACTTTGCGTTATTTTTATAGCATCATATTGTTGATTAAACTGTGGTGTATATGTTAGCACTGATACAGCACCACTACTAGCTGCTTGAATAGTAGTTTCAACAGTACCCAATAATACTTTGAAGTCAATTGTTGTAACACTGTCCTTCGTGACTTCTACGCTCGTGAGCTCGTACGGCGCGATGAGTTTCATATTTATCGGGCTCTCTGTAATTATAGTATATGTATCTGTTAATAAAGTAAATCCACCTCCAATATCACCCGTATCGTCAGTAATACTGGCAAAATCCCCCGCCGTCAGTTGTCTCGCCGTGGCATCGAAAATGTTCCCGTCTATGTACAAATTTCTCACTTGTTCCGGCGTGAAGACTTCCGTAAATCCTTGGAATTTGTAAAAGTCGACCGTTTCGTCTGTTGGTGTACGTGGACTGGGTTCGTGAAATAATTCTAACGTATTTGGATTTGCGCTCGTGTACGGTGCCGAACCGACTTGCACTCCGTCGACGTAAAGCGTATGATGAGTTCCATCAAGAACAGATGTCACCATGTGCCATCTCAAATCAAGAGCACCTTTCGACGTTACTTCTGGTCCGTCAAGTGTATAATATCCTTCCGCATCCACGTATAATTTTACTTCACTATTATGAAATAAATACCACTTTTTCGAATAACCGTCCGGTCTAAAGTCACCTCTGCCGCTGTATCTCACCCATATATTGTATGTTGCGATTGTTCCAACGGTTAGAGATAATGTTATAGCATCGCTCGTACGCGATACTTTTGCCGCGGTACCGCTTCCGACGACCGTATTAATGACTTTGTTTGTTGGAACCTCTGTTGTTGTTACACCAGTTACCGCATAACTAGCGTCTAATACCGTCACTTCCACTTCCGGAGTTGAAATGGAATCCTCGCCGATAATCTTAATGTTATTGAGACTTACTTTATCAATTGTTTGGCTGTTAAACTCGAAGACCTCACAATTCGAAAGGTCCCCTGATGAATTTGTTCCCCCTACTACATACAAATTGTTATTCATTACCGCTGCTCCGTGACGATACCTCCCAACCGACATAAGTGCATCACTTTGTGTATACCCTTGTGTTACTTGTGTCCATCCATTTGATTCGTTCATGGGATCAAACATATAGAGACTATTTTGAAATACGCTGGGGACAGTGCTTAGTCCTCCTGCTATATAGATCTTTCCATTTATCACACCACCCCGAACCTCATCTAAGCCTAGCGGAATATTATGAGAACTTGTGCTCCATGAATTGATATCCGGATCCGTATTGAAAACAAATACTTCAGTCCTATAACTCCAACCGTTGTCACGTCCACCTATAACATATATTTTAGTTCCAACGGCTACGCAACAATGGCCAATACGAGATCCTGGCATGGGTTGCAAGGATGTCCACGTACCAGAGTTAGGCGTAAGAGGCTCAGTACCAGGGTCGTATCTTTCTATATGATTCCAGCTATAATATCCAGTCAATCCACCAATAGCATATATATAGTTTCCTACAGCAACTGCGGCGAGTTGGTGTCTTCCTGTCGGCATCGACGCCTTGGGGATCCATGTGTCTGCGGCTGGATCATACATCTCATTGGTAGATTGATAAGCGACTGAAGAGTGTCCGCCAATAGCATATATATAATCATTCAAAACAACAACCGCATGAAAATATCGTGGATGAGACAGACTAGTCCTGGAGATCCATGTATAGGCGACTGGATCATACTCTTCGTGTGTTCCTAAAGGCGCATCAGATCTCATACCGCCTACTGCATACAGCTTACCTCCAGCTGTTCCAACTCCTAATCGAGTGCGTGCTTGCGACAAAGGTGCAATTGGACTCCATTCGTTTTTTATTGTTTCAGTGGTTCCCAAACCAGCGGAGGTTCCTTTAATGTACAATTGTTTCGTTGAAATTGGCGTAAATTCGATTGTATCTACGTAGGCGGCTTGTCTGGTTAATGAAGTAGCCGAAAAAGATGGTGTTTTCCATCCATCGTTAGCGTCGTAGTACTTGATTTCTTCAATCTTTTCAAGATTGTTACCAGAACTTCCTTGTGTCACTTGCAGACTATTTATGATTCGTTGGTTCGGGAATATGTACAAAAAATCAGTCTTGTCGTAATCAATAGAAATATCTCCGGAATTTGAAAAGACGTCAACACCGGAAGCGCTTGTAGAGTAAATTTCATCATCAATAGCACTAAATTTGCCTTTATGCGTAAAACTAACTCCCGCATCACTATAAGCTGTTGCTAAAGTTGTCGGATTTGAAGTGCTATTTAGCACAGTAGTTTCAGATAAGCTAGTCTTTTCTCCGCTGTATTTGATGTTAATGATATTACCAGACCCTTGTGCGATGAGTCTGTAACTCTTGTACGCTACGTGACTTTCTACGATGTGTAATTTTTGATTATCTGTAGAATCCATCCCCTTTATAGGCAAAAGAATCTCCCATGTAGTGTCATCGTTTGACCCTTCTATTGTAAATCCTGTTAATCCCGTCGCATTTACAATAACGTCTCGTAACTTAAGTTTGTATCCAAGATCTACTTTGACATATTTTGTATTTTCTAATGTCACGAAGGTGGTGTCCTTCATATCAAACGCCATATATGCTTTAGACGTTGAAGTTTCTGCGCCGTCGGTCATACTGTACGAGTACATCAATCCATTACTGTCCGTATAAGTATTGCTCGTGACGCCCACAAAATTTCCGGCTCCGTAAATGATTCCCGGAAGCATCCACGTCGGTTCGGTGATTTGGACTTCACTTGCACCCGTGTTGATTCCGTAAAAGTGGACGTAATATTCGGGACCCGTCAGGCTTGATCCGACTTCGTACTCATCTACACTTCCATAACTGAGGAAAAGCCCACTCGCTTTTTTAACAATTTCAATCTCCTGACCATTGATATAATCATTTTGACTATCTACTGTATTGTCATCTTTAATATGTAATATTTCGGTGACACTTGTACTTGTAATTAGTAGATTTTTCCTTGTGTTATAAACAGACTCAGTACTTACTCCAATTTTGAATTGACCTCCTGTTTCGTTATTATTAATCTTGAATCCAAACTTTGGCCGGGCGACGCTCAGTGGGAACGACGTGACCGCGTGGGCATTACTAGAATCAATATCATTATATGATGTTTGCATTGTTATGTCTGGAATATACAATGTTTTTGTTTCTGCATCCCAATCGAAAGTGGTTGTTACCACGTTCACCGGCGTTCCCACAGTCCATTTGTCTGTCGCGTGATTTCTGCGAATATACGCAGTTTGTCCCTCTGTGATTAAGGGGATCTCGCCGCGGTGATAACTCAACGTCGAGTCGTGGATCCACGTTGCTCCGTTCAAGCTCTTTTCCAAAATTATATATGCCGGGACGAGACCTTTGTTCCCGTCATTGTCGTAACTCGCGATGCCGATCTGTTTGACAAATATTGCTGCATTAACAGGAAATTCGTGGGTAATTTCGACTTTGTTACTTGTTGGATTGATGGGAAATGAATTTTGGCTTGCTGCCGTAATTGAATAGTCAGTTTCTGTAGCTAAAATAGTCGTAGATGTTGAATCAACTTTTGGGAAACCTGTGTCTTGTGTATGATTAAGGAGTCTCGTGGTGGAAAAGTCTTTGCTCAATTTCAGCCCAGCGATGGTGAGAGAATCTCCTGAATTTGCAAGTGTACCGTCATAATCATATTTAAAGTTTCCATCAGCGAACGGGACGAATGTCGTCTTCCAATGTTTGTATAGAGTCGTGTCTCCTGACAGACTACTGCTCGTAGAAGTTGAAGCTACTGTGGGGCATCCGTACACTCTCAATTCTGCTAAACCCGCTTGGTCATTAGTTTGTTTTTTTATTTTTATTATAAGCTCATTTGTAGATAATGCAGTTGGATTTTGTTGTTGTAGATACGTTAATGGAGTTAGTGTCAACAAATTCTTCTTATCCGAGTCGTATGCTGGTATAAATTGTGCATAAATACCATTGTTGTCGTATATTTCAACGTTGGTTCCATCAGTTTCTAAATATTGAAGACCGTCTGCCCAACTCGAAGATATATCATGAAGATGGATTTCTTTAATATCCATAAGTTGCTTAAACTTGATCGTAATTATTAGAGTGCCATTGTCTATTAATGGATCTGCTTCTATTTCAAATTTTTCAAATCGCCCGTTGAATAACCACTCTTTGTGCATTATTTTGTCTTCCCAATAATCTATATCGTCGTCGTATAAAGAACCTACATTAAATGATTCAATGTAATCAGATGAAGCTATTCTTTCTGTCACTTG
>MDTC01008552.1_pt1 | contig 12947 bp, 5 predicted proteins | sample 811181 | NCBI WGS metagenome assembly MDTC01 (sample SAMN05326644, study PRJNA326480) | marine metagenome | isolation source: seawater | place: Pacific Ocean: North | collected 2011 | reverse complement strand
TCGTCGTCGTCGTCGTCATCAGACTTTTCCGCCGACGCGTGGAAAGAAACGACATCTGTTCGTCCCATCGCGCCAGCTTTCGGCTGTTCGCTGATAAAAAATGCAGATTCTTCAATCTCGTTGACGAACGACGCCATTTGCGACAAATCAGAACCGACTGTTTTCGTCGCCGCGCGCGTCCAATCGTGCCAATTTGAGGCGCTTTGCGGAACCGGAGCGTCGTATAATTCACACGTCGACGCGAGAATACCGAGCTCACGCTTTATGAAGAGCGTCGACGAATCTTCGTTCGATAATCGTGTAGATTTTTGTTCGATTTGTACGGCGTTTTCTTTTTCACCGGGTGAAGATGTCGTTGTCGTGGGTTCGGATGCCACCGCGTCTCTCCTCTCGCGTTTCTCAAACGCCAATCGTAACGATTCGTAACTTCCCATTATTCTGTCTTTCAACGCCGACTCTTTCTTCCCTTTTTCGTTTAACGTAGTGAGTAACTTGTCGATATCCTCGATGGATTTCATCGTACACCAAGCTTCCTGCTCCGTGCTCGCTTTTGGATCGAAGATTAAAAAGATTGGAGCTTTCGAGTGCACGTCCCGAAATCCGCCAATGGAGATGTAATAGTGCCGTCCATCGCGATCTTTTCCGAGCTCTGGCGCGCGAATGTGCGACTTCACCAGCAATGAATGTATTTCGCGATGAAACTTGTACTCTTCTTCCTCTTTTTTGCGTTGAACTTCACGTTCTTCATCTAATTTACGCTTCTCGATGAGACTTTTCTGACGTTCGGTAACCGCCCGCGGGAGATCCTCGCCCTCTTCGTCATGCGTTGCATTATTCTCTTCACCTTCATTATTAGTCGTAACGTTTTGTCCATCTGCGTCTTTCTTAGCAGTATTAGTAGCAGCAGCAATCTCGCGTTTTCGCACTTCTTCTCGTCTTTTCTGCCACAACTTACTCTTCGTTTCATCCATCGCTTGTACTCGTCGCTCGATGGCGTCGCGCACCAGTTGCGAATCCAAACAATCTTCGCACAGTAAACGCAAAACGCTGACCAACTCTGCGCGAGAAACGTCCTTCCATCGAGTTTCTGAGAGTTTTCGCGCGATATTCAATACTTCTTCGTACGGAGAAACGACCGATGTGTTCACAATCGATTTTGACTTGTACGTGAAATACTGCGCTAATACTTCTTGCCAACTTCCAATCTCCAAAGTTCGGTCCCATAACTCCGCTAATCGATCGTACGTCGTGGTAATGGAGACTCGCAAGATGCGCTCAAACAACGCTCCTAATCTCGCATCCGTTGGATTTGAAAGCTCGTATGAAAGCGATTGAAACGACGGCGGCAATGCGTGCGTAACATCTCGACCTACGTGGTCCATGAATGCTGAAATCTCAATCTCCGCAATCGTCACGTCGTCCATCGTCGCGTTCTCTCCAGTATCAACATCCGGGAATGGTTCTCTGCCGTCTTCATCGGCTAAGCACTTGTCTAACTTTTTCAACGCACCATCTGCGATTGGATTTTCTTTGTTCGCTTTCTCCCACCTTTGCCGGGCCGCTCTTACTTTGGCTTTCTGCGCGTTCGCTTCAGCCTTCGCGCGTTCAATCTCCGCAATCTCTTCCTCGGTGAGTTTTGGCTTCAGCGCTTCCTCTGCCGCCAAGGCTTCTAGCTTTTTTTGCCTAGCTTCTTCTTTTCGATGCTCTTTCTTCTGTTGACTTTCTAATTTATTCACGTATTTCACGACTTCTTTGTCTTGGGAGTAATCGTACTCGTTCTTTTTTACCAGGTCTAGTTTTTGGCGCAAACTCTCCATGACTTTAATCGCCTCGACGGCGACGTTGGCGAACTTCAAAACTTTCGCCCGCTCGTTTTGAATTAGTTTGGGCAGTTTGATGGGTTCTTTCAACGCTAGTTGAGCTTTTTTACGCTTTACGCGCTGTTCTTTCTTCCACTCCTCTCGTAACGCAATCAGTCGTCTCTTCTCTTCTTCGAGCCATTTCCGATGTTTCAGAAGCGCTTTTCGATCGTTCTCGTCGCCTTGAAACGTCTCTCGCTCTTCAGGCACATCAAAAGCTGGTTCAGCGTCATCGACGAATTTCCGTTTCTCCCGTTCTTCTCTCATATACTCTTCTTCCTTAGCGAAAAGTTCATCTTGCATGCGCTCCGCTCTCTCCTGCGCCTCGAACGCGACCGCGATTTGCTTCTGCAACTCCTCCGCCGTTCGTTTTTCGACGAGATTTTTCAACTGCTTCTCGTCGACGATCTCGGTCGGCGGCGGTCGCGTCGACGCGACTTCGTGCACATCTTCTATCGCATTCGCGCTGGTACATTTCGTTGGCGATGGTTCGTCGTTCTCGTTCTCGTCGTACTCGTCCCTGTTCTGGGATTTTTTCATGAGTCCGCTTTGACGTTTCTCCAGCCGAGGCTTCGTCGCGTTTCTTTTCTTACTATCATCAGCGCGGGGAGTATTCTCACCGTCCTCGTCGTTTAAATAACACGTCAACACGTATAACCCTCGACCAATTCGAGAGAACGTTTTGTCTCCCATCAACGACACGACGGTATTTTTCGGAACTCTGCTATTCTTCCAACTCCTCGCTAACCCGTTCTTCTCGCTCGTCTCTATGATTTCATCCACGGTAATGCCGTCCGGTTTATCTCTCATGGCTTCCAATAAAGCATGTCTGCACGTCCCTCGTCGAATGGCGCTCGTAAACCCGAGCGAAGCAGCCAATCGCTGCGTTTCTTCGTCCATCCGCTCACCGTCTCGGATTTCAGCATCCGTTTCCTCTTCTATTTCCATCGCTTCTTCTTTTTCTTTCTTTCGTCGATGTCGCGTCTCTCTCTTCTTCGCTTCCACGGGAGACGGCGCCGGCGTCTCGTCGACGGGAGGAGACGACTCTTGTTCCGCGTGTTGTACTACTTTCGATCGTTTCTTCCTTCTCTTTTTACTCCCCTCTCGTTCTTCCTCCTCTTCCTCTTCCTCTCCTTCCATCATCTCCGCGTAGTTCCTCCTCGTCGCGTTTCGAGACTCTCTTCTCCTCTTCGCGGTCGCGCCGTCCGCCTCCGCTGCTGCACCTTCTTCAACACCATCACCATCGCCCCCACCGTCGCTCTTCTTACCACCCCCTTTCTTCGCGACGAACGAAAACGGCAAGTTGAACTTATACACAAACTCCGCGTCCATCTTCCACACTTTATCTCCGCGCGCGTCGAACGTCGCGTGTTTGTTGATGAAGTTTTTCGCTCGGAGTTGGTACTTTTCATCATCCGACGAGGAGGGAAACGACTTCGATGCCATCACCAACTGTTGGAGAAGACAATCGACGTCTCGCGTGGCGTTGTGGTGGACGAAATGGCAGATATCGCGGAGGAGGAGGTCGGAGAGCATTATTTATTCTTTTACTCCTACTGCCCCGTTTGTTTGTTTTATGCGATCGTCATCTCTGCTGTGTTTCTTCTTCCGTTCCTTGTTGTGCGCGCTTTTAAGGAAATTCGCCGTCGCAAGCCTGTCTATTTAGGGTTTTGCAATTTCCTCGCTTTGCACACACAAGAAGGAGGAGGAAAAGGAACGACCGCATCATAGAAAAACGTGTGTTTGTTTAGAATAGTCCGCACACGTCTCTTTTGCGAAGATCAAAAATGTCTCGCAATCGCGCGTTTCGATTACTCAAAGATGCGCGTTTACGCGCCTCGGCGACGAGCGTTGGTGGTACCAGCTCCAGAGTCGGGCAAACCGTCACGAGGAGTGCGGATTTAGCGAGGTGCGCTTAAACATTTTCGATTTTTATTCAATTTTACGCAAATTTGCATCGCGCGAACCACTACCCGATGGATGATCCGGGATTGTTCGAGACCGGTTTGCGCTGAATGCGAGTGCTAAAAGTAGTCGTTCACGCGAAGAACGCGTGTTTAGTCAGGGCGCGAGGATGGATCGGATGAATATGCGCGTTGTTCGCGAGATGATTTTCTTCGATCAAACTTTTTTTCTCGTCGGTCTTTCTTCGGGGGCCAAATTAAGGGGCAAATTAAGCTCATTCTTATTCTTCTTGAAACTTACCTTTTCTCGTTCTTTTCTCCACGTTTATCTACTTTTATTCAAACAACAACAGCGCGCACCCGGAAGGCGTTCGTCACGTCTCCTTGCAAATCGTGCAACAACGCATGAAATCCGTCTCGAACATTCAGAAAATCACAAAGGCGATGAAGATGGTCGCCGCGTCTCGATTGAAACCAGCCCAAGATAAAGCGATTGCCTCGAGAGGGATGGTGACTCCGTTTTATAAGTTACTGGGAGATTTACCCGGCGCGGAGACGGCGAAGACGTTGATGGTGCCGATTTCCTCGGACAAAGGTTTGTGCGGCGGCATCAACGGGAACGTCGTCAAAGTGTCGAACGTGTTGTTGGAAACGGCGAAGGATAAAGAGTCAGAAATTTCGATGGATGTAATTGGCGATAAGGCGAGAGGTTTGATGCAACGGCAAGTAGGGGAACTGTTCGCGAACGTGTTGGTCGACGCGACGAAGCAACCGTTGACATTTGGAACGGCTTCGGCGTTGGCGGAGCAAGTGGCGAAGGACAACGAGGGTAAAGCGCTCATCGTGTACAACAGGTTCGTTTCGGCTATTTCGTTCAAGCCAACGATTGCGACGGTATTGTCTGGGGAAGAGTACGAGAAGTCGGCGGAAAACTTGGAAAATAAATTCGATTCGTACGAGGTTGAAGGACCGGATCGTGGGGAGTTTTTGCTCGACTTGGCGGAGTTCAAAACCGGCGCGGTTATGTACAACGCGTTGGCGGAAAACAACACTTCGGAATTGGGATCTAGAATGCAATCTATGGAATCGTCCTCGAAGAATGCTTCGGAGATGTTACAAAAGTTGACGCTCTTGTACAACAGAACGAGACAAGCGGCGATTACCACGGAGTTGATTGAAATTATTTCCGGCGCTTCCGCTTTGGAAGATGCCAAGTAATAATATCACCACGAATAAAGAGAAGAGAAAAATATTAAGTAGTAGCTGAATTGTAATTATGTAGTCAAGTATCTAGTAGAATTTAAAACATTCAATGTCTCGCGTGCTTCATCGTGGGCACTCCTTCGCCGCCCGTTGTCGCCACTTCTTTCAACGCGTGCAAACCGTCCATGGTGTCTTGAACCACTGTTCTCACGCCTTCCTCGATCGATGGCTCCGCCACCGTCGGCGGCGCTTTCCCGTCTAACGCCTCTTCTATGTTGCCCGATAAGATCAAAGCTAAAGGATGCATCACCTCCACCGACTCACACAAGATCTTCAAGCTCGCCGTAATAGGTGCCGCCAAAACCATTCCTGGAATACCCCACAACATACCCCAAAATATCAAACACAAAAGAACCGTAATCGGGTGCAAATCCAAGTGTCCGCCCATCAATTTCGGTTCGACGACGTTTCCAATCGTAAAATGCGTCATACCTGGGAGTAATATCGCCAACGTCACGTGCAAGAAATGAATATCTTTCGACACCAACACGACCGGTAGCGGCAAAACAGTCGCGATAATTGGCCCGACGTGCGGAATAAAATTCATCACAAAGTGCAGCACTCCGAAAACCATCGCCAACTCTACGTTCAGCGCGTAGTAAATGCTCGCCGCGATGAACCCGTTCAAAGTGCTCACAAAAAACTTCAGCAAAATGTACCGCTTAATCCTCGTTTCAATTCTCGTCCATACCCCGCCCGGAACTCTCCTCTCCACTTTCTGTCTTCGTCTCCCTTCCAACAAATACACGACGAAAATCAACACCAACACGACGTTACTCAACAGGTCTAAAACCGCTTGCAACATCGCGTGCGTCGATTGCGCCACCATCTTCGCCAGCGGGATATCTTGCAACTGCGCCTCAATCACATCCATGTCGATGTTTTTTCTCGACAGCGTCTCTCCCGCTCTGTTCGTCAATCGAACGACGTACCGTTCGTATTTCTTCGCGTCTTGCACCAAGTCCTTCACGCTGTGCGAAATCAAGAACAAAAGAGAGCACAATATTCCTAAACCAAAGAATAACGCGATCGTAATCGACGCTCCGTGTGGTACTTTCGCTCGGTGCGTGCAAAAATCAACCAAAGGCGCTAACGTGTAGCTCATCATCACCGCTAAAACCAAAGGGACGAGGACTCTTTGCAACCAGTACAACGCCGCGGAACTCATTATGATGGCTATTAAGAGGAGACACATCGTCCGTACCTTTTCCGCCGAAGCAAGAGATTCTTGTTCTCTGCTCGAGTCGTCGTTCATCAGGTCAAAGTCTTTCAAACCGAAGGTAGAGGAGGAATAGCGAGGGGAGGCGTTCTTCCCACCGCCATCGCGCGGGGATTTCACGCCGAACATGTTTAACATATTTAGAATGTTTTGTTCCGAGATTTATGCTGATTTGTTTGTGGGAGAATTTTTTTTTTCCTTCTGCTTTTTTTTAACGGTTTGATGTTTTGTGTCTCTCTCTCTCTCTGTTTTATTTTCAGTATTAAAAAAAGTTAAAATCTATTTGTTCTTCTTCTCTTTCTCTCTCTCTCTCTCTTTCTTCTCTTGTGTGTGTTTTTGTCTCTCGTTCTCTTCCGTTCTTCTGCTACGACTCCTCTTTCTCTCTACTAACTCTCTCTCTCTCTCTTAAAACTTTAATCGTACAAATCGTCGTCGTCGTCTTGCGCGGCGGCGGCGGCAAAGGCGTCGCCAACCGTTTGGGCGCCGCCAGCCGCCGGAGCCGCGCCGGAACCACCGCCAGCAGCAGCTCCGCCTTCGTTCGGGAATCTAAAATCGCCCACGTGGCCTCGGCTTTGTTGTAAAGTTTGCGAGAACGCTTGGTACTTGCGGATGTCCGCGTCTGAAACCGAGCGGCGAGCGTACTTCATCGCCTCTTCAAAGTGCGCCTTGGTGATTTCTGGCACCGGATCGACGTAGTTTTCTTCGTCTTCTTCCATGGCACCTTCTGGTTTTTGCGCCATGGCGCGTTCGCGTTCGATATCTTTCTCGATGCTTTCGCGGATGGCGTATTTGCACGCGCGTTGGCAGATTTCCGTGATATCGGCACCAGAGTACCCGTGCGTAAACTTGGCCAAAGTTTCCACGTCGACGTCGTTGGCAATCGGGGACTTTCTCAAGTTCGCTTTAAAGATAGAAATTCTCGATTTGTCATCCGGTAACGGGATGTAAATCAACTGATCTAAACGACCCGGGCGCATCAACGCGGTATCGATGATATCCGGTCGGTTCGTCGCGCCGATGATAAATACCGTCTTCTTCGAGTTCATGCCATCCATTTCCGTGAGCAACTGGTTCAAGACGCGATCGGCGGCACCGCCGGCGTCGCCGGCGGAAGAGCCGCGTTGGTTCGCGATCGAATCCAACTCGTCGAAGAACAGCACGCACGGGGCGCTTTGCCTGGCTTTATCGAAAACCTCTCTGACGTTGGATTCCGATTCGCCGAACCACATCGTTAACAACTCCGGGCCTTTAATGGAAATGAAATTCGCTTGGCACTCGTTCGCGATCGCTTTCGCCAACAACGTCTTACCGCAACCCGGTGGACCGTAAAACAACACCCCTTTACTCGGTGCCATGCCGAACTTCTCAAATTTTTCCGGGTGTTCGACCGGATATTGCACGGTTTCTTGCAACTCTTGCTTGACCGTTTCTAAGCCGCCGACGTCGTCCCAGGAGACGTTTGGTACTTCCACCACAGTTTCTCTCAACGCGGACGGGTTGGTTTGCGCCAAAGCGGTTTTGAAGTGGTCGTTGCTGATGGCCATAGAATCCAAAATCTCCGCGTCGATTTCATCGTCTTCCAAATCGATGACGTCCATCTTTTCGCGAATGCATTGCAACGCGGCTTCGGTACACAACGCCGCCAAATCCGCGCCGACAAAACCGTGCGTGTCCTTCGCCACCACCTCCAAATCAACCTCCTCGTCCAACTTCATGTTCTTCGTGTGTATTCTCATCACTTCCAAGCGTCCAACCTCGTCTGGGACGCCGATATCAATCTCGCGATCAAATCTACCAAATCGTCTCAACGCCGGGTCGATGCTGTTCGGTCTATTCGTCGCCGCCATGACGATGATGTGCGATCGAGCCTTCAACCCATCCATCAGCGTCAACAATTGCGATACGATTCTTCTCTCCACTTCCCCATTCGTCTTGTCTCTCTTCGGCGCGATCGAATCGACTTCGTCGATGAAAATAATTGCCGGCGAGTTCTTCTCGGCTTCCTCGAAAGCCTTTCTCAAGTTGGATTCAGATTCGCCGGCCAACTTGGACATGATTTCCGGACCGTTGATTAAAAAGAAAAACGCGCCGGTTTCGTTCGCCACCGCTCTGGCGATCAAGGTTTTTCCAGAACCCGGAGGGCCGTACAACAAAATACCTTTCGGCGGTTTCACCCCGATGGTTTTGAACAACTGCGGATGTCGCAACGGCAACTCGACCAACTCTCGAATTTGCGCCATTTGCTTCCTGACCCCTCCGACGTCGTCGTAGCCAACCTCATCCAAACGTTCCTCGTCTTCGCGGTTAATCGGTTCGCCTTCACAAAAGATCTCCGTGTCTGGCGCGACGATGCAATACTCCGCCGGATCCGTTTCTACAACCTTGAATTCCACCGCTCTCATCCCGCCTCTCGCCAAAAACGTATCCCCTTTCCTCACCGGTCTGTACGCCTCCAAAAAGTACGGCTTCAAATACACGTCGAACAAGTTCCCGGAAACGCCTTCGATGGTATCCCCAAACGGCAGCACGTGAATCCTCGCCCCGTATTTCACGTCCGTGCACTGATGAATCGAAATCACGTCCCCTAACCTCACCCGTAAATTTTTCCTCACCACTTTGTTCATCCGAACTTTCCCGTCGTCGCACTGGTCGTCCGCTAGGACGATGCACACGGTGTCTTTGCGCTTTTTTCCTTTCACGAGAACCGTGTCCCCGCGGAAGAGCTGCAGCTCTTCCATTTTCGCCGGGGATAACGCGACGACTGAGTTATCGTCGTTCACCGCTTCATCTGTGTAGTACAATTTTTATACGCAAAACAGAAAATTTAAGAGAAGGAAAAAGAAGGTCAAAAACGTCCGTCTCTTGGGGGTGCCGCTTACTACTTACGTCAACAATCAGATGATGATGACGAAAGTTTCTTCGTAAACAAAGGAAGAACGCGTAATAAAATCCATCTAAATCGAATCAACATAAAGAATACCGCGCGCGCAAAAGACAATCGATAAAGAGAGAGAAAGAGCGCGAGAATACTCCGAGAGAGAGAAAGAAAGAAAGAAAGAAAATCCCGATCGACTTAACGAGAGAGATCTGATGAAACCAATTCTACGAACACGCACCGACGACGAGTCTGTTCGGCGCTTTCTTCCTCTCCAAAATCGCCGTCACGTCTTTCACTTTTTTCTTTTCTGGGGGTACTTGTTGTTGTCCCTCGGGCGCTTTGTCGTTCTCGTTGACTTTCTTCGCCTCGAGCTCCTCGTCCGTTGCCATTTTATCTCTCTTCTGTGTGTCTCTCTCTCTCGTTGGTGTGAATTTTTGTGGCGACAAACGTGCTAAAAACGTATTACGCGAGAGTCTTGTCCTTTCACGTGAAAGCAAGGGCGGCGACGTTTCGGCACGGTTTTATGTACGGCATTAATTTTTTTTTCGGTTGTATTTTTTCGGTTGTATGTATTCAGTATTACAAGAGAGTTTCCTCCTCCTCGCTAAGCGTTGTTCCGTATGTGTTCGTGTTGTTTCTAATGATGATGTTTTGGTTCTCTTCCTCTTCTTCTTCTTTTTCTTCCACGTGTTTCTCCAAAGGAGAAGAATAGAAGTGCGACTCCATCGTGCGTACGATAGAATCACGCTTCGCGCGAATAGCTACGGCGACCATGGCCATGCCGACGCACACGTAGAGCGTGGCGAAACCGGCGCCGTCGGTAGACGAAGACGCTTCCTCTCTCGGAAGGTTCCATCCCAAACGAGGGAAGCTTTGAGACGAACCGAGTTCAGCTTCCGAGGCGTCTCTGGCGGTTTCGCTGGCACGCGCGGTGGCTTTGGCGCCGGACTTGGCCGCAGTTTTGGCACTCGATTTGGCGCCCGCCTTGGCCCTCGCCTTTGCCGCCGCCTTCGCGCTCGCTTTCGCGCCTCTGGCGGCGTTCGAAAATCTGCACATGTCCATCGCGTTGTCTAAAAATTTACTCAAACCGCACTCGTACGCCGCTTCAATCTTTTCCGCGCCGTCAAAGATACCGTCGATGTTTAAGACTTTCATCTGAGACGATGGGCGATTGGCAAACCAAGAGACGACGTCTTGGTTCAACGATTTCGCACCTCGGAACATTTGTTTCATGTTCGTCACGCCAGCGACGTTCCAACCCGAAATATCCGAGTTGAAACTCTTGGCATCGTAAAACATAAACGACATGTCAGTGACAGATTTCGTGTTCCAACTCGATAAATCGGCGTTGAACTCTTCATAGTGCTGGAACGCGTGCGTCATGGTTGAAACTTTCGAAACGTCCCAATCTGGCATCATACCAAATCGCGTGACCGCGCCGTATTCGACGCATAAACCAGCGGCGGACTCGATGATGCACTTGGATACGGCCCGATAAAAGGAATTGTCGTCGAGCTGCTTGTGTCCGTGCGAATTATGCTCGGCCTGCATTTCTTCTGGCGTTTCCGATTGTAATCTGTCTAACTTCTTCTTTAATCTCTCGAGCTCTTCGTCCACATCTTCGTCGCCGATTTGATCCATCACGTGAAGATGGTGTCTTTTCGCCGTCAACGAATCACTTCGCGATAACGAAGATCTGCTCGAGGAGGAAGAGGAGGAGGGACTTCCCGAAATTTTGCCATGTTTTTTCGAAACGGTACCATCCGCTTTGAGTTTAAAAGGGTTGGTCATGGAGGCGGAGACGACTTGTTCTGATTCTTCGTTTTCTTCTTCTTGTTCTTTCTTGTGATGCGACGAGTATTTCTTCGAAGACGACGTCGTCGTCTCTTCTACTTCTTCGTCATCACCCGTGGCCGCAGTGGCTTCGGATGCTGCATCTTCCTCTTTCGAAGAACTCATGAATCTCTCAAACTCTTGATCGAAGGCTTCTTTATCTTCGACGAGATCTTCGATTTGATCTTTACTAACTTCGACGGTTTCATCGTCGTCGCCGTCGTCGTCGTCATCGCTATCATCGTTCACCTCTGAATCAGAATCATCATCATCATCTTCTTCGTCGTCTTCGTCTTCTTCTTCTTCTTCTTTGACCGTTTTACCCGTAAATTCGTCTAAAGTCTTCTCGGACGTAACGAACGGGGACTCTTTGTTCAATGATACAGACTCCGTATCAATCGCGAGAGCATCCTTCACCGCGTCTCGATCTTCTGGACCCAACTCGCTCATGCTATCCGCCGTTCCTTGTGGACAATCGCCATCGCTGCAATCTATGATGTTCGGATCCGTGGAAGAAGAGGAAACGTACGAAGTTGACGATGTTGTCGTCCAAGAAGAAGAGGAAGAAGTGAGTTCATCCGCTTCACTGTGCGGGTAGGATACGTCCGAAGGCACCGAAGTCTCGTCATCCTCATCTTCGCCGTCGACAGAGTCGGCGATTGCATCGGTGTCGACTTCGTTGGTGTTAAGAATGGAAGACGATGAAGTGTGCGTCGTATCCTCGGACGCCACCGTGGTCACTTCTTCTTCAATTTTGTCCGCGTCTTCGTCGTCTTCGTCCGACCCCATCGCCGCCACGCGCTTGAAAGATTTCTTCTTGAATTTGCCGCCGCTGCCACGCAAAGTCGTCATCTTCGTTACCGTCGTCTTTTCGCCCAACGCAGTCTTCTTCTTCTCGTCCTCGCACGTGCTCGGCGGTCCGTTCAACGGATGCTCGCACGTGAACCGTCCCAAGAAGTTCGCCGCGCCTAAAAACATATCCTTCGTATCCGCGGTCACGGACAAGCCCCAATCTTTCACGTCCGATTCAAACTCCACCGCGTTTTGAAACATCCCGTACGTCGTCTTACACTGAAATGGCCTCCACGCGCTCAAATCTTCCGCGAACGACACCGCGTCTTTCAACATAAAACTCATATCTTTCACCTTCCCGACGTTCCACTTCGCCAATCCTTTCCCGTTGAAGTTCGACGCTTCGCTAAACATCGATCCCATATCTTCCACGCTCGACGTGTCCCAACTCCCCAAGCCTTTCTTCGTATCGGGACTAAAATCTCTCGCCCCGCTAAACATCTCTCTCATGCTCGTCACCGACGACGTGTCCCATCTCGACACGTCCCCGTTGAACGATTCTTGCTTGTGGAACCCGTAGTCCATGTCCGTGACTTCGCTCACGTTCCAATCTTTCATCTCCCCGTATTTGCTCTCTTCTCCGTATTTCGGGCAACGACCGTTTGAATCTTCCTCGAGGCACTCCGCGATCGCGCCGAGGAAGTTGTCCGGAGTTATCGGAAGAAGAACTTTTTGTTTAGAAGACAAGATCGACGACGATGCCGCCTCGCGGGGAGGACGAGGGTGTTGGTGGTGTTGGGACGCATTCGCGACCGACGTCATAGCAGCGGTGAATAAAAGGGCGCGTCGCGCGCGCGAGGTGGTGGTGGAAGACGAAGAAGCTCGTCCTCCAGCGTTACCACTTCGTCGCGGTTTGGCCCTCATTCTTCTTTTCGTCTCGTCGTCGTCTGAGAATACGTGAGCGCGAGAGCAAAAGAATAAGTTTGAAGATGATTTGCGAAGAGCGGCCGCGGCTCCCAAGAAGGAAGAGGCGAGAAAAATTAGGTTTAGGGTTTTTTTAGGGTTGAGCAATTTTTTTTCTCTCGTTAAAAGAAGTAGAAGTTTAAAAGACTGTGGTATTTCAATCGCTCTCTTTGTCGACGAGAATTCCAATGCCCCCTCATCATCATCAGAAGAAGAAGAAGAAGAGGCACGCGTTC
>MDTC01025998.1_pt1 | contig 12950 bp, 11 predicted proteins | sample 811181 | NCBI WGS metagenome assembly MDTC01 (sample SAMN05326644, study PRJNA326480) | marine metagenome | isolation source: seawater | place: Pacific Ocean: North | collected 2011 | reverse complement strand
CGTGGGTGATCAATCCGTACAAGCCAACAGACAACTTTCATGCAGACGTTTTTACAATACATGATTTTGCGATAAAACAGCGATTTTGCGATAAAAGGGAGAGCAACATGATTTTAGGGGCAATACGCATTTCGGCCCAGATTAGGGTCTTTTCAATCACAGTCATCAGCCTGCTGCTAGCTGCCTGCGCCAGCACCCCAGCGTTTGATCTTGAAGCCGTACAGGCTGCTGAGATCATTAATCTGCGCGCCCCAGAGGGCGCAACCCTCTCAAGTGGTCAGCCCACGGCAGCGCAACTGGGCATTGCCGCCCGCTCTGGCGTGCGCCATGTGATCAATCTGCGCACGGCGGGGGAAGAGGTGGCTTTCAATGAGAGTGAAGTCGCAGATTCACTGGGGATGGAATACCACTCAATTCCCGTGGCAGGGGGTGCTGGCATTAATGCCGACAATGCCCAGGCGCTTGCAGACATCCTGGCGGACCTGAATGGTGAGCCAGTCCTTATTCACTGTGCCACGGGTAATCGGGTAGGCGGTTTGATGGCTTTGTCATCCTTCGCGGATGGCGCCAGCGTTGATTCTGCGGTCGCGGAAGGGGCGCGTTGGGGTATGACTTCAGAGCGACTGCAGGCCATCGTGCGAGAAAGCCTGTCGGACAATTAATGCGGCGGGCCAGTTGAGATGCCGCGAACAGGTTTTATCGGTCTTGCAATCAGACTGAATACACCTTCGAAATTTTCGATGAGGTATTGTTTGAGAGATTCCATATTTTTAGCCTGAGATCCTGATCTGAAGCGCGAGTCTTCCTACTCTGCAAAGTGGAGCCGTTGCATGATAGTGATGGGGAATTCACTACAAATGTATAACCGGGTAAAAGTGCGGTTTATTTGTCTTCTTATCCGCTCCGGAGAGAAATTTTGAGTTGATCTAAGCACTTTTGAATTCCCTGAGCAACAGATATTACGCAGCTTATAGACGATATGATCGGCTTCGCATCCCGGGCCAGCAGCCCAGACGCTTGCGTCGAAGCGCCGGCTTGTAGCCAATAAGTCTCTGCATCAGCTGTCTGCGCAGAAAATAGTCAAAAATTGACGTTTTCGCTGCGACTGGCGACAACGATCTGGCTAATATCGCCGCCAGCAGGGCAGGATTTTTTGAGCTAGGACGTATAATGATCAAAATGCCAATGTGGACTCTCTTAAAACCAGTGGATCGCCAGATCTCACTCCATCCAGCGAATTCTGAGTGCGGCTCGTCGCGAGGGCCTTGAAAGCTGAGGAAATCCGTCTACGGTTGCTCTGACCCTGTGCTGGTGCAACATTTCTCAAGACATTTGACGCCCTGGCGGCCCTGTCTGCGCGAGAAGGGGCGCAATCCGGCAATCATGAACAAATGAACCGTATGCGCGAATTAGTCGTATCCGTTGGGGGAAACAGTTGACTTTCAATCGATGGCACAGCAGTGGCGTGAGTTGCTGATATTAGTCACTGAGGAGTCACATTGTGGTGCAGATGCTTGGAAACGACTTGAAGGCGCAGTTCGTAGATCAAATAATCGATCTAGATATTCAAACGCGAATCAGAAAAGCCGCTTTCGATGAGCGGTTCGGTGCCCTCAAGCAGTGCTTGATGGATACAAATGGCAGCCGGGCAGCGGCAGCCATAACCTGATACTTAGGCACCTTAGGCATAGCGGTAATGGAAGCATTCACAGCAGGGCATGCCGATTCAGTTCGGCAGGCCGGTCGATAAAAAGTGATGTCGGGTGGGCCGTCGCGATGGCGCGGTTGAACCATCAGGAAAAATTAAGGTAACAGGAGCTCTGAAATGAAGCGTATTGTATTACCCATTGTCATCCTGGTGGGGTGTCTTCTGGTATCGAGTTATCTCATACGCAATCCCACCACGGTGGAAGAAGCCGCCGTGGAGATAATTCCAGTTTCAGTGCGAGTCGCTGAAGTTAGCCTAGATTCAGTGGAGCTGGTGGTTGGTTCGCAGGGCAAGGTGGAGGCGGCTCAAACGGTAAGCTTGTCTGCGGCAGTCGCCGGCCCAATCGGGTGGATCTCTCCGAGCTTGGAATCAGGTGGGTATGTCGGAGAAGGCGATGTCCTGCTGCGCCTCGAGACTTCAGACTTCGAGACCGCAGTTGAGAGAAGCCGCGCCAACATGCAGCAGACGCTGGCAGAATCAAAGTTCGCAGATGCAGAGTTGGAGCGTCTGCAGGAATTGGCGGAGCGAAGGTTAGCCAGTGACTCCCAGCTGCAAGACGCCCAGCGCCGGGCAGAAGTAAATCGGGCTCGCCTAGTGGATGCTGAGGCCAGCTACAGGCAGGCAGAGCTTGATCTTGAACGCACCGAACTCCGAGCCCCTTTCAATGCTGTGATCCAGACTCGAGAAGTGGAGTTGGGTCAGTATGTGAATCGTGCGCAATCCGTTGCCATCTTATTTGGCGCTGATGAAGTTGAGGTACGGGTGCCATTGGCAATGCGTCAGCTTGGGTTCTTGGATGTCCCCCTGGGCCAGCGCGGCGAAATCCCGGAGCAGAATGCCCCAGAGGTGGCGCTTACCGGGTCCTACGGTGGTCAACAATACCAGTGGCAGGGCAAACTGGTTCGCATCGAGGCTTCGATCGACCCCAACAGCAACACAGTGCAGACAATTATTCGAGTCTCACAGCCAAGCGCTGGCGATCAGCGGGCGACGCAGCAGCATAAGTCAATTCCCCTGCCTATTGGTCTTTATGTCGAGGCTGACATCAAAGGTAAGATCGTCGATGACATTATCGCCCTGCCACGCTCTGTGATTAGGAATAACAATCAGGTGCTGGTTGTAGACGCAGAAAATAAGCTGTACTTCCGGGAAGTTGAGATTTTTCGCCTAGAAGAGCAGAAAGTGCTAATCAGCGGCGGCATTCTTCCCGGAGAACGCATTTGTATCTCTCCAATTCAAGCGGTAGTGGACGGCATGTCCGTGCAGCCAGTGGTCGAAATGATCTAGAGCCTCCTGCGTGTGAGCGCACTGATTTAAACAGCAACGTAAATTTATTCAGAATTAGTAGGGCAAGAGGTTAATTGTGAGAACTCCCATTACCTGGTTTGTGAAGAATCCTGTCGCAAGTAACTTGCTCATGTGGATTTTTCTGGTCGGTGGTTTTATCGCCTATTTTAATTTAAACCAGGAGGAATTTCCTGATATCGACTTTGGCGTTATCCAAGTCAGTGTGCCTTACCTGGGTGCTACCCCTGAGGAATCAGAAACAGGCGTATGCCTGCGCCTAGAAGAGGCTCTGGAAGGTATAGAGAACATCGATACCTTAACCTCTACTGCGCGTGAAGGCGGTTGCGACGCCACGGTACAACTTGCGAGCGGCGCCGATCTCAATCGCGTCCTCAACGACGTGAAAGGTAATGTGGACGGAATTACGACCTTTCCCACTGAGACTGAAAAACCCATCTACCGTGCATTTAGCAGTACCGGTAATGTGATGACTCTCGCCTTATCGTCGGACACTAACGACCTGAACCTGAAGACCGTGGCCGAAGACATTCGCGACGATCTGCTAGATTTGGACGAGGTGTCACAGGTCAACATCGAGTATATTCGGCCCCTTGAGATTGCAATCGAGGTATCTGAATTTACCCTGCGCCAATATGGATTGACTCTCGACCAGATTTCCCGCGCTATTTCCAGAGCTTCGTTGGATTTACCGGGCGGCACTATTCGCAGCGAATCCGGTGAAATTCTGCTCAGGACCAAGGGGCAGGTCTATCAGGGTTCTGAATATGAAGATATTGTCGTGGCGTCGTATCCAGATGGCACTCAGCTGCGTCTGGGTGAGATTGCTACTGTAAGAGACGATTTCGCAGAGGGCTATCTTGACGCCCGACTGAATGGCGTAAATTCCGCCATCATTGATGTAATGCGGATCGGCGACGAGGATATTGTGACCTCGGCGCAGCAGGTAAAAGGCTTCATGGCTTCAACGCAGTTTAACTTGCCAGAAGGCATGACACTGGAGGTTGTAACAGACTCTTCACTCAGCACCCAGACCCGTATCGCCACAGTGGCGAAGAATGCTTACACAGGTCTTATGCTGGTGCTGATAATCCTGGCTTTCTTCCTGCGCTTCAAGATTGCTATCTGGGTCGCGGCTGGCATCCCAATTGCTATCCTGGGCGCTCTGATTGTCTTTCCTTCTATTGGGCTTACCATTAGCTCACTAACGGTGATGGGTTTCATCCTGGTGCTTGGCATCGTGGTGGATGACGCCATCGTAGTAGGCGAGCGCATTCACGCATTCGAACAGAAAGGGCTGAGCAAGGACGAGGCAGCTATTGAAGGTACGGTAGAAGTCTCTGTACCAGTTATCTTCGGTGTACTAACTACCATCGCAGCGTTTCTACCCTTGCTGCTACAAACCGGTGGTTTTGCGGCATTCTCGCAGGTAATTGGTGGCACCGTGGTTTTCTGCTTGATTGCCAGCCTGCTCGAATCACAGTTAATTCTCCCCGGACACATTGCCCACCGCAAAACTGAAGGTTATTTCCTCGAAGGCAGCCGTCCAGTTGTGGCATGGCAGAACTTCCAGGGCAAGATTGCGAGCTCGATGGAATACTTTGCGGAACATGGATACCGTCGCGGCCTGCGTAAGGTTCTAAAATATCGCTATGCAGCCTGGGCCCTTGCCACTGGTGTGATCATGGTGGTCATGGCGCTGGTAATCAGCGGGCGCGTTATATTCCAATTCATGCCTTCGATTGAGGGAGACACAGTTTACGGTCAGGTTCGCATGCCGGCAGGCGCTCCCGCGTATATAACCGAACAGGCCGCGGATCTGATTGAAGCGAAGGCACTTGAGCTTAAGGCTGAACTTGACCAGGAGCTTGTGTCGCTGAAGGCGGCAGGAGCCGCACCGGCGGAAACAGAGACTGTTGTGGACAGCGTGCTGACGATTATCGGGGGTACTGCGCCACGCGGTGGTCCAGGCGGCGGACAGCGCAGCGCAGGCAGCAGTGACGTTGCCGAAGTTGTGATGTACCTGACGCCTTTTTATGAAAGGGGGCAGCTCAGCTCGGCCGAAATTCGCGATCGCTGGCGACAGAAAGTCGGCAACATTGCTGATGCGCTGGAGCTCAGCTTTGTATCCGACGCCTTCTCAGCCGGAGATGCAATTAATTTTCGCCTTGAGGGCCGCGACGAGGACAACCTCAAGATTGCGTCCACCCAGCTGCGCGAAGAGCTTATGCGTTACCCTGGGGTATTCGATGTTTCCGACTCATTCCGGGCCGGTAAACAGGAAGTACAGATCCAGATCCTTGATCGCGGTAAGACCTTGGGTCTAACCCTCAACGATATTGCGACTCAGGTACGCCAGGCGTTTTACGGCGCAGAGTCTCAGCGCATTCAGCGCGGTAGCGACGACATTCGAGTCATGGTGAGATACCCGGAAGAAGAGCGCTCCTCTCTCGGCAACTTGGAAGACCTGTTAATCAGGACGCCATCAGGTTCCGAGGTGCCGTTTCTGAGCGTGGCCGATTATTCCCTGGGCAACAGCTATTCCAGCATCAACCGCCAGGACGGTCGACGGGTGATCACAGTGCGCGGTGCCGTTGACCGAACCGTGGTGAAGCCGGAGGAGATACGGCGCGATATAATCGCGAAGTACCGGGCGCAATGGGACCGCGATCTGAATGTGGATATGGTGATCGGTGGTGAAGGTGAGCGCCAGATGGAATCATTGTCGGAACTATACACACTGTTTCCCATGGCCATGTTGGTCGTCTTTGCGCTACTGGCGATTCCACTTAAGTCTTACGTGCAACCGCTAGTGATCATGAGTGTCATCCCGTTCGGAGCCATTGGTGCTATCTTCGGTCACTTTATAATGGGAGCTGATCTAGTATTCTTCTCGATTCTCGGCATTATCGCCTTAAGTGGTGTGGTAGTTAACGCCAGCTTGGTGCTGGTGGTCACCGTGAACCGTCTGCGGGATCAGGGAGTAGGTATGGTAGAGGCAGTCTCCAAGGCAGGTGCCCTGCGATTCCGGCCGATTATCCTGACTTCAATTACCACCTTTATTGGTTTGGTTCCCCTGATGGCGACCGCTAATCCGGCGACTTTCTTCATCATTCCGATGGCGATCTCGCTGGCATTCGGTGTTCTATTCGCCACTGTAATCACACTGTTCCTGGTGCCCTGTCTCTACCTTATTCTGCATGACTTCACTGGTCATACCGACAGCAAGGAAGAGCGCGCACTGGCATATCAACACCAGTTCAACTAGTCTATCGGCTTCCCAATAGGGAAGCCGAGTTTCAACTAGCTGGAGTTGTTTTCCGATCATGAGCAGGTTTATTCTGATTCAGTTCTGCGTCTTTATTTCCGCCGAGTTATTCGCACAAGGCAACCACATCGATACCGTTCGCGGTGACGCCCCCGAGTTAGCCCGGTTTGGGGGCTATGACATCGGTGTGCGCGCGCTGCAGTTGTTAGACCCCGGTAGGGTCGACGTGGTGAACACACCGCGCGGCGAAGACAATGTCATCTACGATCGACCGTTAAGCGTGGAAATTTGGTACCCGGCCAATTTGAACGGTCAAGCCCCCGGCGGCACTTATCAGGCTATCACTCGCAATCCGGAAATTACCGCCACCCTGTCAGGGCGCGCCGTTCGCGATGCAGAACCCGACCCGGCCGATGGCCCTTACCCCCTTGTTATCATCTCCCACGGTCATCCGGGCAACCGTTTTCTGATGAGTCATTCTGCAGAGAGTCTCGCTAGCAAGGGCTATGTGGTTGCCTCGATTGACCACACCGACAGCACTTACGATAGTGAGCAAAACTTCTTTTCGACGCTCTATAACCGACCCTTGGATCAACGCTTCGTGCTGGGAAGTCTGGCGGAAATGGAAGGATCAGATCCAGTCTTCGGTGATATGATCAATGCGGACAACACCGGCATCATTGGCTATTCGATGGGCGGCTATGGGCTGGTGAACAATCTTGGTGGTGCCTACAGCGCAGACATGATTGGCTCATTCATGGCGCCACCCAATGAACTGCTGGCTGAGCACACTGAGGGTAACCCCGACTACCGCGATAACCTGGATTCTCGTATCAAGGCAGGTGTTGCTGTTGGACCCTGGGGTATGAACAATGGTCTATGGCGGATTGAAGACCTGGCCGGCATTACTGTGCCAACGCTCTATATCGCCGGCAGCGCCGATGGTGTATCGGGTTATGAAAATGGCACGCGAGCAATCTTTGAGGCGGCAGTGAACAGCGATCGTCACTTGCTAACCTTCAAGAATGCCGGGCACAACGCCGGTGCACCCATTCCCTTGCCGGTTGAAGTGCTAAACAGCGAAGGGCAGATTGGCGCTAGCCACTATACCGATCCGGTGTGGGATAACGTGCGCATGAATAACATCATGGATCATTTCGTTACTGCCTATTTCGACTACCACCTGAAAGGCGAAGGCCTCAAGCTGACTTATTTCGACCTGGTCCCCGATGGCGCGGATGGTGTGTATTCGATGCGTGACGGCCAGCAGTCTGAGGATCACACCTACTGGCGCGGATTCTCGTCAGGCGGCGCGGTGGGTCTGATGATGGAGCACCTGGCGCCTGGCGAATAGCCCGGTTGGGATTTCGCCAAGCTTTACAGGCAAGCATGGCTCTTAATGCGGATCGCTCTGATAAACGAATAAGCCAAACCAATGCAAAAGCCCCCGATTTTCATTGCCACTCATAACGCCGAGCGTTACCAGGAGCTGCTTGACGATCGGCTAGGCGGCAACGTTGATATCACTCTCGCCAACACCCGGAGCGAAGTGGTCAGCAATTACGGGAGACAGCCCGTAGTTTTGGGTCGCCCCGATTTCCTTTTACCGCTGTTAGACACTGAGCCACCAGTGCAGTGGCTGCAATCCACCTGGGCAGGTGTGACGCCCCTCGCACATCACAGCTTCCGAGATTATCAGCTTACCGGCGTGAAAGACGTGTTCGGACAGCAGATGGCGGAGTATGTGCTGACTCACTTGTTGGCCTTTGAGAGCAAGTTGGCTGCTAGGATACAGAGCCAGTCCAGCAAGCTTTGGGATGACAGTCTTAGTGGTACGATTCAAGATAAGACGATCGGTATTATGGGTACCGGATCCATCGGTTCTGCCGTTGCCCAGATCTGTGCGCAGTTGGGTATGCATGCGATCGGCTTTAACACCTCGGGTTTGCAGGTAGCGCCTTTCAAGACAGTGTTTGCAACGGATGAACTGGCCGCCTTTCTCGAGAGCTGTGACTATGTCATCGGTATTCTGCCTGATTTGGAGGCTACGACCGATTTGCTTGATGCGGCGGCTTTCGCAAGCATGAAAGACACGGCGCTGCTGATCAACGTCGGGCGCGGCAATCTCATTGATGATGAAGCCTTGGTACAGGCGCTGAAACAGGAGCAGATCGCGGCTGCGGTGCTGGACGTTTTTAAACAGGAGCCACTGCCTGCGTCGAGTCCATTATGGGCGGCACCCAGGCTCACTATTACGGGCCACATTGCTGCGGTCAGCCGCCCCGATGATATCGCGATTCTGTTCGCGGAAAACTATAAACGCTTTGCCAGTCAGCAGCCTCTACTGCACCTCATCAATCTCGACAAAGGCTATTAGTCCGCACAATGCAAATGCTTGGAATTAAAAACCCTGCCCTGCTCGGTCTGCTCTTGCTGGTTCTTGCAGAGAATACTTTAGCCCAGGCTGCTGCAGAGAGAATTGATGAATCCAGCGTGCTTGCTGTGATGCAGCAGAGTGCCCGCTTAGCGTCAGATGTGGAGCGTGATGCACGCAGCAAGCCGCATAAGATCATACCGCTGCTGAGTCTCGCTAAAGGTGACCGTGTAATCGATATCTTCGGTTCCGGAGGTTACTACAGCGACCTGCTGGCGAGGTTGCTAGGAGAGGAGGGCGCCGCCATCCTGCACAACAACCAGGGCTTTGAGCAATGGGGTACCAATATTCTGCAGGATCGCTTCGCTAACGGGATGCCTGACAATGTAGTGAGTCATACCAACAGCGGCATAAATCTCGGCCTAGAGCCAGCCAGCATGAATGCCGCGCTGATTGTCATGGCGTTGCACGATCTGTACGTGATTCCGAGACGATATAATGGCGAGGCTTATGTCGCAGTGGGGCCACCTGCAAATGTTGCCTACTTCTACGAACAATTATTGGCGGGGCTGAAGCCCGGCGGCCGCTTCGTTGTGGTTGATCACGCAGGTGAACCTGGCATGGCCCATGAGCAGATCACGGATCTGCATCGAATTGGGGAAGATTATTTGCGCGCAGATATTGAGGCCCATGGCTTCAAATATATTGGCAGCGAAGCAGCGCTGCGAAATTCCGAGGACGATCGTGCGCGCATTGTGTTCGATGAGGATCTGCAGGGCAGAACCGATCGCTTTGTGCTGGTTTTTGAGAAGCCCTGAGTATGGACTGTCTCTGTATGAGTTTTGACGCCGGTTCGTTGGCGTGCAAACTGGAAGTGATGCGGCTATGTCTTAAGGTCAATAGTGGAATATTACGTTTTATTATCTGCTCTTTGCCGCGGTGAATCTCGGGCTAAGCTATCTTCTGCTCATGGGCTGGTGAGTCCACGTCAGTACCTGGAAGTCTCGACAGACTGTGAGAAAGGCCTTGTTGCTACTGGTCTCAGCTTTGTTGCTGTTGTTCTCGTCCTTAGTGCTCGGCTTTTTTCTACGACAACTTTGAAGCCTGGCAGACCGCGCTTGACCCCGATTCGTCGGCACCGCTGTTTGAACTATTCGGGACCTCCACGCGGTTGCTTTGCCTGCAGGCATTGCGGGCATGCTGCAAGCCCTGGTTCGGCGGGTTATGATCAGCTCGTACCCTGAGTTGTTGCCTCGCTCTCAATTCTCGGTAGCTAAGTCTGTATAAAGCTGCGCTCGCTCCGGTTAAAATCCACTTCAAGGAATAGTTGCCTTAGTCATAGGCAACTTCATAAATCGGCTCATTATCGGATCTGCGCGTGATAGTGCGCTCAATGACGAATTTCTCCGTGTAGGCTAATGAGTCCATCACCTCAACCCGATAGAGAATTTCATTGTCGCTGACCGGTGTCAGATATTCGATCACTTCCAGTTTCTCAGATATACGCATGAGGAACTAAGAATGCTCCGTGCGGAAATTGCGGGAGTGAATGATTAGCGTGTTGTCCTCCAAGAACCCCAACGAATCGCCATTCCAGCAGCTCATGTGGTCACCGAGCTATTCACCTGACAACTTGATCATACGGGTATCATGAATCATCTCGGTCATGATCATCACATAGTCTTTGTTCTGCACAATCTGAAGGTTGGTATTCCAGGACATGGGATATAGTGAGGGAATGGCTAGCTTTACAGCTAGGCATCGTTCTCCGGTGCTATAGGCCAGGGCATTAGAGGCAGCCTCTAAACCTTCGGCCCGACGCTTCGCGTTGTAGTCCTTGAATTCTGCCCGGATTGGAAATTGTCCGTCGGCGGGTTCGAGCACCAGCGATGTGCGGTATTCACCGAGCACCTTGTCGGGTTTGGCCGCAAAATTGAAATCCGCTTCGAAGCCGATATAGACGCCTGTTTCCGGTGCCGGTCGGCCCGGGTCGAGAGCTGCCTCCCGGGACAGGTTGGCTGCCAAGGTTTCACACTTAATTGCCGCAATTTCCTCAGCCTTATGTGAAGCCTGTTCTCCAAGATCGCTTGGATGGATAACCGGCGTGGTGCTGCCAAAGAACCAGGTACCCTGTGAATTCGGCAGCGCGTATTCGTTAAAGATCGGTTGATAGGGCTCTGCCGCCTGTCCGGCATTGAGGTAGGCATGGAGAATCAAGGCAAGCGCTATGTTTGCCGGCGTGGATAGGTGTTTCATGTCTCAGTTCCTGTCTGAAATTTCTACTGCTATTCAGAGCCCTGGCGGATCGCGTACTAAGATAAGAGACGATCAGGACCAAGGATTGTTACTGAGATTTCTTATTCCTGAGGAAAAGTATGGAAGAAGTCGGATCACTCTAACCTTTGACCGCGGTTCGAAAAGGTTGGACCGTAATGTCTTGCCAAACATTTTCAGTGACATAGGGGTCGTTATTCATCCAATGATCCAGCGCTTTGCGGTTTTCGAATTCTACCACCAGAGAGGACCCGATCATTTCGTCGGCGTCATTGAGAATGGCGCCACCAATTAGCACCTGCCCACCTGCCAATAAATCTTTGGCGCCTTCAATGTGTGCTGGACGAGCCGCGCTGCGGCGGGCCTGGGCATCTTCATCCTTGCCATCATAGGCTGTGATTAGAAACTGCATGCTTATCTCCTTCGTCTGTTTTAACTGGAAAGCTGTAAAAAAATGTCACTAAACACTGGCAGCAGCGACAGCATCAGTAGCGTTGCCATGGCATAGTTAAAGTACTTAACCGATTCTGGTTTCTGCAGCAAGCGCTTTAGCGAAGCGCCAAACCAGAGCCACAGCATGATGCAAGGCGCGCCAAAAATAAGAAATATGATTGCAATGACCAGCACCTGCAGACCATAGTCGCTGCCAACGACGGTGTAGGTGGCGGTAGCGCCCACCGCCAGCACCCAGGCTTTAGGGTTGACCCACTGAAAAGCGGCGGCTTGTAAGAATGTAAAAGGTTTGCCCTCGGTCACGCTGAGATCTGAAACTGGGGCAGAGGCTATTTTCCAAGCTAGGAACGTGAGGTAGCTGGCCCCTGCAGCCTTCAGCAGCAAGTGCAGCACGGCATATTTCTCAAATAAGGAGGTCAGGCCCAGGCCGACGGCTATCACCATGGCTGGAAAGCCTAAAATGATACCAAGGTAATGAGGCAGGCTGCGCTGGATACCGTAGTTCAGCCCGGAGGCCATGATCATGGCATTATTGGGGCCAGGTGTCACACATGTGGCGATAGCGAACAAGATAATTGCCAGATATTCCATCGATAAACTACAGTACGGACTGATTCCTGTGATCACCAAATTTCGGGCGGACCACACTCTTCAGGGGAATCTGCATGCCGCCGGTTTCTTCAAGCCAGTCGTAGACCTCTGTGGCTAGCTCTGAGATGCGGTCCTGATGCTCAGGCGCATCGATTAGGTTGTTGGTCTCGTTAGGGTCATTCTCCAGGTCGTAAAACTCATTCGTATCCCAGATGCCATGATACCGGATGTACTTGTATCGTTCCGTGCGCACTCCAAACATGGTCGGTGTCTGGGGAAAGTCCATCTCCCAGTAATATTCATAGAAAATACGGTCGCGCCAGTCCGTCTCATTGCGCGCGAACAGCGGTGTCATTGATATACCTTGCATATGGGGTGGCGTCTGCAGCCCGGCTGCTTCAAGAATAGTAGGCGCGATATCTATGTTCTGCACTAATTGCTCTATGGGCTCGCCAGCCACCAGCTGTTCGGGCCACCGCACCAGCAGCGGTACCTTGGCTGATTCTTCATAGAAATGGCGCTTGTCGATAAGACCGTGTTCTCCAAATGAGAAACCGTTATCCCCCATATAGATCACCAGTGTGTCTTCCGTAAGGCCATTGGCATCGAGATAATCCAGGACTGCGCCAACGCTGTCATCTATCCCCATTAAAGTTTCAGTATAGCGATGGAAGAATTCTTCAAAGTCGATCTGGCCATGATACATGTAGTCGACGCCGTGCCAGGATTCCCGCTGTGCCTTTACCCAGTCCGGCAGGCGTTCCTCACCGTAGTAGTCGCGGCCGCGCGAGGGTTCACCGCCGCTACCGGATGAGGGTAGCTGGGGTTCGCCATAGACCGGCGTGTTATAGGAATCCGGGTAGATAATGGACTCCTCAGCATGCATGTCCTTATGACGCTGCGCCGGTTGGAACTGGGAATGCACTGCCTTGTGGGACAGATAAAGAAAAAAGGGTTGCTCTGTGTTCCTATTCTCG
>MDTC01244312.1_pt1 | contig 12951 bp, 25 predicted proteins | sample 811181 | NCBI WGS metagenome assembly MDTC01 (sample SAMN05326644, study PRJNA326480) | marine metagenome | isolation source: seawater | place: Pacific Ocean: North | collected 2011 | reverse complement strand
ATTTAGCATTTCAATGTCTACAAGTTTTGGTTTTAGAAAGTCATTTTTATTCATGTATCACCTATTTTGAGTATAATTCTACAATTAACGATTCATTTATTTCAGAAGGTAGTTCCTTTCTTTCTGGATTTCTCATAAATGTTCCCTTAAGATTTTTTGTGTCTACTTCAATCCAGTCATTAAATCCTCTAGTTTCTGCCAAACTAATTGCTAATTTAATTCTTAATTGATCTTTCTTGTTATCCCTAACTGAAATTTTATCTTTAGGGTTAACTTGATACGATGCAATATTAACAATATCACCATTCACTTGTATATTTTTATGATTAACAAGTTGCCTAGATTCTGATCTTGTCGAACCAAAGCCAAGCCTATAGACAACATTGTCTAACCTTGACTCTAACATATTAAGTAAGTTTTCACCTGTAGATCCTTTTTTGCTTGCAGCTTTTTTATAATAATTTCTAAACTGCTTTTCTAGCACACCATAAATTCTTTTAACTTTTTGTTTTTCCCTCAACTGTAAAGAATAGTCAGAATTCTTCGTTCTCCTTGCTTCTCCAGTTTGACCTGGTTTTTTTTCAAGATTACATTTAGTCTCTAATGATCTAGATCCAGATTTTAAATATAAATCTGTACCCTCTCTTCTCATTAATTTACATTTTGAACCAGTAAACTTAGCCATATATTATACTCTCCTCTTTTTAGGTGGTCTGCATCCATTATGAGGAAGTGGGGTTATATCAGTAATATTAGTAATTTTATAGCCGGAACTATTTAGCGCTCTTACCGCTGAGTCTCTTCCAGGGCCGGGGCCTTTAACAAGCACTTCTAAACTTTTCACTCCAAATTCAGCAGCTTTAATGCCAGCTTTTTCTGCTGCTATTTGTGCAGCAAAAGGTGTGCTTTTCCTAGAACCTCTAAATCCAGATCCACCAGATGTAGCCCAAGACAATGTATTACCTTGTTTGTCAGTTATTGTTACAATAGTATTATTAAATGATGCGTATATATGCGCCACTCCTTCATTGACTACTCTTTTTTCTTTTTTCTTCTTTGGTTTAGTTGTTACCATGTTACTTAGCCTTTATTAGTTTTCTTGGTCCTTTTCTGGTCCTACTGTTATTCTTCGTTTTCTGTCCTCTTAATGGCAGTCCCTTACGGTGTCTAATTCCTCTATATGAGCCAATATCCATCAATCTTTTGATATTTATTGAGTTTTCTCTTCTAAGATCTCCTTCTAGCTGATACTTTTCAACGAAGTTCCTTAATACCTCAAGATCTTTTTCATCTAAATCTTTAACCTTTTTGGTTCTAACCACACCCGAATCTGCACATATCTTATTTGCTCTAGTTGGACCAATTCCATAGATTGCAGTTAAAGCAATCCATATATGTTTCCCGTTTGGTAAATTTATTCCTGCAATTCTAGCCATTTATTATCTCTCGAACGATGATTTTATATTTCATTTACTATTAATACAACCTATTTAACCCTGTCTTTGCTTATGTCTTGGATCTTTGCAAATAATTCTAACAACTCTATTCCTTCTTATTACTCGACAATTCCTGCATAACTTCTTCACTGATGCTCTTACTTTCATATTTCTACCTCATTCCTCCGCCAATACCTTTCAAATTAGCTTTTTTCATCATGCCTTCATACTGATGAGACAGTAAGTGTGATTGTATTTGCGCCATTAAATCCATAACTACTATGACTACTATCAATAGTGACGTGCCTCCAAAATAAAATGGGACATTAAAGTATAAAATCAAAAATTCAGGTAATAAACAAACCGTTGTAATGTATATTGCACCAATGGTAGTTAATTTAGTTGTAATATCATCTATATATTGTGCTGTTTGTTCACCTGGTCTTATTCCAGGTATGAAAGCACCGGTTTTCTTAAGATTATCTGCTGTTTCCCTAGCATTAAAAACAAGTGCGGTATAAAAATAACAGAAAAATATAATTGCAAAAGAATAAAGCAGTATATAGAGAGGTTGCCCCGGAGAGAGGGATAGTGCAATATTTTGAACCATACCACCTTCATTACCAGTTCCACCCCAACTAGCTATAGTTGCAGGGAAAAGAATAATCGCAGACGCAAAAATTGGTGGAATGACGCCAGCCATATTAATTTTCAAGGGTAAGTGTGAGCTTTGAGCAGCATACATTTTTCTACCTTGCATCTTTCTAGCATAGTTAATTGGTATTTTCCTTTGGCCTCTTTCTATAAAGATCACAAAAGCAGTTATTAAGATTACTAGTAAAAATATAAGAATAACAGTGAAGCCTTGTAACTCTCCATTTCTTGCTAAATCAATGGTATTCCCAATTGCTGATGGTAGACCAGCTACAATGCCAGCAAAGATTATTATTGAAATTCCATTTCCAATACCTCTTTCTGTGATTTGTTCACCAAGCCAAACTAAAAACATTGTACCTGTTACGAGAGTAATGACACCAATTGCAATAAATGTAAACCCAGGATCCAGAACTAATGTTGTTGATGAAGAATTTTGATTTTGAAGAGCATTTGCAACTCCGAAAGACTGCATAAAAGCTAATAGTACAGTAAAGTATCTAGTATATTTAGTTATCTTTTTTCTACCCCTTTCACCTTCTTTTCTTAATTGAATAAGTGGAGCATAAACATGTGTCATCATTTGCATGATTATTGACGCAGATATATAAGGCATTACTCCAAGAGCAAATATAGACATTCTTTCTAAAGAACCTCCAGAAAACATATTAAACATATCAAGTATGCTGCCTCTTTGCTGATCGAATAAGAATTTCATTACAGATGGATCAATACCCGGCAGTGTAATAAAACTACCCAGTCTAAATATTATTAAGGCAAAAACAACAAAGAATATTCGTTGTCTCAATTCTGTAGATTTTGTTAATCCACCTAGTCCACCAGTCATATTATTAGCTGCTCTTGACATAATTTTTTACTTTTTTAAATGCTCTGAAACTGATTTAGTGCATGCCATATCTTTTAAAACTTTTTTACTCTTGATAGTGCATGGTCCAATTACTTTAACTTTTTTTATTTTAGATTTAACTAATTTATATTTTTTCAGCAACTCTAGAGTTACTTCATCCTCATCTATTTTTTCGAGACGGTCATATTTTATTTCCGCAGAGAACTTATTGACTCTTGAACTAAATCCAACCTTTGGAAGTCTTCTTTGAAGAGGCATTTGTCCACCTTCAAAACCTACTTGAATGGTGCCGCCAGTTCTTGATTTCTGCCCTTTATGGCCTCTCCCACAAGTTTTTCCAGTCCCAGAAGCACCGCCTCTACCGACTCTTTTCTTACTGGACTTACTTCCAATATTGGGCTTTAATTCATTTAATAAACTACTCATTTTATTACCTTACTAGTTACTAATTTCCACCATATGTCTAACAACTTTTATCATCCCTCTGATCTCTGGTGTGTCAATAAGTGTTACTTCATGGCTTATCTTTCTTAAACCCAAGCCTTTCATTGAAGATATTTGTTTCTTTGTGCTACCAATTAAACTCTTAGTTTGTTTTACTATTATTGTTTTTTTATCTTTATTAGCCATATTATAACTCGCTTGTCTTTTTACCACGTTTAGCAGCTACATACGCTGGATAGAACATTGACTCTAGCCCTTTCACTGTTGCTTTAACTACATTTATAGGATTAGTTGAGCCTATGCTTTTAGCAAGAACATTATGAATACCAGTTGCTTCAAATACTGCTCTCATTGCACCGCCGGCTATCACACCTGTTCCTTCACCAGCTGGCTGCATATATACTTTTGCTGATCCATGGGAATGTGTAACTGTATGATGAAGAGTGCCATTCTTAAGCGCAACAGATATCATACTCTTTTTTGCTTTTTCCATTGCTTTTTGTATTGCCATAGGTACTTCTTTTGCTTTTCCATAACCATAACCAACTCGTCCGTTACCATCGCCAACTACAGTAAGCGCTGTAAATCCAAATTGTCTTCCACCTTTAACCACCTTAGCTGTACGGTTCACAGATACTAGTTTCTCTATATAATCTGATTTTTTATCATCGTATGCCATTATATTTTTACTCCATTTTCACGTATAGAATCAGCTAAAGCTTTTATCTTTCCATGATATTTATATCCTGATCTATCAAAAGCTACTTTTTCAATTTTTTCCTTTTTTATGTAATCTGCCATTAATTTACCGATTATTTTTGATGACTCGATATTATTAGATGTAGCTTTTTTTCTGACATCCTTTTGGTTAGTCGAGATTGTAGTTATGACTTTGCTACCATTAGAATTCAACAATTGTAAATATATGTGTTTTACAGATCTATATACACTCAATCTATGCGCATTAGACTCACTAATTCTCATCCTTGTTTTTCTTGCTCGTCTCAGACGAGAATTCTTTCTATCTCGATTTACTCGGATCATTTCTTTTTAGCCTCTTTCTTAATTACTTCTTCATCTTCATATCTAATACCTTTGCCTTTATAGGGTTCTGGCGGTCTATATGATCTTATCTCGGCTGCAGCCTGTCCTACTTTTTGTTTATCAATTCCAGTTATTACTATTTCAGTTTGAGCTGGCGTTTCTATCTTTAACCCTTCAGGTATAGGGTATTTCACTGGATGAGAAAAACCTACGGTTATCTCTAAGTTTTTGGCATCAGCTTTCGCTCTATATCCAACACCAATCATCTTTAATTTCTTAACCCATCCTTTGGTTACCCCATGGACCATATTAAATAATAGTGCTCTTGTTGTACCAGACAAAGCTACTTGCTCTTCATCATTTGTTTTTATGAAAATTGAACCTTCTTCTTGATCTATAGAGATATTTTCATGTTTAGTAAATGATAACTTACCCATTGGGCCTTCTATATCTATGATATTAGCATTCATTGAAAATTTAATATTTTCAGGAATAACGATTGGTTTTCTTGCAATTTTAGACATCTTAATTACTTATGAGACAAAACAGATTATCTCTCCTCCATAGTTTTTTTCTCGTGCTTCTTTATCAGTCATTACACCATGTGATGTTGAGACAATACAAATTCCGAGACCATTTTTAACCGTGGGCACCTCTTTTGACGATTTAAAAATCCTCAGGCCAGGTTTACTCACACGCTTAATATTTTCTATCACAGGCTTACCTTCATAATATTTCAACATTACCATTAAATCTTTCTTAGTTTCTCCAGTGATTTCAGTCGACTCGATGTATCCTTCGTCTTCTAAAACCTTACATATCGAATGTTTCATTTTTGAAAAAGGAATCAATACAGATGCTTTTTCAGCTCTTTGTGCATTTCTTATTCTCGTCAACAAATCTGCTATTGTATCACTCATACTCATAATTCTTTACCAACTCGCTTTAGTTAAACCAGGAATATCTCCTCTCATCGCCGCTTTTCTTAACTTAGATCTACCTAGGCCAAATTTTCTATAAACACCCCTTGGTCTGCCTGTCAAAGAACATCTATTTCTTAATCTATTAGGAGCTGAATTTAACGGAAGTTTTTGTAACTGTTTCCTAAGCATCATAATTTCATCCATCTCTAACGCTGGATTTTTTAATTTCTCTTTTATTTCTTGTCTTTTTTGAGCATATTTTAAAACCAATGTTTCGCGTTTTTTTTCTCTTTGAATTATAGATAGTTTAGCCATATTTATTTAAATGGAAAATTAAATTGTTTAAATAATTCCATAGCCTCCTGGTTATTTTTTGCACTTGTTGTAATAGTTATATCTAAACCTTTTATTCGATCTATTTTATCAAAATCTATTTCAGGAAATATTATATGTTCTTTTACACCAAGTGTGTAATTGCCTCTACCATCGAAAGAGTTTGGATTTAGACCTCTAAAATCTCTTGTTCTAGGTAACGAGATCTTGATTAGTTTTTCAAAAAAATCATACATCTTTTCCTTTCTCAATGTTACTTTGCAACCAATAGGCATTCCTTCTCTAAGTTTAAAATTTGCTATTGATTTTTTTGCATAGGTTAAAACAGCTTTTTGACCTGTTATTTGAGACATTTCAGCTTGTGCTGTCTCTAGAACTTTTTTATCACTAACAGCAGAGCCAAGGCCCATGTTTAATGTGATTTTTTTCAATTTTGGCACTTCCATAGGAGACTTAACCTTCAAGCTTTCCATCATTGCAGGTACAATATTTTCTCTATAATATTCATTGTATGTATTCATTTTAAATATCTATAACCTCTTTATTAGACTTATATACTCTAACTTTTTTCCCATCTTCCAATTTTTTAAAACCTACACGATCACCTTTTTTAGAAATTGGATTTAGCATCATTACATTTGATATATGTATTGGCATTTCTTTTTCTATAATCCCTCCGCTCTCTCCTTTATTCGGATTTGGTTTCACATGTTTCTTTGCTAGGTTAATATTAGATATAACGAGTTTGTTTGGCTCTATTACTTTCAATATTTCCCCTTTTTTGCCTTTATCTTTTCCGGCAATAACGATTATAGAATCACCTTTCTTTAATTTCTTCATAATTACTCTCTATAGTACCTCTGGCGCTAATGAAATTATTTTCATAAATGTCAACGCTCTTAATTCTCTCGTTACTGGGCCAAATATACGAGTACCTAATGGTTCTAATTTGTTATCCAATAATACAACTGCATTACTATCAAATCTTATTGCTGAACCGTCAGATCTTCTTATACCTTTTTTTGTTCTAACTATCACAGCATTATATACTTCACCCTTTTTAACCTTTCCTTTAGGCATAGCATCCTTAATAGCAACTTTTATAACATCTCCAATAGTTGCAAAACGTCTATGTGACCCGCCCAAGACTTTAATGCACATCAATTTCTTAGCTCCACTGTTATCTGCTGACTGTAATGTTGTTTGCATTTGTATCATGTTATTTACTACTCTTCTTTAAATAATGACCAGAACTTAGTTTTTGAAACTGGCCTACATTGTTGTATACGTACTTGTTGTCCCACTTCGCATTCATTATTTTCATCATGTATATGATATTTGCTTGTTCTTTTAATAAACTTTCCATTTACCGGATGTTTAATTTGTCTTTCGACAACAACTGTTGCGGATTTATCCATTTTATTGCTAAGCACTTTTGCTAATATTATTTTAACTTTTTTATTTTCCATCTATTTTTTTCTCATTTAAAATTGTCTTAATCCTAGCTATGCCTTTCTTGTTTATAGCAAACAAGTGGGGTTTTGGATTTAATCCAGAACCTCTTTGTATTCTTAAATTAAATCTCTCTTTTACGAGAGTGTTGAGTTCTTGTTTTAACTCATCACTAGTTTTTTTTCTATATTCTTCAATTTTCATCACATTATAGCCCTTGTAACAAATGTAGTAATTACCGGCAATTTAGCAGCTGCTAATCTAAATGCCTCTCTTGCAACTTCTTCAGTTACACCTTCCATTTCATATAATACTTTACCTGGTTGTATCTTAGCTACCCAGTACTCAACATTACCTTTACCTTTACCCATTCTAACTTCAACGGGTTTTTTAGTTATTGGCACATCAGGGAAAATTCTTATCCAAACTTTGCCACCACGTTTAATATGCCTAGTCATTGCTCTTCTGGCAGCTTCAATCTGTCTAGCTGTAACTCTACCTCTTGTTATAGCCTTTAAACCAAACTCACCGAAACTAACTTTTGCACCTGATGTTGCAAAGCCTCTAAGTTTACCTTTTTGTTGCTTTCTATATTTAGTCTTTTTAGGCTGTAACATTTACCTACCACCATTATTCTTTTTTGATACTTTTTTATCAGCTCCTTTATCACCATTACTTTCTTCAGCATGATAAATCCAAACTTTTATTCCTATGATTCCATAAGTTGTTAATGCTTCAGAAAAACCATAATCAATATTTGCCTTTAATGTATGAAGGGGGACTCTTCCTTCTCTATACCATTCACTTCTAGCAATTTCTGCTCCATTTAATCTTCCTGCAACATTAACTTTAATGCCCAACGCACCTAGTCTCATTGTGTTGGTAACAGCTCTTTTCATTGCTCTTCTATACATAATTCTTCGTTCTAGTTGTTGCGCAATACCCTCTGATACTAGTTGCGAATCTAGTTCTGGCTTTCTAATTTCTTTGACATTAAGCTTTATTTTATTTATTGGTAATCCTAATATTTTAGAAATTGTACTTCTGTATTTCTCTATATCCTCACCCTTCTTTCCAATAACTATTCCCGGTCTAGAAGAAAATACCGTTACCACAGCTTCTTTTGTAGGTCGTTCAATCAATATACGACTTACAGAGGCCTGTTTGAGTTCTTTGCGCAAATAGTCTCTTACCCTAATATCTTCCATTAGAAATTTAGGGAATTCTCTAGCATTTGCGTACCACTTGGAATTCCAATCTGTAGAAATTCCTAATCTTATACCTGTTGGGTGAACTTTCTGTCCCATATCTAAACCTCTTTACCATCGGAAACAATTACTGTAATGTGACTGCTTCTTTTTAAAATTTCATTTACTCTTCCACGTGCTCTAGGCATATGTCTTTTACCTGTTGGTCCTTCATCAATTAAAATATTCTTCACCATCAGATCATCAATATCCTGAGAATTGTTATTTTCAGCATTTGCTACGGCTGACTCCAAAACTTTTAAAATTAATCCTGATGCTTTTTTGTTATTAAATTGTAAAAACTCTAAAGCTTTATCAACTTTTAATCCTCTTATAGCATTAGCTACTAACCTGCACTTTTGAGCAGATATTCTTTGATATTTTAAAATTGCACGTGTATCCATAATATCTATTTAGCCTTAGCCTTTCTATCTCCAGAATGTCCTTTAAATACTCTTGTAGGTGAAAACTCACCTAATTTATGTCCAACCATATTCTCACTTACATATACCGGTATATGTTGTTTGCCATTGTGTACACCTATTGTTAAACCAACCATATCTGGAGAAATAACTGATCTTCTAGACCATGTCTTGATAGGTTTTTTATCATTATTTTCAACAGCATTATCAACTTTTGATTGCAAATGATAATCTATAAAAGGTCCTTTTTTAAGTGATCTTGTCATAACTATTTCCTTTTCTTGTTAGATCTTCTTCTAACTATCATGTTATTTGTTCTTTTATTTGATCTAGTTTTATAACCCTTTGTTGGAGTTCCCCATGGAGAAACTGGGTGTCTTCCTCCAGATGTTTTACCTTCACCACCACCATGAGGGTGATCGATTGGATTCATCGCTACACCACGAACGGTAGGTCTCACACCCAACCATCTTTTGGCTCCTGCTTTACCATGAGATTGCAAACTATGTTCGCTATTTCCAACTTCACCGATAGTTGCTTTACACTTGGAAAAAATCTTTCTCATTTCACCTGATCTTAATTTTACAGTTACATACTCACCATCTATTGCTGCAATTTGGGCGACTGTACCAGCACTTCTTGCAATTTGAGCTCCTTTGCCTGGCTTCATTTCTATGCAATGAACTTGAGTTCCAACGGGTATATTTTCCATAGGTAATGAATTACCAACTGCTATTTCAGAATCTTTACCTGACATTACTGAGTCGCCAGCTTTTAAATTCTTTGGAGCAATTATGTATCTGCGTTCTCCATCAATATATAGTAATAATGCGATGTTCGCATTTCTATTTGGATCATATTCAAGTCTTTCAACTTTTGCCGCTATATTATCTTTATCCCTTTTAAAATCTATTATTCGGTAACTTCTTTTGTGTCCACCACCGATATGCCTGGTAGTTATTCTGCCTTTATTATTTCTGCCACCAGTTTTACTCAGCTTAGCAATCAATGATTCGCATGGTTTGCCTTTATGAAGACCAGGGTTACTTACCTTGACTCTAAATCTTCTTCCTGGGGAAGTTGGTTTTGATCTAATTAATGCCATTATTGAGCCTCGGTTTCACCATAGCTAATATCAAAACCTTCTTTAAGTCTAACATAAGCTTTTTTCCAATCTTTTGTCTTACCATATTTTCGTCCAACACGTTTTAGTTTGCCCGAAACATTTAATATTCGAACTTCCTCAACCTTTACTTCAAACATTTTTTCAACTGCTTTTTTAACTTCAAGCTTATTTGCATCTTTTAAGACTGCAAATACATGCTGATTTTCAGTATCAGCTTTGACTGTGGCTTTCTCTGATACTCTTGGAGAAACTATTATATTCATTAATCTTTCATCATTCATGACGCCATACCTTGTACTTTCTCTATAACCTTAGAATCGATGATCACATTATCATATCTCATTAAATTGTAAGGGTTTACACCTAAAGGACTAACAATTTCAACATTCCTCAAATTTCTTCCCGCCAGAAAAACATTTATTTTATCTTCGTGAACAATTAGTAAAGTATTTTCTATTTTTAATTTATTCAGCTCCGATATAAATGCTTTAGTTTTAGGTTCGGTAACATTGAAGTCATCCACGCATACCATTCTCTCTTTTCTGACTAATTCAGAGAGGATACAATTCATAGCATTTTTGTACATTTTTTTATTAATTTTTTTATTATATTCTTTTGGAGATGCAGCAAAAGTAACTCCCCCACTCCTCCATATAGGACCTCTAGTAGTTCCAGCTCTTGCTCTTCCTGATCCTTTTTGAGGTCTTGGTTTAGCTCCGCCGCCACTTACAGCTGATCTATTTTTTTGAGCTTTCGTTCCAGATCTTTGGTTAGACATATAATCAGTTGCAACTTGATGAACAAGTGACTGATTAAATTCTTTATTAAATATTTTTTTAAGATCTATTGCTGCCATTTTGTTACTCTTTACCTTCTTCGGCTTTTTCAGTAGCTGGAGTACTAACATCCTCTGTTTGAACTTCTTGAGCTGGTTCAGTTTTTTCTTTTGTTAAGATTTCTTTTAGAGTATATTTTTTTCTAGTTGGTTTTATAATTACATTTGATCCATCATGACCAGGAATCGACCCTTTGACTAAAATAGTATTCTCATCTAGTAATATTTTAACAATTACGAGGTTTTGAATTGTATTGCGAACATTTCCTAATTGACCAGCCATTTTTTTACCTTTGAATACACGTCCAGGATCCTGACACTGACCTGTTGCGCCTAAGGCACGGTGAGATAATGAATTACCATGAGTAGCATCTTGGGTCTTAAAATGGTGTCTTTTTACTCCACCTTGAAAACCTTTACCGAGAGTTGTGCCTGTAATATCAACATGCTCTCCTTCTTTAAACAAACTAAGATCAATTGATTTACCAACTTCTAAGCCATCAAAGTCTTTATCATTTAGTCTAAATTCCATTAGACCTTTTCCAGGTTTTACTGATGCTTTTTTGTAATGGCCCAATACTGCTTTATTTGTTTTTGATTCTTTTTTAACGCCATACGAGACTTGGACTGCTTTATACCCATCCGTATCGAGTGTTTTAATTTGCGTGATTTGATTGGGCGTTACACTAATAACTGTAACTGGCACAGAAATGCCTGCGCTATCAAATATTCTTGTCATTCCAGCCTTTTGGCCAATCATACCCAAACTCATTTTATTATCCTCAAAATGATAAAGTTAGTTATATTACAGTTTTTTATGTAAAAAGTGCTGAATCATAACATATATTCAACAATTTATGTATGATTTTTAAAGAAAAATCCTAATTTAATTCGATTTGAACATCAACGCCAGCAGCTAGATCGAGCTTCATTAAAGCATCAACTGTTTTGTCTGTTGGTTCGACAATATCCATCAATCTTTTATGCGTTCTAATCTCATACTGATCTCTGGCATCTTTATCTACATGAGGAGATACTAATATAGTAAATCTTTCTTTTCTAGTAGGTAAAGGGATAGGACCTAATACTCTAGCGCCTGTGCGTTTTGCTGTTTCTACAATCTCTTTAGCTGAAAGATCTATTAATTTATGATCAAAAGTCTTCAACCTAATTCTTATTGTTTGTGTATTTTTTTTCTTACTTTCTGCAGGCTTCTTAGTTTCTACAGTTTTTTTGGCTGTTGTTTTAGCAACAGTTTTTTTAGTTGTAGATACTTTCTTCTTAGTTGCAGTAGTTTTTTTAGTCACCGCTACTACTTTCTTTTTAGTTGTAGCAACTTTCTTTTTAGTGTCTGTTTCTTTTTTAGTAACCATTATTATGATGCCTGTTGTATTAAAGCTTCAGCTACACTTGATGGTAGCTCAGCATATTTTGTAAATTCCATAGTATAAGTTGCCCTTCCTTGTGACATCGATCTAAGCGATGTTGAATATCCAAACATTTCTGATAGTGGTACTTCGGCCTTAACAATATTTCCCATTACTGTATCTTCCATTCCAAGCACAATGCCTCTTCTTCTATTTAAATCCCCAGTAACATCGCCCAAATAATCTTTTGGAGTCACAGCTTCAACAGACATGACTGGTTCGAGTATAACTGGTTTAGCTTGCTTTGCTCCTTCCTTAAATGCCTGAGATCCTGCTACTTTAAATGCAACTTCGCTGGAATCAACGTCATGAAAGGAACCATCAAATAAAGTTACTTTAACATCCACTACAGGAAATCCTCCAATAACACCATTTTCCATTTGCTCTACAATCCCTTTCTCAACAGGGTTTATGAATTCTCTCGGTATAGCACCACCAACAATTGCATTAACAAATTCAAATCCTTTACCAGATTCTTGAGGTTCTAATTTTAGCCAAACATGTCCATATTGACCGCGACCACCACTTTGTTTTACATACTTTGCTTCTTGTTCTATTGGCGTTCTAATAGTTTCTCTATATGCAACCTGTGGCTTACCGACGTTAGCCTCAACAGAAAATTCGCGCTTTAATCTATCCACGATTATTTCTAAATGTAGTTCACCCATTCCGGATATGATTGTTTGATTTGATTCTTGATCAGTTGCAACTTTAAATGATGGATCTTCTTGCGCTAACTT
>MDTC01230197.1_pt1 | contig 12951 bp, 8 predicted proteins | sample 811181 | NCBI WGS metagenome assembly MDTC01 (sample SAMN05326644, study PRJNA326480) | marine metagenome | isolation source: seawater | place: Pacific Ocean: North | collected 2011 | reverse complement strand
GCACCTAATACATGCCCAAACTCGTGATTCACCGCATATTTCCTATACTTTTTCAATGCATTCTTCCTCCCGTACTCCTTTATCCAAGCAGAATGATGCGGTTCTCGCAAACTCTTCCAGTTATCAATATTCAAATATATTTTCCCAGGATTTCTTGAGTTTAATATTGCAAACGAATAACCTTTCAAATCACCCGCCATTTCCGATATGTCTTCGTCTGTACACCAGGTTATCAATAAATTGACATCGGTTCCTTTTTTCTCACTTTTCACAAACTCATATCCAAACAAACCCCCTACCGAACCCCTTGCGCCCAACAACGCCAATACATCTCTCTCGTAACTGTCTTTTATTAAGTGTTTGCTTCTCTCCGTCTTGTCAAAGAAAACCTTTTTTTTCATATAGTTTATATATTACGATAAAAAAACCAATTTAAAAATATTTATATTGTTCATATAACATGCGCCTACGCATTTTATATGATGATAATAAAGGCAACTACTATATTAAACAGCAACCCAAACTTTACGCTGAAACCAAACAATCCCTTTTCAAACTACTCAAATCAGAACTAGACGTTAAATCCATCCAAATTAGAAGGAATTCTATTTATTGTAGCACCGTGCTCGCCGCAAGACCCGAACCCATCAACAAATAAATTATTTTCCTCAAAACATCCACTCCAAAATGATTCGTTCGTTTTTTTCGTCCTCATAAAAGTCATTCATATCTACCGTATTGTTTCCTTTTTTCAAAGCACTAATACTCTCCTTTAGTTTCTTTAATGATATGTTTTTACTCGTCCACATCGGATGTATTAATAAACTAAATAAAGATGATGATTCATCAGTCTCTTTCACCGCAAAACAAGCCAATATATCACTTTGGTATTTGGAATTTATTTTATCAGGCAGCCACACATAATAGCTGTATTTTTCGTTTTTATGATATGTTTTCTCAAATTTATTCATATTATGAAATAAACAAGACGCCGAACTCCGCTTCTTAAGTCTTCCCATTTTTTCCAAATTATCTACTTGCTTCGTATCATCAAACAACTCGGACAACACGTGAGTATACCACGTTTTCGCTATCAAATTCACCTGTTGTCCTGTTAATTCTACCAAATCATTCTCGGGTAAATCCGATGACTTGTACTTGCTTCCAACCAAGGATTGCATATTTGTTTTATCATCCCATTGTATTACTTCATATTCATTTTCCTGGTTCTCATCGCCGTCACTATCGTCATCTCCCTCATCCCCACCCTCATTCCCATCTATCGCGTCCAACCAAGGAAACCTTTTTGAGTACAGTTTTGCCGAATCCCCAATTAAATAAGGTATAAAACGAGCACATTGATTATCTTTGAAAATAAAACCCTGTATAAGACCCAAAAAAAAAACCGAAACAAATGTGCACCAATACATTAATATTAATCCTTAAACTATATTTATTTCATTTTCATTAAATAATTATTGTTTTTTTTCAATGGTTTATTACTTTGTTTCAAAGGTTCGCTCATCTTCCAATTTCTACTCACTGTCACCGATTTACCGCCTTCATCGGTTAGCGTCAATTCTCGGGTTCGGGTTTGTGATTTTACTACATCAAATACACCGTTTTTACATGTTATCTTCATACTATTGAATTCGTTTTTACTGCACGAAGCTTGCGGTATTTGAGGATAATCATTGCATATTATTCCCATATATCGCCAAAAATCCGCCACAGATAGTTCTTGAATGTCGTATTTTTTCATGTAATCCATTAAATTCAAAAACGCATAAGACATCACACCGTACCATTTGCCCTCAAAGACACTCGATTCCGAAAATTGCTCGTCCTTACATCCACTCAACATCAATACGTTCGCACGCAAATCACCCTGTATCGTCTTTGTCACGGTCTCATTCGCCGATTTCAAATAATACTTCAGATCAAACGCACTCCCGCTATGACAACTGTCCATTAACGAAAATAAGTTCGTCGACGCCGGCAAGTACGAAAATAACCATTTCAATTGATCGTCTCTTATTAATCCCATATCCCCCGCAACCATACACTCGTCCCGCCCATCATCCTCCTCTTTTCGCCACCTCCTTAAATTTCTATCGAATACCCAGTTGTTGTCACTCACTTGCGTGCCGTGCCCCGAATAATGTAAGAATACTTTCCCGCTAGGATTGCGACGCGCCCACCGCACCATATTGAATAAAGAACCGACTATATTTCTGAATGTTGGTAGCCTCGTACTAACACTCTGGTTGTTTTCTTTGAATATATCCGTATCGCACAACACGTCAAATTCTTCGTAACCACTGCCTTTTAAAAACTTGTAAATCTCCAATACGTCGTTATCACATCCCGGCAAATACATCTGCGTATTAGGATAAGTGACGCCAATCAACAATCCATAACTTTTCACCATACTTTATAAATATTAGGTATATTTTATTTAGAGGTAACCACTCTCCGCCTCCCCTACCGCCTCGCCAAATGACATATCTATATTCGTCTGCTCCTGGATCGTTTTCTCTAAATATTCACTTGATATGGTTTCCATATCAATCCCACACTCTCCCGTACTACAATCGCCGCGCTCATGAATACTACCGTTCTTGTTTACTACTTTGTAAAGGTTATGTCCGCTTACCACATTCTTAGCATATATATTCATATGCTTCGGTCGCGTCAGTTCCATGTAGGTGGAATAACTTTTCACACTCACTATTTTATTATTACGAATCATAATATTGTTATTCAATTCTATATTTTGATTTATTTGTTTCTCGCGCTTTTTTTTAATTAATTCGCTCGATGTCATACCCCCATTGTGTAATTTGAACTTGGACGAAGAAAAGGATATTGTTTTGGTCATTTTACATATTATGAAGATTTAATTTTATTAGAGGAACCTTCAACTCAAACACTCTTTTATTTTTTGTCGGCAAACAAAAAATAAAATATATAAGGTCATTGTTGATACTACCACCTATTAGGGTCATTAGGCCCCTCACCAACCCCAGTCACTTGTGTCGATCGGCTTATTCGCACTAACATCTCCATCAATCACACCCAATGAAAATGGATCTATTACACCCAATGAACCATCCACTTTTATATGATCATTTCCATTGAAACACACATTTCCACAAAATGTTTTTAAACCTGGATTGTATGTTAACACCGACGACGCTGCTCTGTTTATCGGTAGAACCCTCGGCTCTTCATCCTTTATTATATTGTATCCATAAATACCATCCCGATTCAATATTTGAGTAGGAAGGTTTTTGTTATTTTCTCCTTCATCCCACCCCATATAAAAACTTATATCTATATCTTGTGTCCCTTCACGCCATTCATCAGTGGTACTGTAAATTACATCATAAATATTTTCGCCGCTCAGTGATGACAACGCAGCAACCGCCTTGTTCTTTTTGAAGAATCCTCGCTTAGGGTTTTCATAACGATAGAAATACGGTATATAACTTGGATCCCAATCAGGCTTCCAACAAAAACCTGGATTTTGGTCATCGGTTGTTACCATTGAACAATCGTCATTACCGTTAATTACAAAGAGACCAGCGGCCGACGCGTCATTACATGAAGCTTCGTTAGGATGTGTACATTCATAAAAGTATTTGGGTTGAGCGTATAAATTGTTAAACAAAGTTAGTAAGGTTAACCCACTATTGGTTACATAGCCCATCCTGCCGGAAAGATCTGGGTGCTCTTCAAACCTCTGTGATAAATAATCAGCACTGGCATCTACTAAATCATCCCAACTAAGTATATTGGGATCCCCTAACTGTGTACTAGATATATCAATGTTATTACAAGAGTGCTCCGGAAGATAGAGCTCACCACTCACGTCTTCTCCATACCAATGACACCACCCTGAACTATCACTAATGTCTTTTCGCCAAATGTATGGAACTATTTCGTCGCTAGGCGTTAAGTAAAACTTAAACGGTTCGCCATATTCATTATACCCATACACATTATCAGTAGTTAATTCGCCGAGATCACTAGGATTTCCATCAAAGGTCTCCGTTACCTCGTTATACTTTTCATATATTTTGTAGATGATGTATATCAATAATATTACTAAAATAATTGAAATTATTTGTCCATAACTTACTCGCATTATATATATCATACGATAATATTTTAGGGGAACCTAGCGGGGGGAAACCCGAGTTCCCCCCACTAAAGTTTAAATAATTACATATATTAGATTAACATGACCCCAGCGGACAACACTAGAAGCCAAACAGCGGTTGATAAACCACTCGTCATTGAAGAACCTACCCCTTCCGGTATTTCGCTTTACATTGATTATACCCAAAACAACTACCAATACCGCAAATATAACCCAAAACCTACAGAAGAAGACGAAGATATGTGTTCATGTTGTAAATTTTTATGACATATATTTTTTGAAAATATATATGTCAATAAAAATTATTACTTTACGTAATATTACCATTGCTTGGATCATTGGTAACTATTTTAAATGTCGGCTTCACAGTCCCGTCCACAGGGGTCTCGTCTCTTATTTCATGTAAATTGATGTCTTTTAACATTAATGTTGTATTATTGTCACTATCAATGCCCTTATCTTGCTTATAAAAAATTAGTCTATACTCTTCGTAGTCATACGTCACAAACGCTTCCCTATATGGCTGATTATGCCATTCATCATCACCAATACCGACAAAATATAATTCGTTACTAATGTGTCCTGAAATAATTGATTTACCACTATTACCATTTTGTGGACCCAACCACACATACAACCCATTTGTTTGTGATTGACTTAATTTAGTACTTCCAAAAACCTCAGCCCCTCCCATTTTTGCTGCATAATAAGATAATAGATAACGTGTATTCGGTTTTAAACGAATATCCTGATACAAATAAATATTAGAACTACTACCAAAATCTATTATCGATGAGTCGTCAATGGTTATTTTTACCGACGGTTCTTCATCTCTCCTATCTAAATATACTTTCCAATCTTGTGGACACTCATCAGTAGTAGTGAATAAATTATATTGTGGATTATTGAAAGGATGATGGTCATTAGAAACCCACGCATCACCAGATAATGGGCTTCCAAAACGACCATGGTTGAATAACTCCGTTATTTCACTTCTATTCAGTACATGATTCCAAATGTGTAATGAACTTATTGCCCCACTCATATTTTCTGAATTCGTCTCTCTTCGCCCAAGATAAGTCAAATCACGACTTACTACTCGTGGTTCTACTATAAATTCAAGATCCGTTTCCAAGCCCCCATCTTTATATAGACACATACGAGAATATCCAGATTCATTTTCACCAACTGTTGCAACTACATGTGTCCATTCATTTACATTCACCATATTCACAGCTGACGCGATATATTCATTCTCATTATCAATTTTAAATATTAACTCGTTGGAACCGGTCCTAACTATTTCAATAATGTCGTGTGTGCCACTACCACTATCATCTTTACTTAAACTAATTATACAATCACTTGTGTCGCTAAGGTCATACCACTTAACCCATAATGCTATTGTCATTTCACCACCAATCGTTGTACCGACAAGTTCCGTAATAGTAACAACATCCGTTTCAGTAGGGTTAAATACTATACCCTCGCCAATATTTATATTTTTGTTTATACCATTATTATTTTTGTGAAATAAAAATTCATAATTTACAAACCTATTATAATCTATCATTGCGTTGGGAATGGGCATATAATCACTTGATAAGGGAACATCATTCCCGTTATTATATATATATTTAACTTCGTTGTCAGTGAGTGCGTATCTCCAAATATACATCGAATTTATATAACCCGAAAAATACTTATCAGCATCAGCTGAGGTCATTAGACTTACTCCGCTGTGGTACCTACCCAAGTAATGGTATGTACGCGTTGTCAAAAGCGGTTCTTCTACATCGTATCTAGCATCCACCAAGCTACCATCATGATATATTTTCATGACATTTTTCTCTACTGTACAAACTATATGTGTCCATGTATTCGAAACGATTGAAGTAATAAATACTTCTTGTTCTTTTGGAGTGCCATCATCATTCCTTTCCTTGATAGAAAATATACAATCATATAAATGAGTACTACTCGTAACCACACCTTCATTTAAACCAATATAAATCTCATTCGTTGACTCGTCACAAAAATGACACAGGGATGAATATTCTCCGAAATCATCCCATTTAGCCCAAATAGCAATCGTCATCGGTCCACCTAATTCACCTTCATTCAATTGAATATAAGAATACGAAGCATCATTAAATTTCGCTCCACTAGAATCATATATTATTTCATAGTTTGTATTCACACTCATTCCCACCTCCCCCGCCCAACTATACCCCCCGCCACTACCATCAAAGAATTCGTATTTATCTTGAACCATCGTCATATGATTATTTGTCAAACTATTTACCAGACCACTTCTTGACATAGTACCTATGCCGCGATTATACAAAGCATTAACTTCGGTCTCACTAAGCGCATTATCCCAAATATGCAAGGAAGCTATTACACATTCGAAATCTGTATCAACACCACTAGTGTTTGATTTTCCTATATAGTGATTCGTACGCGTCATTATATCTGGTACATTACCATTAGTTATACTATCTATCGCAATACCGTCTTGAAACAGAGTTACATCACCAGAAATCGTTACTGTCATTGCCACATGTGTCCATTCACCCTCTACGATTTCCCCTCCTGACAAATCCGTTCCGTTTCCACTGTCTCTAATGCTGCCATAAATTTCATTGGTATTACTATTCTGACCAATAATTATATTATATGAGTTATCATCGTTTCCAAAATCAATCAAACGCGACCAATTTCCTGACATATCCCAACGAGCCCATAATGCGATTGTCATTGGACCACCGAGTTCTACACTATCGAGTTGCATGTAACTATTACTCCCATCAATTACAATACCCTCGCCCAATGAATAACTTGTGCTTATCAATGTACCGTGCATAATACCAATATTATCACTTACATCATTATTGTGAAAAGCTAATTCATGAATCAAATTGCTTCTATTGTTTGAATATGTTAAATTACTAACGAGATGATGCTCTGCAAAATTACTGTTTATTAAACCATATGCCTCTTGTACTACTAAATTTATTGAATTAACAGTAGTATTTGTATTATCATTGTTGTCAATGCCTCTCACTGTAATTACATAATTGCCAGCAGAATACCAATCTGGTGTTCCAGATATATAGCCATTCGAATCAATGGTCAATAGATTATTAACTCGGCAAGATAATGGAGGAGAAGACGAAATATAAAAGTTTATATTATTTATCAAATAATTGGGGTTCGTAAGTGATGTATATATATTTATTTCCTCTGATGGGTTAACCGTTATACCCTTAGTTATAGTATTAATTAACGGAAACGACTCAAATAACCTACCACGATTATACAAAGCTTTAACTTCATACACACTGAGAGCCCGATTCCAAATGTGTAATGAACTTATCGCACCTTCGAAATTTGTATCACCACTAGTGTTTGATTTTCCAATTAAGTGATTTGTCCTTGTTATTTCCATGGGTTCCAACCCATTATTATCACTTACTACTTCTAATCCATCTTGATATATCATCATTAACGAACCACTCACCGTACAAACCACATGTGTCCACACATTGGGAGAAATTACTCCCCCACTCACCTCATACTCCCCTGTGTCCTGCTTTATCATGAAAAATAGATTAGTGAAATAACTATTTCGCCCTATCACAATATTTTCGGAAAAATCACATAGACGTTCCCAGTAACCCGGTCCGTTAATCGACAGGTCATCCATTGACACCTCAAACCGTGCCCATAATGCGATGGTCATCGGACCACCTAATAACACAGAACTCATATCCATGTAATCATTACTTCCATCAAATACTATACCTTCACCAAACGAATAACTTGTGCCATCCACCAAAGAAATGTTCATTTCACCAATATTGTCACTTAAATTGTTTTTATAGAATAATAGTTCATGACTAGGTTGTTCGTAATAAGCTGAACTTTCGTTATAAAGATTAACCACTTCACTATTATCAAGTGCATGATTCCAAATTTGCAATGATTTCATCATACCTTTAAATCCAGACCCACTATATTCCGAATTACCAATTCGGTGACTAACACGCCGTTTTAATGTAGGTTCAATTGTAACTTCATTTGTATAAATATACTCATGAACACTGTCTACATATAAAGTCAACTTATTCTGCTTCACTGTAGCAACTATATGAGTCCATTTATCTTTTTCAATAATAGTATCACTACTAATTGTAGCATTTTCTGTAATCCCAACATCAACATTGAAAACTACATTATAATATGAACCACTTGAATCACTACTCATCATTCGAATCCTGTCAATCGAATAACTGTCATAACTACCATTTTCATCAACAAAATCAGTAAAATCAAATAATACAGCTGGTGATATCTCCACCGACATTTCATTCCAGCATGCCCACAATGCGAAAGTCATCTCACCACCCATTGTTACTGACCCACCACTATCACCAATATCAACATACTCATTACCATTGAATATAATACCATCATTGCTCAACATATTATTATCTGATAATTGAATAGCAATACCACCATTCATACCTGATATCACATTATTGAAAATAACCTCGTGTTGTAACCCCTTATGCAATAGGTGAAAGGTTATATCACCGATTCCTATCTCTACATTATCTATCTTAAATCCTGATTCCCCATCTCCCACAACCATTTGATCATGTTTACCAATAATAAGCAAGAAATTCTCCTTATCTCCTGTATTAAATGCTATATCGTAGTGTGTGTTAATGTCGAGCGCAATTTCACCTATTGATATATTTTTATACAAAACAGCAGAGAAATCTTCTATTAACATAGCACCATCCGTAAGGTATAACCCATCATTGGTAAATACATAACTATTATCAAAAAATTCTTTGATTTCTTGATGATTATTATATGCAAAATTATATACGAGATCTTCAGCACCTAACATAAATATATACAACCCATGAGAATCACTAATATCTGAACCATAATAACAAGCATCAAAACTTAACATATAATCTGTGTCTTTTTCCAAAAACATTGTTTGATATGCATATACATTGTTACGTTGATGTAATTTCAATGTATTATTACTAACATCAATACAAGTTCCTTGAGCGTATTCGCTATTATTATTATTATACGGTTTCCAATATTCTGGCCAATTCGCATCCATGTTGTCTCCACTCGCTGTTATTATAATATATTGTTCACTACTAACATTATTACTGGAAACATTAATTTCACCTAATTCAAAGTTACCATTTAATAAAGTACTCCTATGTGAACCACCCCCATTTACTGTCAACACAAAAGAAACATCGTTCGCTCCGCCTACATTATCATCTACACTTATTGTAATTGTATATGATCCCGAAGAATCCCAATATGGGTTTCCAGATACAATGCCATTATAATTGATACTTAAATCATAACCAGCAAAACAACTTAACGTTGGACTAGATGATATATCCCAATCATAAGCACTTATCTCACTACTAATGGTAGTTTCCACGATGCTCACTGAAAAACTTATATCATAACCTTCATTCATATCTTGTGGAGCATTTAGTATTATAAATGTTGGGTTCACATGTCTTATAATCAACTCAAACGATGAAGTCGCATATCCTCCGTGACCATCATTCACATCCACGATGATCGTATAAACACCCGACATATCCCATCCCGGTTCTCCGTTTATTCTTGCGCTCGATACATCCAATCTGTTTATAGATAAGTCACTATTCCAGCTTCCGTCATTCGGTATTGTGGTACCGTTTTCATCCTCCATGACAACATTCCAAGCATAATCACTGGATATGCCCGTTGTTATTAAAGACAACTCTATTACGTGACTTATATCGACTCCTTCGTTCCTGCTCATATTAAAGGGTATTGTGGTTGTCTCTATTAGTGGATCGGTATTGAACACGGTCAAACTAAATGAAGCATCATCTCTGCCTTCACCCCCTTCATCTACTACTTTCAAATTTACTGTATATATACCGCTAGCATCCCAATGGGGATAACCTATTATTTCTACATTAGTTGAATTAGTGGTTTTTCGTAATAACCCCCCTCCGAAATTCAAACATAAATCAACTTCATCATTATTCTCATTAGTAAATGAAATATCCCATGTATATCCTCTATAAACGTTTTCTGAAAGATCTATTGTTTTGCTAAAATATTGACCTTCGGTAGCAGTTATATTGTCAAACAAGTGTACACCACCACTAATTGTTTTTATAATTGGTCTTCTAACGATACTTATATTTATTTCTCCGGAAACACTAATATTAAAACTTTTCCCAGTCTCAGCATCTATTCTTGTATCAGGATCATTATCAATTACATGATATGTAAATGAATCGACACCTATCGAACTCTCATAAGGTGTATATGTAATGTAATGTTTGTAGTTTTTAATTTTATAACCTTCAACACCCAAATAAGCTATATCTACATCATCATCTGTTAATTTGCCACGTACTGGAAGAGTATCAATTATAAATTCAAAAGACGCAGTATTTGCTGTATCAACGTCAGTAGCCACTAGTGAGATATCTCTAGGATATTCAATATTATTATATGTTTCAGATACGGCTATGTACTTTTTATTATCATTATTCATTAACGTTAAATTAGTAGTAATATCTACAGGGTTCACTAGAATAGGACTATCATTTATAGAACTAATATCCAAAAATATTGTTGCGGGACCGGCCACCATTCCACTCATAGTAGTGAGAGTTACACAGAAAAAGTCTAATCCTACATAATCCGCACTCGGTGTATAATATATTTTTTTACCAATTGAACAAGCATTATCAATAATTCCATGATACGGTCCTTCTATCAATGTGTATTTGATACCTTTGTATAATTCATCATCATTATAAGGCAAGTTTATTTCAAGTGGCGAATATGTAAATGTTGGGGTTCCACAGCTCATTGATATGTCTCCAAAATATTCACTTGATATGTCTATTGTATTATTTGTATTAATCTGGTTTTTAATCACATTCGCTTTAGCTATCGAAGGCACACGAACCTGAACGTTGTAAGCCAACGAACTAGTATGAGCAGGACTAATACTGAAATCCAATGCGCTTGCATTGGTTGTTAACCAATTTCCCCAGTAACTATACAAATCCGTATCTAGTACAATATTGCCATTGTTCAAATCATACAAAAAGACGTCCAGAATATCTCCGCTTGGTGACGTTACTCTCCATACTTGACTATTCACTTTACTCAACGTGAGATTAGGGAATGTAACAGTGAAATCAACATTTTGTTCAATACCCAATTTTCCTTCATACTCTGTATACAAATCTTCATTCAAATTTAAACAAATATCCCACACCGAAATAATTCCATAATAATTATAATCTAAGTAGGCCTGTTCCACATTAGGTAATCCACTATAAACGTCGCGGCGCCTTTGATTTATGTCATAAGGGAACGGCTTACAACAACCTGTATTGGAATTGTAATTTTCTGTTTCTCGTTTTTTGAAAATGTAATCTTCATAAGATTTTGTAAGGTCTTTTACTATGAACAATTTTTGTTCATCACAACATACACTAGATGTAGAGGTAGATTTAGCAGTTGTGTACAAATTTCCAAAATCGTGGCATTGATTATAGAAATAATTTGAATCACTGTGATTAATTATACTTCTTAGCAACGCACTTTTGGAACTTGGCATACCGATGACTTTGTTTTGTGGTTTAATACACAATCGTTCGTATTTTTTTTCAGGTGGCTGTATAGGCTGTACCCAATTATTGTATATGTGTTTAATATTTGCTGTATTACAATCTATATCTGGATGTACCATGGATTTGTCGGGTATAGTTCGTTTCCACCCCTTTCGTCTATTACGCACAATAAACGACATAATATATTATATTATATAGTTGTATAATATAATATGCTTTTGCGAAAAATCATCGTTGCGACTTTGTTCTTACTGGGAATAATATGTTTAACATTCAGTATTGTACGTTTTTATTCGAATAATCTTAAAAAATATACACAAAGTCCACAAAAAACACTGAAATTCCCTGAAAATGAATGTGATAGTTGTTTTGCACCAATTATGCAATAGGACCAATATGACATCAGCGAACCTACGTTCTCTCATTCATTTATTCTTCATCCTCCCGAACAGGATTTTGAAGAATACTAATATTCCCTACCTCGAGTTCTATTTTCGGCTCTTTTTTGTACAACTTTGTTTCTAATATTGCCTTTCTTTCAACTGGTGACAGTTTAAAGAAATCACAAAAATATTCATCGCTTATGTTTTGAAATGAAAAACCAGGTATAATACTGAAATCTGGAATAAAATCATAGACACTCTTATCCAAAAACCGCATTCGGTATTGTGTGCTTGTATACAAAAACTTTATCGTCTTTAAATTCAACAAAACGGATAAATGTTTGAGATATTGATTGTTTCCCAAAAAAATGAATTTACCACGGTTAGCAACGCCTACTAACCCTTCTTCATCGTAATAAGGAAAACCGTACACAGAATGCGCCAAAACCAATTTAGGTAATCCCAAACAATGAAATGGTCCAGGCTTCTTAGACCAACAATATTTCATTTCTGGAACTCCATTTTCTAATGTGCAACTCTTTATATTTTTATAGCAGTATTCGAGTGTAGTTTCATCTTTGAATACGAATTTACGAGCTGGCAATGGTGATACTATAATATATTTGGACAATGATCCGTATCGTTCGCTATACGCCGCTAACTTGTTCAATATACTGATATTTTTCATAGGAATAGACCT
>MDTC01178788.1_pt1 | contig 12951 bp, 10 predicted proteins | sample 811181 | NCBI WGS metagenome assembly MDTC01 (sample SAMN05326644, study PRJNA326480) | marine metagenome | isolation source: seawater | place: Pacific Ocean: North | collected 2011 | reverse complement strand
GAACATATAGAAAAACTTAAACAAATCAAAAAGAATATTGATAATTTGTCTCACGATGAGAAAGAAGAAATATACAAAATCCTCAAAAACAACAATTGTAATTACACAAAAAACAACAACGGGATATTTGTTAATATGAACCAGCTATCGGAGGATATTCTGGTCCTTTTTGAGAAGGTGATTGACTATTCGGTTATAAATAAAAAGATAGATATGGAGCGCTTAAATCAGGTCCATAATATAAAAAAAATTGATTCAAACTTAAACAATACTTAATTATTACTTTTATACTATGGCAAATTCGATTACGCTCAACCAAATCATCTCAACTTTGCGTGGAATTAAGAACACCAAAACTTTTGATCTTTCGTATTTAGATAATTTTATTCAGCCTTTGGCCGTTCCTGAGAATATAGTTCAGGAAGACCAAGTTTTTATTGAAGAAACCAATACCAACAGTCTTCGGTATGAGAAGGAGGGCATTCTCTTTTTACCAGATGAATTTAAGGATTTTCTTGATCTGAACAAATATTATATTTATGGAGCATCTAATTGGGTGGAATGCTTCCAGGTGCTGCTTAATGAAAATTATATGAACCAGGGAACTCAGGAGAAACGCGAATCCTGTGATAATTTTAAGAACAATTTACTGGATAACCTTAATACCAAGTTTAAGGAATATGACTATTCCAAAAAGGATATGCCTATGAAAACCAATATAGTTCAATCATTAAATAGTGAGTCTCTGGAAGACAGGGCGGTAATCCAGTATGTCTCAGATTACTATTCTCTTAATATTCTGTATGTTGATATAGCAAAGAAAAAATTCAGTATGTTTAAATGCCTTGAGCCAGAAAAGACAAACAACAATCTGGTGATTATGGAATTAGAAGGACACCTGGTGCCGCTAGTTAATATCAAACTAGAACTGTTCTCGTATAAGGATTTAATCAAAATTTCTCAATATTTTAATGAGAAGAAATCACTAAAGAAAATCTCAAGCTACACTATTTCCGAATTAACGGAGCTGGCAAAGCAGAACAACGTTTCCATCTTTGACTCCATAAATAATAAGAAAAAAACAAAGAAGATTCTTTATGATGACCTAGTAAAAGCACTTGAATAATAAAATTTGATAATATTTAAGAAATTAATATATTTTTATATTATATAAAAATGAACATAGAAGACCATGTTCCCACCATAATGAAGGGAATAAAACAAGTTCAAAGGGACAACTCTATAGAAATGGAGGCTGTTTTCAAGCAAAGAATAGACACCAAAACATTTAACAGAATAATTGGCTATCTTAAGGGCAAAAAAGATGTGTCGCTGCTTAGCACGTTGTCGTCGTTGGACATCTCCATCCCAGAGATGAAAGACAATATGCGATACACTATTTACGGCGACGCTAGTATTCATAGCTACTGTAAATCAAATAATCTAAACACGCTGAGACCCAACTCTTACAGTTTGATGCGAAAGACTCAGGCACTAAAAACCATATATATGAATGAGTATGGTGTTAATATTAATTTCAAGCGGGAAGAGGAGAATCAGGTGGACCTTTCAATTTTTAACGAATGGCCTCAACTGAAAAAAACTTTCAGATACAAGAAACGCTACAGTTTCAGGACCGATGATAATCTGTTCTCATTTGATTTAACTGTGTTGAAATCATCTAACACAAAAATAGTGGAGAAGGATAGCAAATTTCTTCCTAAGAAAAAGGTGGATGAACACAAATTCAGACACGTGGTTAAGCCCAAAAATGTGAAAAACAAGGAGGAATGGTTTGAGTCATTAAAGGATACCGATGAGGTAGAAATTAAGGGCACCAAATATCCTGAGCTCATCCCATCTAGAACAATTCAATCTTCCAATGTTTTGAGAAACGAACTCCAATATGAAGTGGAGATTGAATACATCGGAAACAAGCAGAAGCACCGTGCTAAGTTTGAATCCATCCTTGAGAAATTTAAGGGGCATATTGAAATGATTATGAAATCTATTCAAAATTCGCCGTTCATCATTTCTAGGGATACCGAGAATATGTTTATGAAAGAATACAAGAAATTGATGAACACATTCCAATTCAGCGCACCCCAACCGATTGCTCTTGAGATGAAACACGTTAATCGCAGAGATTATGGTGATTACCCTAACATTCTTTCAATACGGCGGAATTACTGTGTGACCGATAAGGCTGATGGTGAGCGGTTCTTGCTCCTGGTATTGAAAAACGGCGAGTGTGCTATGATTAACCGAACAAATGAAGTCCGGAGTCTTGGATGCTCTTTGAAAGGCCTCGAGGGAACCGTGATGGATGGTGAATACCTGCTCACCGATAAGGATGGAAATCCCATGATTATGTTTGCGGTCTTTGATATTTATTTCAAGAATGGCGAAGACCTTCGCAAACGTGTTTTCAACCGCAGTCTAGATGAGAAAGAGGAGGGCAAGATTCCCCAGAGCCGATATGAGATATTGACCGAAATCTTCGCGGATTTGGATCTGGATAAGGGAGATTCGCCTCTGGTGTTCACCCTGAAAAAATTCCTTTTCGGTAATGTTGTGGACCACGATGAGGATGTTGGCAAAGAAATAATGAGATTAGAGACAGAATTGAAGAATTTCAGCGAAAACGATGCTAAATATCGGGACCTTATGGGTCATATAGACAAACTCCGTGCCGATACTCTCATTTTTGAGCACAGCAAGACTATTCTTGAAAATGATTATCCCTACAGAATTGATGGTTTGATTTATACTCCTATCTCATTAGAGGTTGGTGGTTCCTTTGATACTGGAAAAGGAAAGCCCTTTGGTCGGTGGTTTGATTGTTTCAAATGGAAGCCTCCGATGGAAACCACTATTGATTTCAAGGTGATTTTCAGAAAGGACCCCAAGAATCCCACTAAGGATTTGACCGAATATCTCACCGAGGGAGATGATATACATCAATACAAGATTGCTACCCTATGTGTCGGATATGACCCCGAGAAACACACAAAGCACAATTCTACCAGGGTTCTCAACGAGGAATTAACCTATAAAGAGGGATATAATCTGGTGCCGTTTTATCCATCGTGTCCGTATAGAAAGGATATTGAGACATGTATGTTGCGAATCGTAAATGGTGAAACAAAGACCGAGAACGGTGAAATCATCAAGGACAACGCCATTGTTGAATTTAGGTTCAATAAGGAGAAGTCGTTGTCTAATGCTTGGGAGCCAGTGAGAGTGCGGAATGTGTTAAACCCAAATGATTTTATTACAGCGATAAACAACTGGAAGACGCTCTTCGCCCCGGTCACCGAGGATATGATTAAAACCGGTGATACACCAAACTCGGATGAGCCCTATTATATTAGGAAGCAAGAAAGGAAGGCAGCGCCAACCAAACCTCTCGGTGATTTCCACAGTTATGTTAAAAAGAATCTGATTGTTGATAATTCAAAGAAGGCAAAGATACTTGTGGACCCAAGTTCTGGTAAGGGTGGTGATATTAATCACTGGATTGATTCGGATGTGGAATACATTGTAGCTATGGATATAAACAGGGACAATATTCATAATGAGAATAATGGTTCGTGTAATCGTATCTTGAATCTCATCGGTGAGAGTGAGAATATCCGTAAATTGAAGAACACTATGGTGATTTGGGGCGATGCCCAGGCGAACATGAAAACCGCCAGAGCCGCCAACGATGACCTCAATCGGTATTACCTCGATGTGCTCTACGGAAACGCCAACAAGGACCTTGTAGAAAACTCAAAGCTTCAGCGCCTCTATGGTATCCTCAAGGATGGTGCCGATGTTTTCAGTTGCCAATTCACGGTCCACTACTTCTTTGAGAATATCGGTAAATTGGGGCGCTTCCTCCAGAACGTCTCCGAGAATCTCAAACCAGGTGGTAAATTTATAGGCACTACGATGGATGGTAAGAAACTCTTTGAACGGCTTCAGAGTTCTACCCATATTTATGGTGAGGATAAAGATGAAATCCTGTGGAAGGTCATCAAGAAATACGATTCAGACAGAATTAAACTCGGATTGGAAGTGGATGTCTATGTTCATTCAATCGGTCAATTAATCACCGAATATCTGGTTGATTTTGACCTTTTTGAACAGGAAGCCCTAAAATATGATTTAAAATTAGTTGAAAATGTGAATTTCAGCGAGGTATTCTCTAAATTTTTGAAATCAGGTATGGAATATGGCGCTGCCAGCACTATGAACTCTACATTACAAGAATTAAGTTTCATGTATAATTATTTCGTTTTTGAAAAGATTTAAAAAGTTATCATTTTTTTTTACTATGAGTTATTTTTGTTTAAAAAATAAAAACAAAAAATATGAGTTTAATCCAGATGGGGACGAGGGGGCTACCACTCTGGTATCACCACACATTTTCCAGAATTTGATTGACTATAAAAACAGGATTGATACCTTGGAAGACACCAAAATATGGGATAGGTCAAAGAAATACTGTAATATGTGGGAATTGATACATCTTCCTAATAAAAAGAATAAAAAGAATTCAATAGCCTTATACGACCCATTAAGTCGTAGTTATTTTAAGCTTTGGGAAATGATAAAAACATACAAGTTGATTGAGGATAACAGTGATTATACGGATTACAAGTCTCTTTCGCTGGCGGAGGGCCCTGGTGGATTTGTAGAGTGCATCAACAATTATACTAAAAAAAAGGGACAATTGTTTGCTATAACCTTGCGGTCTACGAATAAGGACATCCCTGGTTGGAAAAAATCAAAGAAGTTCTTGAATGATAACCAGAATATCACGATTACCTATGGAAGCAATAACACAGGAAATCTTTACGATGTCCAGAACATTAAATCCTTGAGGGATTTGGTGGGGAAAGATTGTGACCTCATCACCGCGGACGGTGGGTTTGATTTCTCGTGCGATTTCAACAATCAGGAGCAGCTGAGTTACCGTATTATCTTTTGCGAAATTATTTCTATGATGGCAACGCTGAAAAAAGAGGGGCATTTTGTGTGTAAAATATTTGATATTTACACAGAGTTCACCACACAGATGTTATGGATTTTGTGTGAAAATTTTGAGGAAGTTCATATTACTAAGCCTTTCACAAGCCGACCCGCCAACTCAGAAAAATACATTATTTGTAAAAATTATTATGGAATAAATGATGAACAGCTCAATAAATACTATGATATTGTTGAGAATTGGACCGATGATGCCTCGTTAGGGATTTCTGTTCCAGGAAGTTTTTTCAAAGCGCTATGTGAATACAACGATACTATAACGGAATTACAGCGTGTTAATATAAAAAAAACATTAGAAATCATAGAAAATCAGGATAATCCAGTATTAACCGATACATTAATTTTAAAACAACGAAACCACGCAGTAGAATGGTGCCATAAATTTGATATAACTATAAACAAAGACAGCGAATTTTTAAAATAATTTCCTCACAGTATATTAAATGGAAGTAAATACCCCAGTAGTTTCCTCTGATGGAATACCGCCAGAATTGCGGGCGACCAAGAACAGTATGATGCCTACTAGCCCACCGAATGGAGGCCTCTATGGTGGTCCACAATCCGATGAATACTGGATTCCCCAGCCTGTGGTTGCGACCGATACTAATTTCACCCATAACCTTTTGAAAAGCGCGTGCCCTCCACCGGGCGCAACAGAACATTATGTTTCCAATATAAGACCAGGGAATAATTATGTAGCTAAGGTTGGTGTTTACAAGTATCAGGATACACATCCTCTTAATAAGGGACCTTACAGAGATATTCAGGGCACAATGGCCGAAAATAAGTAAGCTTACTATTGTTTTTATAATTCTTCGTATTTGGTTTGTAAATACCGAAGCGCCTCATTTATGTTTGGATAACTTTTATCGACGAACGGCAGAAAGCTGTGGTCAAACGGTCCTATGTAAAAGGTTAGCCATTTTGGGCCGTATTGTTTTTTGGCTTGATACAGATTAGAAATAGAGTCTTCAAAGAAGATAACGTAGTCGTCTTGTTTGATATTGTTTTTTATTTTGAATCGTTCAAAGCACGTTGGGTCAGGTTTCATGGCGCTGAGGGTGTCGCGGGCTTCAATATTATGGAATTTGTTTCTTATTTTAAGTATATTAAGAACCTCAAAGGCGTGGTTTTCGGTGCCGTTTGTGAATATTATTTTTTTTAAAGGCAACTTCTTTAGCAACCCAGGCAAATATCGGTTGTATTCAATATCTGAATAATTGTTGAGATATTTGTTGGGTGTTTGATAGAGGGTTTCGTCTAGGTCAAAAACAAGATATAACATATATTTTATATCTATTTCTTTATAAATTTAAAAATATTAACGCGAATACTATATTATAATAGTAATAATGAGTGTTGCTTGGCCGTTGGTGCTTTTTTACTACACATTAGGTTTCTCTTACCTGGTTTACATTAATCGTAAAAACCATCATCTCAAAGATAAGGGGTTTGAGGAAGTGCCACAAATGCCTAATGACGAAGATGATGAGCCATTATTGCGGATTAATGATTAATATTTGCTAATCATTAATTTCCTGGTATTATATTATCATACTATGAATTTATGGGCTCAAATCAAAGAATATGAAGAATTTATCCTCTATTTCACCCTTCACACTCTCACAATTTTGGTAGCATTAGTGTGGAGTTTCACGATTGAGAAACACTTGGACACTTTCCCACCTAGAACACTTATTATTTTTGCGGTTTCATTAACGATTGCTAGTATGTTTATGCATTCCAAGCTATCCAAATACGCCAAGAAACCCAAGGGCGAACCCGAAATATAAATCTTAATTAATTTTAGATATATGACTTGTTTTATTTTTTTTACAGGTGGTTATGATTCAACATACCGCTTGTGTGAGGCGGCCATCATAGAGAAGAAGAATGTGGTGCCCATCTATATTAATGATCCTGATATTGATAATGAAAAAGGGAAGCGAGTTAAGCGTCGCAATAATGCGCAAGAAACCACCAGTCAAAAGAAAATTATTGATAAAATCAAGGCTAAATTTCCAGAGGCCAAAAAAAGAATAAAAAATATAGTAGTTTATAACGAAGTTCCGTTGGACCAGGACACCAAAGACCAGATGAAAATAATAAAGGACCATAGCTATGTTCGCAGAGCCACTTGCCAGTATGGTGCGATGGCACAGATAACTAAAAACATAAAGACCCCAGTTGAGGTGTGCGCTGAAAGAGGCGGCCATTTTGAAAAAAAATTAAAGAATAAATTGATGCCGAATGTGATGGCCCTTGATACGGCGAGACACACCGAACTGAGGCTTTTTAAGGATTTACGGTTGCCGCTGTTTAATATGACTAAGGAAGATATGTTAAAAAAATCACGCGAACACGGCTTTGATGATGTACTGATGAACAGCTGGAGTTGTTGGTATCCAAAAAAGGGTAAGCCTTGTGGAAGATGTATTATGTGTAAAGAAAGAATAGTTCCTTTTGTAGAGGGTTTCCAGAATGTGAAAGAGAGCATGTGGCTCCTTGACTTGGCTATAGTTATCAACTTGATCCTAATCGGTGTCCTTTTCCTGAGAAGGGGATGAACCCGGTTTTCTCTGTTTGTTCTGGTTCTTGGGCGGCCGCTGCTGGCATCGTCCGTTTGAATGTGTATTTCTCTATTTTAGGTGGCTCAACATAGTCATGAGCCTTCTCAAAATCAACTTCTACATCGGTTTCGTTGAGCGACACTACAGATTCCGGGAGTGTTTCTACCACATCAAAGAGGAATGGTGTCCCACGACGATACAGCGTAATCTGCTGCTCCTTTTCTAGGTGAGTGTAAAGACGTTTGATTTCGCTTTCGAGGAAGCCCTTGGTATCGGCGATCTCGTAAAACTTTGAGCTGTGGGGTTTCAGCTTGATGAACTCCGCCTTAGCGATTTCGGTATTCACGATTTCTATTTCAATCTCTTGTGGCTCTTCTATACCATTTTTCTGTGAGATTTTAGTGGGAATATAGAGCATAGGTTCGGGTGTAATCTCGTGGACGCCCAGGAGACTGTTGCCGATCCTTATAGTGAGAGGATACTTGATGTTGTCATAGCCGCTCAGCTGTGTAAGAATTTGTTCTGGAACTAATGCCTTGTTAGAGGTGCTGTATTGATACATATCGTCGTAGAGTGGATGATAGCACAGCGGGGACACGGTGACCGTCAATTTGACTGTGTCGCCCGCCAATCTCCACGGCTCATCTATGTTCTCTTGAAGGTGTGCCATCTAATAAAAGACTATATATTAAAAAACAATAGTAAATTCCTCAGATATCAAATTTATTTATTGACTGTTAGATTTAAGAAATTCAAATTCAATAGTCCCCTTGCGGGGTTCAATATATACCTTACTAAGGATTCGCCCACAAAGGTAGTTGTTCATCTCATCTAATGATAGCGCGGTCTCCTCTGGAACTCCTCGTATCAGCATATTAGAGTTTTTGGTTCCATCAACCAAAAAGAAATTGGGATATTTATTGTTGTTGTATTTGCGGTTGATGTAATCATAAATGGCCTGAATTCTTGCGTATTTATTTTTATAATTGGATGCCTCACGGTTATCCTTAGCATCCCTAATGAGACTCGGTAATTTTTGCTCTAGATTTATTATTATCATTTCTTTGATGTCTTGGAATATGTAATCCTTTTGCTCCGAGAGTGGCAGTTTGGTGCCATAGATTTGCTGCAGTTGTTTCTTGGTTAAATCGCTACTCAAGATTTCGTCCTCGGCAAATTCCGCTGGGATGAGGATTATATGGGGCTCATCGGCAACCTTGTTGGTCCATTTTAAGAGATTTATTAAATTACTATCAATTTCTATTTTCATATTGTCTATCTTCTTGAACGGTGTCTTATCAGCCAAATAAGTGTCTCCGAATGAGAATCTGTAGATGCGAGCGTCCATATTCTTGTTTACCATTTCCATATTGGCGAGATATTCATCTATTTTAGCGACATCCTTTTTGAAACTCTTATTATAGAGCCAGTAATCTAACCGATGTAATTGGTTTCCGATACGGATGAAAAACCCTCTACTAAAGGGCAATATGGGTTCAAAAAAGGATTCAACCGATAATTCGGCGTTGGTTTCCTGTTTGAATTTAATTGTGTTTCTAATATTTTTAAGGAGATGTTCTGGAAGTTTCTTTTGATAACCAGATAAAATAGATAGGTCATTTATTTCATTTATAGAATCACTCAAATGGGATAAGCACACGCTCCCCATATGTCTATTATGTTTTATAGAAAGGATTATGTTTGGGTCTATAATATCGCCTATTACCACATCAGCGGTCTTCTTATCGGTATCGGCGTCAATTACTAAGAAATAAGACCGAACAGAGTCCATATTCCCCAATCTGATTAACGAATCTCTTTCGTCTATTGTTTTCTGAGATACTGTCTCAATTTCCTTTTTATTTTTGTGGGATTTACCGAGTCGAAACCCAGTTCGGCGGGCTTCCTTGTCGTCCATAAACCAGTTGTCTATTTCAAGCTTGTTAGCAACAATACTCATTTTTTTCAGATGAGTGAAAAAGACATACATATTGCTTGAGGGCATCGGGGAAGAAAAATTAAGGTTCATATTATCAACGTATTCCATATCAACACACCCATAGAGAGGGTCGTGATACTTATCGGGTGTGAAAGCCAAATTATATATAGGTTTTCGGGGGACTTTCTTGTTATTATCCAGAGGCATGATTGTTCTTAGGAATGGTGCTCGGAGGCCATCGCTGTAGAAAGTTTTATTGTTTATCTTAAAATCCATCAATGAGAAGGTATCTAATGTGTTCTCAATAATAAAGGTTCCGTTGTTTCCATAGTTCAAAGTATCATTATTGTTTACTTGCGCCCGGGTCTTGTTAATTGAAACCAGGGAAACTGTATCCTTTTCGGTATCGCGGTCCTGATGAATCATAGCAAAAGCCATCTGTTTTAGCGGGGTTGATTCGGGTGTCTCAATTGAAATAACATTGTCGTTCGCCGTATTGATTGCCTTTTTGGTGAAAGAATAGTAATTGAAATAGACACTATAGTTTTGTGTGTAGAGTTGTTTCCACAATTCGCGGTCTTGTAGTTGATAGTGTCCGAGATTCAACTTAACAGTGGGTTGCCCGGTGGTTATAACATCGGTGGCGATTGTTTTTGCGGCCGAAATATTGATGATGCTTGCCAGTTTCTTGAGTTTTATTTTTAACAGAATCCGCGGATTTTGTATCAAGAAAAAAGGCAAGGCCTTCTCTATGCTCTCTGAAAACCACATATGTAACGGAACATTTAGGTTCAAAGTGGCGTTCTGATATGAATCCACCTCGCTGTTGGATTCTTTTTTGCCTATCATGTCCATTTCATTATTCACAGAATCATTCAATTCTTGGTGTATATCCAGCCACCGTCCATAGGGGAAATCTGGAGGGACTATGATTTGTTCGTTTATTCTTAAATCTATGGCTTCAATTATAGAATGTCCGACATTATTTACATAATTAATATATCCAGCGCCGTTGGTTATTCTGTTTTGGGTTGTGATCGCGGGCAACGTGATTCGGAGCGACATAGATGTGATAAAATCATAGCCAGACCTAATCTCCAGTTGATCAGAAAATCCACCAAAATTGGCGTTATCAAAGTCCAGAATATCATAAGTAATATTACCGTGATTAAATTCTGGCACGGTTTCGAACAACTTGTTTAATTTCTCCCCAGTGAAAAGTGTATTCATTCTTATAATTAATTAGATAAATATATTATTCAATAAATTAAGGTTTAAATATACCTTAAGAAATAAATTTAAAAATTCTTAAAAATCTTTTATGGATAGAAAAACGACAATAAACGTTGATACCCTTGATATCTTATCTGAGACAACCACTACTCAGAGACGTATACGGATTGGTGATGATAAAAATTTAGAGATTTTCCATAACGAGACAAGTGGAAGCACAATTGAAACCGATGGCAATCTAACTGTTAAGGGAAACATTATTCCTTCCGCACACGATACATTTGACATAGGAACACCAGAATTGCGGTTTTCTGATATCTATTTGACCGGTGGAACTATCTGGCTTGGTGACCAACATAAGCTGGGTGTTCTCAATGGTGATATTAGATTGAGTAGAAGAACTTTGAATACGCTTCCTGCGGTTGTTGAGGCTGTTCGCGGCGGTGATTCAGAAGCCGATATAGTAATAATAATTAATAATAAGTTTGGTGCGAATACCGTGAATGGTATTTCAAATATGAAACTGGAACATATTCTTTATTATTATCAATTAAAAACTGGTGATAGCACTAAAACTCTAAAAGATATATACTCAGATGATTCTAATACAGCTGAAGCTGATTTTTCTAAAGATTATGGTGTTGGTGGTGGAGCGATGACCGCTACTGGAACCTTTACGGCGAGCAGCGGAATTCTATTGTCCCCCGGTGATGCCCCAGCGGATACCGATAACAAACTCTATAATCAAAACGGCACTCTTAAATTTGATGGAAGTAATGTCGGTGGCGGTGGCGGCGGTGGAGCCAGTAGTCTGGATGATTTAAACGATGTCAAATATGAAGGCACTAATTTTACTGATTCTTTGATGATTGGTTCCACTTCCACAGGGACCCTAAGTAGTGCTCTTAGGAACACCGCGGTTGGAAAGGGTGTAATAGCGAGTATTACTTCGGGAGACAATAATACTTGTGTGGGATATAATGCGGGAAATAGTTTAACCACAGGAAGCAATAATATATGTATAGGGCACGAGGCCGACAGTTCATCGGCGACAGTTTCTAACGAAATAACATTGGGAGACAGTAGTGTCACCACTCTCCGCTGTGGCGCAACCACCATCGCCTCCCTCTCAGACCGTCGAGACAAAACCAATATTGAGGACAGCCAATACGGCGTTGATTTTGTTAATAAATTACGTCCAGTTAAATTCACCTGGCGAACCAGGCACGGTTCATCTAAGGATGGTTCCGAAAGTCTGGGGTTTATCGCTCAAGAGTTCCAGGATGCTATGGATAATGGCGAAAACAGTTTTATGGATTTGGTCTATGAAAATAACAGCGAAAGATTAGAAGCCAAATACGGCAATCTGATTCCGATTTTGACTAAGGCCATCCAAGACTTAAGCGCCGATAACCGTGAATTGCGGGAAACCGTCCAGAGAATTCAACGGCAAGTAAATCAATTGTAAATTTTTTGATTCGTTATTTTCGTAACATTTTTTTCTTTAATGGGATTATAAAAATATGGCGCTAACTTTTAGATTAGCAGATAGCGGTGCTATTAACTTTGGTAATGACACCGATATAACTCTGACTCATGTCCATAATAGTGGATTGACTTTAAAACACTCAGCAACAGGTGACGATAAGCCCGTTGTTTTTACATTAGCTACAGGAGAAACTGATATAGCACTAAATGATGTTATAGGAGCAATTAATTTCCAAGCTCCTGATGAGGGAACCGGAACTGATGCTATTTTAGTAGCAGCTGGTATTGAAGCTGTTTCAGAAGGCGATTTTGCCGCAAACAATAACGCAACTAAATTGTCTTTTAAGACTGGTGCCAGTGAAGCTGCGGCTGAAAAAATGAAACTGTCCAGCACAGGTGTATTAACACTTAATGGAAGTGGTGGTTCATTAGTTATACCTGATGGTAATACAATTGGATGTGCGGCCGATACTGACCTTATTACTCTTGCCGATGGTGTTGTGACTGTTGGTGGTGAAATTAGTGTCGATACTCTTGATATAGGTGGAACAAATGTTTCAGCGACCGCAGCAGAATTGAATATCCTTAGTGGTGTAACTGCGACCGCAGCAGAATTGAATCTGGTTGATGGTTCTTCCGCAGGAACAATAGTAAATAGCAAAGCTGTGGTATATGGTTCTTCTG
>MDTC01153923.1_pt1 | contig 12951 bp, 6 predicted proteins | sample 811181 | NCBI WGS metagenome assembly MDTC01 (sample SAMN05326644, study PRJNA326480) | marine metagenome | isolation source: seawater | place: Pacific Ocean: North | collected 2011 | reverse complement strand
TGTTCAACAAAAACACGTGTTTCGTCAAAATCGGTTAAATCGCTTATTAAGTACCAAATCTGGGGTCGCAGTGTTGTTTTCGAAGGAAAAACCAGACTTTTCGCGGCACACTGAATTTTGGCGCTCATCTCTTCTTCTTCGTCTTCTTTCTTTCTTTCTTTCTTTCTTTCTTTCTTTTCGAGCGTCGTTTCCTTTTCGAGAGAGAGAGGGAAAGAGAGAGAGGACATTTCTTCGTTTCCCTGCGCGAGAGCGCAAAAGCGCTCGGAAGAACACAGAAGAGAGAGATTTGTTTTTAATGCGAAAATGTCCTCCTCGGAACAAAAATGGGAACAAAATGAAGCGCCTCTCTTAGGAGAAGAAGAACGAGAAGAACAACAACGACAACACAGAGAGTCGATGGAGGAAACGACGCAACACCTCATCGAGGATTTACAGATGGAGAGGCGGCAGTCGATGAGCTTGGAGAGGACGACACTAATTACTGCTGATACTACTGCAAACGCGGGGGAGGATGATGCGAAGAAGAATACCGCGGGCACCATTTCCTCTCTTGATGGTGGGGAAAAAGAATTGCCGAATCAACAACCTCTTGCGCCTCCGTTTAGATCGGCGGAGACGTTTTTGTCCACGGCGTCGTCGCCGAGAGGTCGCGCGCAAGCGTTTTTGAGGAATAAGCTCGGGCCGTTTGCCGGTGGTGGTGGAGGAGGGAGTCCCCGAAGCGGCGCGGCGTCGTCGACGCCGGGAACAGAACAGACGTTGCACACGGCGAGGGAGTCCTCGGTGCCGCTTCGGCCTTTGTTGGATCAGTGCGAAAAGTTACACAGAGAAGGAAGGTTGAGAGATAAGGCGATCATCGACAATTTGCCGCCGTACATGAGCTTGACCGAACTTTTACCGCAAACGAATAAAGTCGCGCTGAGTGGCGGGCACATGGACCAGAGACAGGCTTTGACGCACGAGGAGTTGAAGAAATTTATCGCGCGCTGTCAGAAGGATTTCGAGAGGTGCGGCGCGACGGCACATTCGTTGCGTATCGCGGTGTGCGTTCCAAACGGACCAACGCTGGTGACGAGCTTGTTGGCGACCATGCACAAGCACTGTTGCGTACCTATTAACCCGCAAACGACGGTGGAGGAGACCGTGGCGGAGTGTTTGTCCACAAACGTGAGCGTGATTTTGTACCAAAGAGATACGGGAGATAGCGAGAAGAAAATTAAAAGCGTGGTGGACCAGTTAGGGTTGATTCCGATTTTAATCGTTCCAGATGAGAAGAAATCGGGCATGTTCGAGATGGAAGGCGATCCGTTTCGGGTGGACGCGACGCGAATTAAACGGAAAGTGTTCAGTCGAAGGCAGTTGAAGTCGACGTTTATGGAAGATCCCAGAGCGCGCGTCGGATTGGTGTTGCATACGAGCGGGTCGAGTGGGAAGAAAAAGGTGGTACCGATTACGATATCACAGCTGGCAGTCGGGGCAATTGCGATTGCATCTTCGTGCGAGCTGAACGATACGGATAAGTGTTGTAACTTTATGCCTTTGTTTCACGTCGGAGGGATTTGTCGGAACGTGTTGGCGCCAATCTTTTCTGGTGGCTCGTTAGCGGCGATGGCGTTTTTCGACGCCAGAGATTTCTGGATGACGCTGAAAGCGAGAGAATCGACGTGGTATTACGGCGCACCGACCATGCACGCGTTGATTCAAAAGTCCGGCGAAGAGAACCCCAAGTTTTTGGAGTACTCGAAGATTCGCCTGGTCGCCGCGGCGGCGGGGCCGTTGCCGCACACGCTTTCCACACAGTTAAGAAAGACGTTCAACGGAGCCGTGGTGTTGCCTTCGTACGGTATGACAGAATGTATGCCTATTTCGTGCCCTCCGGCGAATTACGCTTTGGAGAAACCAGGATGTTCCGGTCGAGCGATGTGTCCGGATATCGCCATTTACGATCCAAACACCGGCGAGGAGTGTAAAACGGACGAAATTGGCGCGGTATGCGTCCGAGGCGAGATTGTCATGAGCGAATATGAAGTAGATAAAGCCGACGCATCGTCTTTAGCCAGAGAAGGATCCGTGTCGGGAAAATCGTCACCGGCGTTGAGCGGCGCGCAACCGACGCTTGCGAAGTTCTTTGACGGTAATTGGTTCGATACCGGCGATATCGGTCGTTTAGATAGCGATGGATTTTTATTCATCACTGGTCGTTCGAAAGAAGTAATCAATCGCGGCGGTGAGATTATTTCGCCGATTGAAATCGAAGACGCTATTCAATCGCACGCGGGCGTTTCTGAATGCGCCTGTATTTCTGTGGCGCACGAGACGTTGCAAGAGTGCGTCGGGATTGTTGTGGTACCAACGCAAGACGCTCCTGCGCAGGCATCTTTTGCGGCTGGTTTGAAGTATTTGTGTGAGCACGTCCAAGATAGATTACCACCGTCAAAATGGCCGAGTATTTTGGTCATCGCCGATTCCATCCCGAAAGGATTCACCGGGAAAGTCTCTCGTGCAAAAATTGCCAAGGCATTATCCATTCCAGAAGTGAAAGAAAACGATAACGAGTTAGATCGAACGTATTTTGCCGTAGATATGAACCATGGAACGGATGATACCCCTGGATCTCCGAAAGACGTTGAAGTTATCCGTGCGAGCGATATTGCAAAAGATCGCGTGACAACGGCGATGTTAGCGTTGGCCAACGTTGAAGAGGCGGAAACCATGGTAGATTCTTCCGGTGTTGTCGTTGGCGTAGTGAAAGTGTCCAACCGAACTGTTGGCGAAGATGAAAACGAAGACACGGAGCTTTTAAAGCTCATTAAACCGAAACTAGCTGGATGCTTCCACCCGAAAGTTATCGTTCCGACGAACGTGATTCCGAGGAACGCCGAAACGGGAGAAGTCGATTACGATTATATCTTAGGTTTGACAACGAAAGCGCGAGCCGGGAGAAAAAAATCTGACACAGAGGCGTTGATTATTCCGTACTGGGCGGCGACCTTACACGGCGTCGATCCAGAAATGGTCAACGTAAAGGACGATTACTTCGCGGTCGGAGGCACGTCTATTTCCGCCGGTCAGCTGGCGTTCAAGCTTCGAAAAGCGTTTGGGATGAAAGCGATGACTGGAGCGGATATGTTTGAGCTACGAACCATCGAAGCGATTGCAAAGAAGATTGATGCGAAAAAATCCGGTGGAAACTCCAAAGGCGGCTCTGCTGCCGACGATAAGAGTAAGAAAGTTCCGGTCGGTCCCGTGAATTGGGTGGAGCCGCATTCCTCAATCGCGCAGTCGACTTTGCTCATCCAGTTAATTCCGTTGTTCATCATTCGACCAAGTTTGACTTTGTTTCGATGGACGGTGTTTTTGACGACTTGGAGTACAATTTTTCACACGTTAGCACCGAGCGTTCACTGGTTGCGTCACACGTTGCACTTGATGGTGACGAGTACTTCCTACGAAGGCACGGCGAGCGTTTTGAAATTACGACACTATGGTTCCGTGCAGCTCTTCTCCTTTTTCTTGGCGTTAATTTGCGTCGAACTGATTTGCTCGATTGCGTTTCCGATGTTTGCCATTATTTTCAAGTGGCTTTGCGTCGGAAGGTTACGACCAGGGACGTATAGGTTATGGGGTTCGTATTACTTGAGGTGGTGGCTCGCCGATCTTGTTCGCGAAATGTGCGGCTTGGGCGTCTTCAAAACAAACTCGCAAACGTTTACCTTGTACATGCGTTTAATGGGAGCGAATATTGGTAGGAACGTTTCTGTTTCACCGTCAACAGATATTGCAGAGTTTGATTTGATCACCATCAATAACGGTGCGACAATTGATGAGATTGCCAAAGTGCGCGCGTTTGAAGCGCGACGCGGGGGCATGCGCTTGTCGCCAGTGTACATCGGCGAAAATGCAACCGTGTGCGTTCACGCCATTATTGGCCCAGGTGGCATTGTTCCCGCGAATGCCACTTTACCACCATACACAAGTTGGAGAGAGCGCGATCCGAATGTGAACGTGCACACGCACAAAGTTTGCGCCAGAGAACGTCTCCCGGGACCGTCGATGATTTTCAAGCTTTTTCTAGGCTATCCGGCAATCATGTTTGTACACACCGTACGTTGGGCACCATGGGCGCTTCTATTGAAGCTTTTGTACTCCTCTGCGGCCAAAGACGATAACATCTTAGCAAACGCCGGCATGGTCAACTGGCAAAAACAGCTGGAACGCATCGGCGACGATACGGACGCCATGGAAGTGTTCGTCATGCTCTTAGCTCGACTCTCGTGGCAAGACTGCATCGTGTGGTTTATGGATCCATTCCGTTTGACGTGTATTGTCATGGCGCGTTTGTTACACGAGACCATTGGTCCTTTGCTTCAAATCACCGCTGTCATTTTAGTCAAACGCGTGTACGTTGGTAAATTTAAGCCTGGAGCGAATCCAACCGGGTATTTCGCTCGAGAGTGGGAATACACACGTCGTTTCTTAATGTCGCGCTTGCTACCGGATGGTAAATTTTGTGGCGCCGGGGAAATTCTTGGCAAACATTACAAGTACACGACTTTCATTTGGCGTGCGTTAGGTTCGAAGATTGGCGAACGTATCTTCTGGCCGGGAAGCGGCGTTCACGTGGCGGATGGGATGTACGATTTAATCGAAATCGGTGACGACGTCGTGTTCGGATCGCGGTCTCGTTTGTACCCGAGCGATGCTTTAGGTTCTTTGCCCATCCACATTGCCAGAGGTGCAAACGTTGCGGATCGGTGCATCATTTACGGTGGCGTGACGTTACACCCGGAAGCTTTGTTGGGATCTGGTGGCGTCGCTCCGAGACGAACGACGTTGAACGCGGGCAGTATCCACGTCGGGTCCAGAGACGGACGCGCAGTCATGCTCAACCCGGGTAAATCGAGTCACTTGGACGACGAGGTATCATTGCGCGTGGTCGAGGCGAAACCTTTTGGTCGTGCAACATATCTAGGCTTAGCGACGTACGCTGTGATTCCGTGGCAAGTCATGCCGGTCATCGGGATCTCCGCGAGAGTATTGAAAACTGCATTTAACATTTTGCCGGTGTATTTTTCGTGGTACGTCACCGCGTTTTTCACAGCGTCCGTGATGGACGTCGAGTGGAAGGATATACCAGCTTGGCAATACTTTTCGTTGTTGTACGTGCTATTTCTCGCGATCAAAGCGGTACACACGACGCTTTCGATTGGGTTAGGTTTGATGAACAAATGGTTGCTCATCGGGAAACGTCAACCTGGAATGTACGCCTGGGATAAGTCTAGCTATTGCTTCAGATGGAAACTTGCCGATCAGCTGAGTTGGAACGACTATCCGAAGCTACTTCGAGGCTCTGCGCACTTGTGTGCGTACTATCGCTTTAAAGGGTGCCAGATTGGAAACAACGTGTGCTTGTATCCAACCGGCGCGGATCCTCCGATGCCGGAACCTGATTTGATTTCCATCGGCGACGGCGCTTGCGTGAATTTTGCACATGTTATCGCACATACGAATACATTGGGCACTTTTTCGTTGAACACGGTTATCATTCGCGAACGCGCAACGTTATGCTCGGAGTCTCGAGTTATGGGCGGATCTGTCATTGGTCCAGACGCAATTTTGCTCGACCACACGTTGGCGATGGTTGGCGACGACGTCGCCGCGGAAGCCATCTGGCAAGGATGGCCGGCGAGGCACGTCATGGAAGATGCTGATTTGAAACCAGTAAAGAACACTCCAACCACCGATAGTGGTTTAGTTCACAAAAAGAACAACACGAAATGGAATTCGTTCTTTTCTACTCCGAGAAAACCACGAGGGAAGAGAGGATACTCGCCGTTATCGTCGGATTCTCCGGGCAGCAGGGGAAAAATGACCGGGATTAAAGGAGCGTCGTACGGCACTGGTGATGCGCTGTAATTAGCAAATGCTACTGCTATACTGTACTATATTAGCCTATATACTACCAGGTACTAAGAATCTATAACTATGTGTATTGTAATAAATATACCCGTATGGTACCGGTACAGTTTTATACTTTGTTGAAGTTTTCTCTCTTTGTTCCAAGCGCGCGTTCCCTTTCCTTTTCTAAAACTTCAAAGGAAATTCGGATATCTTCCCAGTTTTCATTAACTTTTCTAATTTCTCAAACGCGAGAGGAAAAGCTTGCCCGAGGACTCTGGCTATGATATCGATTTCTTCCCAGTGAGTCTTTAATGCTTTGGCCGTGGGTTCAGAGGAACGGTCGTGAGCTTCCGCAATCGACGTCGCCCACTCTTCCGCGAGGATCAACTTCATGAGATGTTTCCGTTGCTCCGGCGCGAGAAGTTTTTCCAACTGCTCTTGCGCGTCCGTTTCTATTTTTTCATTGCTAACAATACTCGACTCTTTCATCTTCTCCGCATTATTATCATCTTCCCCACCTTTCGCGTGCAGCCAAAGGGTAAACATAACGCGACGTTTGCCCGTGTAAGGTAACGTCGAATGCGCGACGTACCTCGAATTAAACATAACAATCGTACCCAACTTGGGTGGCACGACAACTATCTTCTCCTTTTGAAAAGGTAAATACAAGACCACCTCCCCGCCATCCTTCTCTTCCCAATCGTCGTTAAGATATACGAGACACGTCCAACGCCTGTTGTCCGTGCTGCTATCGCTATCGAAATGAATCGGAAACCTCGCGTTTTCGCCGAAATTCATTTGCACCTTCAAAGAGACGTTGAATAACATCTCGCTCGGCGTCTCGCTCGGTTTTAAAACGTTCAACAGCGTCAACAACGTGCGATCTCTCTGCAATGCGCGCAAATATCTTCCATCGGTCTCTTCAACGAACGGTGCCGAAAGCTCAAGAATATTTTTCTTCACCAACTCTGTTTGGAAACCGTCTTTCACGAACCTTGTGGAATTCGGAACGAACCGTTCCGGGGAGGAAAGGAATAACGCGTCTATCTCTTTCCGAAGTTCTTTCCCGACGTTCGAGTCGAATCCGCCCTCGAAAACCGCGTACCCTTGTTTATACAATCTCTCGACATTTTTCCCCGTAACGCATTTCTCAAAAGAAGCTTCGATTCCATCTTCTCCTCCTCCTTTACTCGACACGTTCGTTGAATAATAATAAGAAGAACAAGACGAAGTATAATTGCAGCGACGGCAGCAGCTCCGAGCAGAGATTGTGGAGGATGACAACACTCTCCGCCACATCCTTCTTAAATTCACTCTCGTTTTCCCCAAGACCGTTATAAAAAGTGGAGCAAATTCTTCACTTTTATAAGAGGATGAACGACGACCCAGACGACGAGAGAGAAGAAGAACACGCGCAGGGGTTGCTCTCAGATCATTCCGTGTCGTCGTCGGAGTATACTTCTTCCGATGATGATGAAGAAGTCTTGCTGCTTCCGAACGACGGAAGAACAGAATTTGATCTCTCGGGGGAAGATTCCTTTCTCACTCCTTCGGGAAACAGTCCCGGGTACAATCTCGAAACGGACGTGGACGACACGTACTCCACGCACGACATCAAAATAGTCTTCGCGCTTTGGAACGCGATGGTTGGCGCCGGTAGCGTGCTCGTGTTCCCGTGGGCGATGAGTCAATCCGGTGTTTTTTTAGGGGCGATAATAAGTCCAACCTTTGGGTTCCTCTGTTGCGTGTTTAGCGCGAGTCGATTGGTGGAACATTCCGTGAATACGAAGAAAAATAGTAATAGTAGTAATAGTACGAGGAGGAGCAGTGTTCAGCACGCGCCGACGGACTATTCCGACGTGGTTGGAGAATGGTTTGGGAAAAAATGGAAGCGGGCGGCGCGCGTAGGTATCGTCTTGCTCATGATGCAATCCGTCGTCGTGTACGATATGATTTTGTCGGATGTGATGTTTGGGTTGGTGAGTGGAGGGTACTCGGATTGGCGAGAGCAGTACGATAAGGAATGGGAGAAGAAGAAGAAAAACGTACGAGGTGGTGGTGATGCGAATAGTAGTAGTAGGAATAGTAGCGACGCGGGGGGCGGCGGCGTGAACGGCACGGCAACAGCACTGGAGGATGCTCTTTTCCTAATGTACGACGATGCAAATGATAGCGGCGGTAATGGGACGATATACGCGACTCCTCCGTTGCCAGCCGCAGCACCGCCTTCCCCTTTCGCTCCTTCCAGTAGTAGTAAAGACGACGACGATAACGACCATCACGAAAACAACGATCTCCACATTAATTGTCAAAAGACAATCACGTGGCGATCGTCGTTGAACGGCGACTGTTTTACGCCCAAAACGGCCTCGGTAATTGTCGCTTTGATGCTCTTCGGCATGTCCACGAGAACATCCGCGGACGTTTTCGTAAAACTATCTGCGTTTGGGCCGGCGTTTACGACGTACCTCGTCGCATTTGTTCTTCTACAAAGCCTCGTCGTAGAAAATGTTGTCGCACCGAGACACTTCTTCCCGAGTCGTGGAGGCAAGGCGGCGTTTCGTGGCGTCGCCACACTTTTGGGCGCGTGCAGCTCGGCTTTTTTCGTGCACCACGCGGTCGTCCCGGTGCTTAAAACGAATAAGAAAAGCAAAAACAACATGCGAAATTTAGTCTTCGCGTACATCCTCGCCGTAGGAACGTACATGTGCGTAGGAATAGTAGGCAATTTCAGTTCCACGTACGTTGCTTCGGAAGCAAAAAGAGAAAAAATAGGGTTACAAGGCCCGTCGGAGAACTTTTTGAACGCATTTCCGACGGAACCGAATAAGGCGCTGTTCGCGTTTACGGCCCACGTTGCAGCGGCGTTGCAAATGTTCACCATTTGTCCTCTCTTACTCTTCATTTTGCGAACAAGTGTGTACGGATTATTCTTCGGTCGCCGCGCGGAATCGAAAACGACTCTGGGTGGTATCGCCGTCATCAACGCGGTGTGTCTTTTCATCGGCACGCTGTGTGCCGCGGATAAAAACATAGACGTCGGTGGCGTCGTGAGCGTTTGTGGTGCCTGCTTCGGTTTCGTCTACGTTTTTTTACTCCCGTCCATGATTCGTTTAGAAGCCACGAAAGACGAAGCGATCGGGAGAGAGGCTGTTCAACCGCCGCACCACCGATACCCGCTCCGAAGTCGACACGCGGTCATAGAAGAAGAAGAAGAAGAAGAAGAAGAAGATGCCGACAACGAAGAAAGCGCGCCGCCTTTGGAGCGACGAAGAACTCGCGGGGCAGCTCGACGCGGCAAACGTGGCAAAAAAAGCGGGGCCGCGAAAACATCCTCCTCCTTCTTGTCCGCGCACTCCTACCAAACATTATTCTTCCACGGCGCGTTCGTCGCGTTCGGATTTAGCATATTAGTGAGCAACGTCCTCTAGCGCAAAAGCGTATATAAGTAATAGCAACCATAGTAGTTAATTTTTAGGAGTTTTTAGTTGAAGAAGAAGAGAAAAAGGGCAAAATGAGAGCCACAAATTTCCGTATCTTTTTTGGATCATCACAAATTTCCTCTTTAACTAAGCGCTGATGATGATGACGACGACGATGCAGACGACGCACCAAACGCGCTCTCTTCTCACTCTGAAGAACGACTGTCGTTCTGTTGCGCTTTCCCGATCGGGATTCGAGAGCAGGAGAAGACGGACGATGATTCAGAGTCCTGGAGCGTTCCTTAAAAATTGGAAGAAAGAAGAGGAGCAACTCTCGAACGAATTGGACGAGAAAGGAAACCCGAAAGGCATGACCGGAAAAGGCATGTCACAACTCGTGAAAATGGGCCTCGGCGCCATCTCTGGAGATATCACGGAGATTAACTTCGACAAAGAGAACGCCTCGAGAGCGGTGGTGATGGAGTTGGAAGCGAACAACTTGGAAGATAGCGAAGGAAACCCACTGTCGACGAAATTTATGAACAACGACGGGTACACGGAGGAGGAGGACGCGACGACGAAAGGAGGGATGATGAACGTGGTCGTGCCGGTCGCGTTGGGGGTGATTGCGATTGGCGGTGTCGTCGCGACGTTGAAAGCTCTGGCCTAGTTTGTGTATTATTGTTCTTGTTTTGTTGTTGTTATTATTTGCGCTCTTCTTATATTTTCAAATCGTACGGATACTTGTTTACGTGTACAACGCGTCTTCGTCGTCGTCCTCTTCCTCCTCCTCCTTCTCAACTTTGATACCAGTTTCTTCTGCATCGTTATCTTCCGCATCTCTCTTATCCTTCCACGTTCGATGGTCCTGTCGGTTGAGCAACTCTGCGGATAAATGAACGGCTCGTTTCAGCGTTCGTTCGTTTTTCTTCGCCTCTTTTCTCCTCTCGACGTTCTCCACGAGCGCCTGTTCCAAACGTCTTTCGCTCGAAACGCATCGCTTCGTCAACCGGTCGTTTTCGCATCGCGCAGACTCTAACTTCCTCAAAATCTCTTCAATTTTACGCGTTCTCGATTCCATCGATCTCTTCTCGTCCCTTTCCTTCTCCAAAAACTCTTTCATCTCCTCGATCTCTTCCCTCAAACTCCGCACGACCTTCTCCTCTCTCCTTTTCGCGCGTTCGCATTTCTCCGCCAACTGCTCCATCGCGAGTCTCTCCTTCACCTTCTCCCGTTCCCAACTTTCCTTCTCCTCTCTCAAACGTACCAACTCTCTCTCCAACTTTACTCTCGACGCCTCCAACTCTAACCCGTGCACTCTCTCGTCCACCAAGGCCCTTTCCAACGCGTGTTCCGTCCTCGCGCGTTCTCGACTCCAGTCTCTTTCCACCAGTGCAAGTTCTTTCCTTTTCGCGCGTTCCTGCGCGAGTTCCACCCGAAGGCGTAAGATGACCGAGTCTTTATCTTCTTCGTACATTACAGAGTCGTCTCTCTTCCTCGTCGTCTGAATCGACGTCGTCATGTGTTTCTAATCAGAAAGAAGGATTAAGAAAAGAGAACACTCTGACACACAAAGAGTGTGTGAGAGGATCTGAGCTAAAAATAGAAGAAACGAGAAGCCGCGTCTCTCTCTTCCCGAAGTTCTTTCCCGACGTTCGAGTCGAACCCGTTTTCTGCTTCGAAAACCGCGTACCCTTGGCGATACAATGTCTCGACACTACACGCAAGATGGAGAGGATCTCTGAGCTAAAAATAGAAGAATTTAAACGAGAAGCCGTTTTTAATTTTAATCTGAGCACCCAAAAACGACGAACATTTTAATTCAATATTGTTGGTTCCGAGAGAGAATTTAAATTCAAAATTCTTCTCTCTCTCTCCATTTCTATATATACACATCGCTTTGTCCCGTTCACATCGGAGCAAAACGTTGTCGTTTCTCTTTCTTTCACGGAATACCCCTTTTTTTCTGTTTTGAGGAAGAAAGTCGTCGCGAGAGGATTTCTTACGAGAGATGATAGGCGTGGGCGATTTAGTGGCGTCGTTTATGGACGAGGACGAGGAAAATCATCATCCACAAGAACAAAAACAAATGGTATATAAAGAAGAGGCGGTAATGTCGGTGGATTCGGACGGGTTTGAAATTATCGCGAATCGCGACGACGCTTTTGAGGCGGACGCGTCGTCGTCGTTGAAGAATAAGAAGCAAAAAGAGAAGAACGCGGAAGAGGAGGAGGAGAAAAGACGCATAAAAGAGGAGAAGAAATCAGAGTCAGAGCGATTGAAGCAAAAGAAGGAAAAGGAGAAGGAAAAACGAGCGGAGGAGAAAGAGACGAAGAAGCGAGAACGCGAGAAGGAGATGGAGGAGAAACGTTTGAAACGCGAGAAGGAGACGGAGGAGAGAGAGAAGAAGAGGAAAGAGCGCGAGAAGGAGATGGAGGAGAAGCGTTTGAAACGAGAGGAAGAGAAGCGAGCGAGAGAGGAGAAGAAGAGGCGAGAGCAGGAGGACAAGGACAGGATTGAAGAGGAGAAGCGAAAGGAGAAAGTACGGTTGGAGGCTCTGAAGCGGAAGCAGAGCGAAAAGTTGCTCGGGTTTTTCAAGCAAAAGTCGCCGAAGAAGATGCAGAAAACGTCCTCGGCTTTGGATGTTGTGGCGTCGCCGAGTAAGAAGCACGTCGTGGAGAAGTTGGACGAAGAGTTGTTCAATAAGTCGAAGGCTTTGGAGGTGGACGTCGTTCAAAGTTGGCTGATGACGTTGAAAAAGTTTAAAGCGGAAAGAAAAATGAAGAAAGAAAATACGGAGACGACGATGCGACACTGGAATGCCCGCGTGCATGTTTCGCCGAAAGATTTCGACCCGTTTCGCGCCAAATCGAGTTCTCCCGAGGACGGCGACGACGACGAGGTTCAAATCATCAAGGACGATGGTGGCGACGTGCAAATCGTCGATGCGCCGGAAATAACAACGGCAAAGGACAAAGGGCTTAAACGATACAAGAAGTATTACAGTTTTGCGTCGTACGAGATGAATTATCACGAGCGATTACCGTGGTACGGTTATGGCTTGCCTCCGGGACGACCGACGTTGTCTCAGCCTTTCGTTAAAAAAATGGCGCGAAACTATCGCAGAAAGTGCGACGAGGTCGATTACGGCTGTGATTCAGGCGGCGAGGATTACGAGTACGAATCTGAGGGCGAAGATATCATGGACGATGGGGATGATTTAGACGAGGAGGACGAAGATTTAGCCGACGAAGAAGACGAGGAGGAGGATGGACAAGAGTTTTTCATCCCCGATACGCGAATTATCCGGGGCGAGTTTGGCCAAGACGACGAAGAAGAGAATCTCGACGCCATCCGAAGAGAAGATTCAGGTGATGCGACTTCTATTGATCCGAGTACACCCACGTACGTGTCGAAATCAAAAGCGCGACGGACGGTTCAACAGTGGGTCGGAGAAGCGAAGAAGCAAAGGAAAACGCTCGTAGTCACATCGCTCGCGGGTTCCTCTGAAGACGGTATCACGCAAGATGCTGATGGTGTTGTACTAAAAGGTTTCGAGATTATTACACGCACGATGAAGGGTATCATCATATGCGGCGTCGATTATGAAGAAGCAAAGAAAAAAATCGAG
>MDTC01152406.1_pt1 | contig 12951 bp, 6 predicted proteins | sample 811181 | NCBI WGS metagenome assembly MDTC01 (sample SAMN05326644, study PRJNA326480) | marine metagenome | isolation source: seawater | place: Pacific Ocean: North | collected 2011 | reverse complement strand
TTAGAAGAATTCGCTATTTTCCAGGTATTCAAGCCAGTTCAATTAACCGTCAAAACCATCGGTGTCAATCAAGCAATTGACTTTGAAAGCGGCGTTGGCGTCGGCGCTGGTGCAGAAAATGCAGATGTTGAGGAAGACCAAGATTATGCCAGTTTCTTTTCTGATTTACACACACTGTCAAGAGTTGAAGATGAAGTTAGAGACAGTCTTGACTTATTCTTCGCTAGACGTAGCGATGTTGAAATGGAAGGTGCAGTGGTGACCAGCGACGATCGCGTAATCTTCGTTTCAGTAATTTACAAGCCTACCCAAAGATTTGCGTTCTTTAGATTTAAGAAAACTACTGATGAGGTCGAAGTAGAATTGTATCGATTTATTTCAGAACGCAACGAGGATCTCCTTGGCAGTCAAGAATTAATTGTCAAAGCGAGGAATCAAGTATCGACCTTGGCTGATCGTTCCGGCGCAGGAAGGGTTGAAAGTGCTAGTAAAAATGATGACCGAATTGTCGCCGTGGCTAAACAAGATGGTCTCGGCGGTAGAGTGTTACAAACTAATTTCATTGGTAATACACTTTCTACAGTTGAATATATGGCCAATGAAAAACGGGAAATGATCAACAAATGGGGATTTTGGGGGTTAATCGTTTTTGTCTGGATTCCGTTCATGGCTTCCGGCGTCTTGGTCGGCGCCATGTTAGGTCTGCTTTCTAGAATGCAATTTACTAGGGTTCTAGCGGCCACATTTATTGGTGGTGCAGCGGCCTCGATAACCTGGGCTTACACTGCAGAAGGAATTGTTAAGTTCATGCATCAGTACAAGTTGGAAGCTGTTATTCCTTTGATGATTATCGTTTTTGTTGGAGCTGCCTTCTTGCACGTTCGTTCCACCAAAGTGCGCAGACAGACTGAATTATTCGAGGATACTTTGTTAGACAATTTCCACGCTGATGTTGATGCGAAATATGGTGAACTGTGAGTTGGTGAACGAATTGGACTCTGTCTCGCTGCTACACGGCAACGCAGATACTTGTGGTGACTTGGCAAAAATAGGCATCATTACCGTTAGTGATCGTGCGAGTCGCGGTGAGTATGAGGATGAGGGTGGTCCGGCAATTCATGACTTTCTGAGAGAGGCTATCGCCAGTCCAGTTGAGGTCCACTACAGGTGCGTGCCGGACGAATTATCACAAATCACCAATGAATTAATCCACCTATCAGACGTAATTGGTTGCTCGGTTATTGTCACTACCGGTGGTACTGGCCCGGCAGTACGTGATGTCACTCCAGAGGCAACCAGCGTCGTCTGTGACCGCATCCTCGACGGTTTCGGTGAACAGATGCGGGCGATTTCATTACAATATGTACCTACAGCCATACTCTCTCGTCAACTGGGTGGGATTAGGGGTGAATCACTGATATTCAATCTACCAGGACGACCAAAAGCAATCCGCGAAACTATTGACTCAATTTGGCAAGCTGTACCATATTGCGTTGATTTGTTAAATGGTCCATACATAGACATGGTCGATGCCGTTTGTACTGCGTTTAGACCTAAGGGCGCCAGTCGTCGCTGAATAACCTCAAAGTTCATTCATTGACTTGCCTTGCACAAGAGTGGTTACGATGACTGAAACCGGTAATATACTCGTCAGCGGCGCGACATTGCTGCTACCAAACGCAACAAAACCTGGTGATTTGAGGATCAAGCAGGGAGTTATTGCAGAAATTGCTGATGCAGGAACGCTGGATAGCCACGATAACGAGCTATACGTTGACGGAACTGGCTTGCATCTACTGCCTGGATGTATCGACCCACAGGTTCACTTTCGAGACCCTGGTCAGCCTGACAAAGAGGATTTGGGTAGTGGGTCGGCTGCAGCAGTAAGTGGTGGAGTTACCTCATTTTTGGATATGCCAAATAACGTACCGTCAATAACCACTTTGGAAGGTATGCAAAGCAAACTGGACACTGCAGCAAAAAATTGCGTCAATAACTACGGCTTTTTTATCGGTGCAACTGAGGATAATGTGTCTGATTTACAAGAGGCTGTCGGGACTAGAGAAAATCCAATTGCCATACCCGGAATCTGCGGAATCAAAATTTTCATGGGCGTCTCAACCGGTACCCTGCTTGTCTCTGATAAGACCGCACTCGAGAAGATTTTCACTGAAACTGCAGGATTGATTGCGGTTCACGCTGAAGATGAAGATCGAATGGAAGAGCGAAGAAAGCTGATTGAAGGACGTACAGATGTTGCTGCTCACGCGTTTTATCGCGATGACATAACGGCTCTCCTGGCAACAAAACTATCAGTTGAACTAGCCCATAAAACCGGGCACAGACTACACATATTGCACCTTACCTCAGGTATTGAAGCAGACTACCTAAGTGACCATTGTGCTCTGCCATCAAAAACTTCCGGCCATCCAATCATTACTACAGAAGTCCTTCCCCAGCACTTAACCTTCGACGAAACCGATGTCGATGAACAGGGTGTGAGGCTGCAGATGAACCCGCCAATAAGGTACTCTCAAGATCGCGAAATATTGTGGAGAAGATTGGTTGATGGTACCATACAATGTATCGCAACCGATCATGCGCCTCACACTCTTGAGGCTAAATCAAAAGGTTTTCCTGAGGCGCCAAGCGGAATGCCCGGAGTTGAAACCTCGCTTCCAGTGATGCTGAACTATGTCAATGAAGGTAAGTGCTCATTGGAGGATGTTGTCAAATGGATGTCAACAAATGTCGCTGACTGTTACCAGATGATTGGTAAAGGCAAACTCGAGGTTGGATATGATGGCGACATAGTACTGGTTGACCTAAAACATCAGGCGTTAGTTGAAGATAAAAATTCGTGGACCAGAGTGGGCTGGAATCCCTTCAGAGGGCGAGAGTTAACCGGTTGGCCTGTACTCACTGTTGTCGAGGGTGTTCCAGTGTTTGAAAGAACCCAAGAAACCGGGCAAAAAGGCAGAATCTTGGTTGAACCGGGTGCGGTCGGCAAACCACTACTGATGGAACCGTGGAAATAGCCTTAATACTCAATAAAACCGTGAAATGTGAAATAATGATAAATACCCAAGCAGGGCATTTTCCGCTAAGGAGACATAACTATGAGTAGTTTAGAGGATACCTTTGGCAGCGGCTATCAGCAGATAATAATTGGATTTGTAGTGTTCATTTTAGGAGCATTTTGGGGGGGAATTGAAGCAGATGGTAATATGACTGCGGCTGATGTCTACTGGCCAGCGTTAACAATGCTAGCCGGAGCAATGATTACCCTGTTGGGCATTTCCTTTGGGTCTGACCATGAGGATGATAGGACCAATGATTTGATGGATGCTATTGAAGATTTAACTGCTAGACTTGATAAGTTGGTTGCCATAACAACTGGAAAAGATTCCGAGGAATAACATCAGAGGTTGTAAAGTTCACCATACTTTCTTTCTACGTAGTTGATAAACGGCGTAGGGGTTGGTGGTTTCCCTGTAGCAGATTGAATTAATTCGCTAGGGGATAGTTTACTACCTTGCTGATGAATGTTAGCACGTAACCAGTCCAGCATTGGCTGCCATTCTCCGCTTTCGACTATGGTATCGATATCGCCCAACTCCTCACCCATTGCGTCTAGTAACTGTGCGGCGTATAAGTTGCCGAGAGTGTAGGTAGGGAAATAACCGAATGCTGCCATTGACCAATGGATGTCCTGCAAGCAACCTAGCCTATCCTCCGGCACCTCAATACCAAACCACTCGGCAAACATTTCATTCCAAGTGTTTGGAATATCATCAACTGACAAACCGTCATTGAAAATTTTCTTTTCGAGTTCATATCTCAGCATAATGTGCAAATTATAAGTCACCTCATCAGCCTCAACACGGATGAAACCCGGCTCAACACAATTAGCAATCTTGTTCAATTCATCCGGGGTCCAATCGGGAGAGTCTGGGAAGTACTCCTTGAACCAGGGCAGCACTACCTTCCAAAAGGCTGGGGTTCTACCAACCTGATTTTCCCAAAACCTACTTTGTGATTCATGGACACCCAATGATACTGCGTCCCCTCTTGGAGTGAATGAATGATTAGCATCTAAGCCCTGTTCGTATAGTGCATGTCCGGTTTCATGCATTACCGCATAAAGGCAAGAAAACGGGTCTTTCTCATCGAATCTTGTAGTAAATCTGGTATCACCAGGCCACAAGCCTGCGGAAAAGGGGTGAGTTGATGCATCCATTCTTCCCGCTTCAAAATCAAATCCCGTGGCAGCAGAAACCAATTTACAAAATTCCGTTTGAGCATCGACTGGGAAAGTCATCTCCGATGGCAGCGTAGGATCGGGGGTGATTTTTTTCGCTGCCATAATTTGTTGCAATAATGGCACTAACTTGCTTTTGAGACCAGCGAACAATGGGTCATAATCACTTACCTTCATGCCAAATTCATACTCGTCCAGTAAGACATCGTAACGAGTGTCCTCGACACCATAGTAATCGATTTTTTGGTTAGTCATGGTGATAAGTTTAGCGAGGTGTGGTTTAAATTTGGTAAAGTCAGATTCAGCCCGAGCTTCTTGCCACGCAACCAAAGCCTTTGATCTTGCCAGTGCGAATTCAGCAACAAATTCCGAAGGCAACTTTACTGCTTTATCATAGCGTCTTCGTACCTCTCTAACATTGGCACGCTGATCGGGATTAAGGGTCTCGTCTGATTCCAATTGCGCAATCAAATTAGCCAGTTCAATATCAGTAATCCGTCCATGTTGTTCCTTAGCTAACCAAGACATTATTTCAGACCTAGCTTCGCTACCCTTAGCCGGCATGATAGTTTCTTGATCCCAGCCTAGGTGTCCTTGTATTGCACCAATTTTGTGGATGTCTTTTACACGTTCGATAAACAAATCGTAACTCGCCATGAAGGGCTGAATTATTGCCCCCTCAATAAGGTAACCTCCACCCTATTTTCTGACTTTGTAGCACACACATTCAAGACCTTGACAGTTATGCACCTAATCATGGCGAAGAAGTCCAAAGAAAAGTCTGAGGAACTTCGCCAAAATCCCGACGACGACCTTGATGATGTAGTTGATTCTGTTATAGGAGTTGAGGAAAAGGTAAATTCGGGTCAAGAAACTATTGACAGTGAAACATCGTTAGAAGAATTGCTTGCCGGGTCGGCAAAAATGGTGGTCGAAACTTGCATGGACATAAGACGAGGTGAAAATGTGCTGATTGTATGTGATCCGACCACTGGAGATATCGGGCAGGCTCTTCACGAAGCGACGATTAAAAAATCAGAGCGAGTCTTGCTCATAGTTATGCCCAAAGCCAAACATCATGGTGAAGAGCCACCCACTCCAGTAGCGAATTTAATGCGTCAACAGCAGGTAGTCATTGCGCCAACAAAATACTCGCTCACGCATACCAGAGCCGTTAGGCAAGCGGTGCGCGACGGTGCCAGAGTAGCAACAATGCCCGGCATTACCAACGACATGTTCACCCACGGTGGGATGGCTGCTGACTTCAACAGCATAAAGAAACGAATCAGCAACCTTGGGCCTTACTTCCGGCGTCGCAGAATTGTTAACGTTAAGTCCGCCGAGGGAACAGATATTACCTTTGAAGTGAATTGGCGCGATTGGAAGCTAGACGACAATGGAATTTGTAATAGGCCAAGGATGTTGACTAATCTGCCCGCTGGAAAGGCGTTTATCATGCCACGCGAGGGAACTATGAACGGAGTCTTGATAATCGATGGTTCATGGGATTCAACCTTACTTGAAGAAAATATAGAACTGCAAATTGAAGACGGCATGGTAGTGGATGTCAAAGGTGGTCAAATCGCAGCAAATATACGCCAAGAATTTGGTGAGGTAGCGAAAAAGCTTCGTTCGAAAGATCGGGAAAATGTGTGGACTGTGGCTGAATTTGGCTTCGGTATGAATGATCAGGCGAGAATGGGTGGCAATGTGCTGGAAGACGAGAAACGCTTGGGGACCTGCTATTTCTCCATCGGTGATAACTCGGCTCTCGGTGGCTCCGCCATAGTAGGCATACACATACCAGGAGTATTACAGAAACCCAGCGTCTGGTTGGATGACTCACAGGTTTTACAAGATGGAGAGTTTATCCTAGATATCTAACTTAGTTCAAATTTTGACTACCACAAACAGGGCAAAATCGCCAAAATGGATCAATTCCAATCCCACAGGCCTGACAATTTACTCCAGACCTAATAGTTGGTTGAACTGTTTGATTCCTAACCGGTTGTTGGACATACTGTGGAGGGGGAGTCATTGCCGGTGCTCGGGTAATCGCTTCTGGTCGTACATTCGCCTGCTGGAGCGGCCGTGGTGGTATGCTTTGGTTCTGGAAAGCTGGTTGTTGGGGGATACCCTGTTGAAGATTAGGCCGTGATTCAGGTTTACTGACGGGTTTTCTTACTGGTGCAATCAGACGTGGCTGACTTGACGCAACTTTCTCTGCTGCGGGGGAAGCGACAAATTCTGACAGCGACATTTTGCCATCATCATCCTTGTCGGCGGATTTGTGAAGTTCTTCTGTTTCAGCGGTCGATAAACCAGTTGCTGCTGACAACTCCTCGACGGACAAGGTCCCGTCGCCATCACTATCAGCCTCGATAAACATTTCAGCAGCACTGACAAACGGTTCTTGATCCGCTAACTCATCTGAAGCGGTCAATTGATCGTGCTGTTTGTTATTCACGGCAGCATCAACGCTGAATTCCTCGTTGGTGATTGCAGCCGGGTTTGCGGTCTTTTCAACCAGGGTCGGTTCTTCCGCCGGTGGTGCCATCATGCCAAACGCTCCTTCAAAGGCGTTATCAGTTACTTTCGCAGCTTTTCTATCTGTGATAGTTGATTCAACACTAAACTCTTCTGTTGGCTTAACAGGTAATTCAACCACTGCTGGCTGATTGGGTAACGGCACTGTTTCAATGGTTTCATCATCAATCACCACCCTAGGCAACTCTACCTTATCTTCATGAGGTTTTTCCACTGGGAGTTCGACCGTTACTGTGGTTGGTTTTGGAACAGCCTTAGCGGTGGTTAAAGCACCGATGTCAACAGTTGAATTCGCTAGGTTTGAAATCGGAATTGGATGACCAATCACGTCAAGGGCCGCATCAAACTCATTGGCAATGTCGATGAGGAGTGAGGAGTTTTCAGCAGCGTTGTGAAGTATCTTTGTCATACTGAGATAATACTTCATTAATTCCTCAGAACCCCCAGTATTTTGGGCAATAGCTAAGATTTTCAGGATATTCATCGGGTCTGACAATCGCTTCAAGGCAGCATATTGCGAATCGGTGATTGCTGGCTTAGCGCTTGGTGATTCCTCCCCAAGCGAGTTAGGTAAGCCTAGGTAATGCAGTAATGGATCAGAAAAATTCATCAATCCTAGATGGCCTGAGACTAGGTAGTAAATCTCTCCGCCTTCACAGTTTAGCACTTTACTAGCCTCCTCAAAGTCAAACTCGCCCGGTTTTAGCACAACATCAGATACGAGATTGAAGAATGCAGTTATTGACTGATTTCTTTCCATGGACATCAATTGATGTACAATATCAGAGGATTGGGTAATGCCAAAATATGCTGAGGTCTCATCTACATCAATCCCCTCAGGAAGTGAAGCCCCGGCTAATTCTGGTTCTGACAAATTTCTTCCCCCGGTAGTTTTTCCTGCTTGGTCATCTTTCAAAAGTAATCCCTAACTATATCATCGTGACTTGGTTTTTGCTAGGTTAATGATTGCTCGCGACTGAGGAGCATTCCACCCATTTTCCTGAAGGTACATCAACAGTTGTCTTTCGTTATCTGCTGATACATCGCCCAAATCAGCTACAGCATCGTCAATTGATGATTTTGGAATATTATCAAATATATCATCTTCTATTTCGACAATTGCCCTTCTTACTTTCTTTCTTTCATCCCCAGATTTCTTGACTTTCCTTGCCACTTTTTGACTGCTAACCGCTAACCTAGATGGCGCATTGTCTCTGGCAGTTTTTGGTGGTCCTCGTGACGGAATGTTAACTCTCTGTGCCGAGGATTCAGTAGTAATTGACCTCGGTGGCGGCCCGCCTTGGGGACCGTTTCTTTGCGGGTCCGTGCGTTGAGTGGACGGTTGTCTAATTGGTGGTCTGGTCTGCACCTGTCGCGATTTGTTACGCTCCCTATCTAGGAACGATAATCTGTCTTCTTCGAAATCATCATCATAGTCATCATCTTCATCAAACCAGTCCTCATCATCAAGACCTCGATTGCGAAGTATTACGATCACGATGAGTAGGAATACTACTATGCCTGCGACGATAGCAATGAACGTGGTAATCGACACACCAAGAATCATTTCAGAGCCCGAGCCATCCGTCTGATTCACTAGCGGGCAACCGTCAGCGTAGCCATCACTACCCTTTGGCTCATTGGGACAATTGTCCAAGCTATCTACAACACCGTCAGAATCTGTATCTCTCTCATTTGCTGCACAACCGCTGAAATCCACTGAAGTTCTGTACAGTGGATTAGTCGAAGGACACAAGTCTGGGTTCAGCCCCGTAGCGTTATCACCGTAGCCATCACCATCAATATCGCGCCATTGTGTAATATCATTGATGAACGCATCAGCTAGGCCGCTGGGCGAGGCGGCAAAGTCTGCTGTAGGGTCGGAATAACCGTCTAAGTCACTATCTAAGCAGCCCAGACGGTCAAGAGTTGATGTCCCACTTACGTCTGGACATTGGTCTCCATCCACTCCTTGTGGGTTGTCGCCATAGCCATCACCATCAGAATCTGCCCATTGGGTTGATTCAAACATGAATTCATCGTCTTCGGTGTAACCGTCATTATCCCAATCGATTTCTTTGGCGCTCTCGTCAGTACAACCATCCGCCAGCACTGGGTAGTTTTCTGGGGTGTCAGGGCACACATCAATATCGTCGGTAATTCCATCACTGTCAGAATCTTTCTGCGACAAAGAACAGCCTTCTAGGTCTGGAATATCGTCTGTGGACGTGTTAGGGCACAAATCAAGGTAATCATAGACCCCATCTGAGTCGGTGTCAACTTGTCGCTGAGATTCGCTACATCCGTAGTCGTCTACTGTTGCCAACCCGTTAGTCTGGGGGCAGACATCGACATCGTTGGTGACTCCATCGTTGTCATCATCTAATTGATTGTTGGCGCAACCAGAAAGATCGACAGTAAGACCAAACTGGGTGTTTGGGCAAAGGTCATTCTCGTTAATGACGAAATCACCGTCATCATCATTACCATCTATTAACGGGCAGCCAATTCCGATTGTACCGTTGATTACTCCGGGTGCGTTAGGACACACATCGGCTAGCTCACCACCCTGAAAATCGCCGAATCCATCGCCATCAGTATCCGCCCATTGATTTGGATTATTAGGAAACGCATCGCCAGTTTGGTTCTCCCTTAGACCAGTGTTTGGGTTAACGTCATAGGTGTAGATATCACGATAATTATCTCCATCTGTATCTATACAACCATAAAATGGATTTGTTGAATTTCCAGCAACTAGGGGACAGCCATCAATTTGCAGACCTTGGGCATTTGTGCCGTTATAGTATTCTGTGAAAACGTCTGGGTATCCGTCCTCATCAGAGTCATTTGCTGCGGCAATATTATTGGGAAAATAATCGGGATTAGTCGCATTCTTTGACCCATTATCGCCAAAGCCGTCACCGTCTGAATCAGCCCACTGGGTTGGATCATTTGGCCAGATATCGGCACCGTTTGTTTGATTCCAATAATTGGACGGATCTGAAGCTCCGTCCCCGTCGGAATCTTGACATCCTAGGCGATCGAGGTAGGATGTACCATAGTCAAACTTACAGGCATCGCCGCCAGTAAAATCAGAAGAGTTGTCACCATATCCATCACCGTCATAATCGGTATATTGTTTTGGATTGAACGGAAATTCGTCTCCCGGTGGAGCGTTGGTATCATACCATGTATCACAGCAGTCAGGGCCGTGATTGTCACCATATGAGTCCCCATCTGAATCAAATGCCTGTTTCCAATTATCACTGAAGATATCACCATATGGGTAAAGTGAATTCCAATCTACCCAGCCATCTTGGTCGAAATCTGAGCAACCAATACGCCCCAGCCAAGAGACACCAAATGCAGTATTACAATCGTCAGTAATATCATCGTAGCCGTCGCCATCGGCGTCAAAACAGCCTAAGACGACAAGGTAAGATGGGCCGTTTTGTGTTGGACAATTATCACTAAGGGGTGCATTTACGTTGTCGCCATAACCATCTCCGTCTTGGTCAGACCACTGGTTTGGTATCAGTGGGAGATTGTCAATAGCATCAAAAATGTGGTCGTTGTCTTTATCTGGGTACAACTCTACAATTGTCATTGTGTTGCTCGTTGGTGAATTAACGTAGAGTGACAGTACACCGTTATTCTGGGAAACGTCAAATCCATTCTCAGTGGCCAATCCATCAATTGGTGACACGTGCCAAACCGCATCATCACCAAGTCCGTCATTGACCTCGAGACTGTGCCAAGAAATCATATCTGTTGTTGATTGTCTGCCGATGACGGTTACGTGGGAGTTATTGGTCAAAATATCGAATTCATCGAAGCCTTCGCCGAGTCCGTGGGCGATTGCTTGCCAGCTCCCTGACAACTTGGCATACAGCGCGTTTAACTCACTGTTAACGACAATCATCGGAATATCTTCACCAGTGGACTTTATGATTTTACTCGAGCCAAAACTCTGCGGTTGAGGAAGTAGTATGGCGTTCCAACTATTCGAGTTGTTACCTTTTTCATAAACCATCAGACTTCCACTAGATGTTAGGGCTGACAGTATCAGACCATCATCGTCATCAATTGTGAGAGACAAATTGGTAGAAGTGTCTGACTCAGCGGCAACAAATTCAATCTGGGTAGACGTATCATCGACTGAAATTAGGCTAAGATTGTTGTAATTACCGTCGTCTAGAATAGCCGCTATTCGCACAACTCCCTCGCTGTCCAGGACTGAGGCTATGGAAGGAGCTATCGAGAGTCCATCATTGGACAGGTTGTTAATTGTCCACAAACCATTGTATGATGCGATGTTCAACTCAACGGTTATCGAATTACGATAGATGATAATTGGGCTACCAGTTGAGTCGATATGCAGAGATATTGGTGACGAAATGTTAGCATTATTGACTACTAATTGCTCATTCCAGCCGGACTCTGTGCGCTGTGAAATTAACAGATCTTGTGAAGACGGTGCATAATATGCAACAAACGTTTCTCCATTACTACCAATAGCAGAAGTAACATATTGTGCGTTAGAGTTTAACATACTTAATTCGGATTCAAGACCGGTATAGCCGGTGTAAGTTTTAGCTTTCAGTCCGTCTTTAACATACATCAAAATTGGAGAGCCAGATGAGGTTATCACGAAATCTGTACCACCATTGACCGGAATTTGTTGGCTTGCAATCTCTTGAATGTCCCAGTAGTTTGACTGTGCGTTGCTTTGTAATGAAATCATCTTTGTTGAACCTGAATTATCCGTATTATTCACTAAGTCAATGACGATGTATGGTACACTGCTCGATGATGCTTGAATCTTACCATCTGTTGAAACTCCGGGAACAGCCAACTCAGTAATATCAAACAATTTACGGCTATATAACTCAAGCGAAGCAACCTCATTTTGTAATTCATCGAACGTGTTTGAACTAAAGGCAAAGTCCGCTAAATTATCGTTGTTAACGTCCCCTGTACCCGCCATTGCGGTTGCGTAATCGGCTAACCCACTGGCGACAAAGTAACTGGCACCGTCAATAATTTCGGCGGAGCCTAGAACTAACTCGACTTGGCCTTGATTGATTCCAGATTTGCGGGTAATTAGTAAATCGTTGAAGCCATCATCATTGGTATCACCTGCCGAGATGAAATTGAGGCCAAATAAATCATTGCCCCCACCTGACAGACGAGCGCTTGGTTGGTCAGCGACGCCACTTGAGTTACCGTAGAAAGCCCATACGTTTCCGCTGTTGAATTCACCGGTTGTGTTGTACGGCTCGGAAATAAGTAATTCATCGAATCCGTCGTTATTCATGTCATTAACTATCTGAACGCGATAGCCGAATAGGGTGCCTGCGCTGATGGACTGATAGGAGTGATCGGGGTTTGTTGCGAAGCCACTACTAGTTCCATATCTTATCTCGACTGATGAAAATCCAGAACTATCTACTAAGTCGCCGGTGTTACCGATTACTAAATCCACCAGTCCGTCGCCATTGAGGTCACCGTCAGCAGATATTGATTGCCCAAAATTACTTCCTTGCAGCATTTGATTAGGACTATCTCTCTTGACCCAAGTATCCTCAGCACCGCTACCAAAGAACAACTCAACTTTGCCGGTATCTGAGCCCTGCTGGTAATCAATTGAACAAACCAACAACTCATCACGACTATCCAAATCAAGATCTTCTACTGTCTCTAAGCAGTATCCATACTTTTCGCCGGAGGTTAGCGGATTAGAGACTCCAGAAATGGCCGCTAGTACCTCATCGAGACCTTCTGGAGCCCCAAAGGCAAACTGCACCAAACCATCATTGCTGTTGTGTCCGGGTGAGCCGATAGCAAGATCATCGAAACCGTCACCGTTGTAATCTCCAACTGCGAGTCCTTTACCCATCATTTGACCATCGAACTCTCCCTCCCAGCGGAGATTAGCAATTGGTGATAATCCATCCTGTGAACCATAGTGAACCGAAACACGGCCATTAGCAGACAGCGCCTGCGTATCAGCATTGGCGATGGAATTGACGAGATCGGTGAAGCCATCTCCATTGAAATCGGCAAATGCAATACTACTGGGAGATTTAGTTTCTATTTCTTCTTCGGAGATAACATAGTCTGGCGACGAACTGAGTTGATTG
>MDTC01075404.1_pt1 | contig 12951 bp, 11 predicted proteins | sample 811181 | NCBI WGS metagenome assembly MDTC01 (sample SAMN05326644, study PRJNA326480) | marine metagenome | isolation source: seawater | place: Pacific Ocean: North | collected 2011 | reverse complement strand
AACAACTTTCAACTAGAATTTTATCAGAGCAAGCAAGAATTAAATCTGATGATATTAGACGTGGTAAAGTAACAGAAGAAGAAATTAATAGGTATATTGAAACATCAAGGAATATTTATAATCTCCCATTGTATATTGATGAAACTCCAGCCATCACAATTGCTACCTTAAGTAATAGAGCCAGACGAATTAAGAGATTATTTGGATTAAGTTTAGTTGTAGTCGATTATATTCAATTAATGAGATCAAGTTCAAATAAAAATGATGGAAGAGTTCAAGAAATCTCAGAAATTACACAAGGTCTGAAAGCTTTGGCAAAAGAATTATCTGTTCCAGTTTTAGCTCTATCTCAATTATCAAGAGCAGTGGAACAAAGAGATGATAAGCAACCACAGCTAGCAGATTTAAGGGAGTCGGGCTCAATTGAACAAGATGCAGATGTAGTAATGTTCGTTTATCGAGAGGCTTATTACCTAGAGAGAAAACAACCAAAATTAGGTTCTATAGAACATGCTGAGTGGCAGTCAAAAATGAATGATGTAAATGGTTTAGCTGATATTATTTTAGGAAAGCAAAGGCATGGTCCTACTGGAACGGTTAAAGTGGAATTCGAGGGAATATACACTAAATTTAAAGATTTAAGTAAAAATTAGCGTCAGTTTTTTCTTTAAGTATAAAAAAATTAAGATATATCTGAAATGTTTTCATGTTTTCTTATATATATAAAAAAATAGTTATTGATTTTTCAAAGATAACACTTTTATTTTTAACAATTTTAATAGTACTTTCACTTTATCAATCAAAAAATTTTAATTTAGACGCATCTTCTGACGCTCTTTTATTGGAGGGAGACCCAGACCTTAAGTATCTTAGAGAGGTAAATGAAGATTATGGATCGAAAGATTTTTTATTTTTAACCTATACCCCGGTTTCAAGTTTTACTAATAAAGAAACTATTCTTAACTTACAACTGCTAAAATCTAAAATTGAAAAATTATCATGGGTGGATAGTGTAATAACTATTATTGATGTACCACTTTTAAAAAGCACTGATGAGGGTCTGATAGATAGACTTAAAAACTTTAAAACTTTAGCCTACCCAGAAATTGATAGACAGAGAGGTTTTGAAGAAATTATGGATAGCCCAATATATAAAAATTATGTCATCAGTGAAGATGGTAAAACATCAGCCATTATTGTTTATCTTAAAAAAGATGAAAGATTAGCAGAATATATTAAAGTAAAAGAAAAATATTACAATCAACAACGCGAGATAGGTTTTACAAAAGAAGAAAAAGGAAACTATAAAAAATTTTTAAAAGAGTATGAAGATTATAAAAATTTATACAACACTAGAAATCATCAAAACATTACTGAAATTAGAGACGTAATTAGCAAATACGGTGAGAATGCTAAAATTCATCTTGGTGGTATTCCAATGATCGCTGATGATATGATGAGCTTCATTAAGAGTGATATTATAGTTTTTGGTATTGGAGTTTTTATTTTTATTATACTTACTCTTTGGTTTATTTTTAGAAATTTAAAATGGGTAATAGCACCTTTATTAGGATGCGCATCTTCAGTTATTATAATGATTGGCTTATTAGGTTTAATTGGTTGGAAAGTCACAGTAATATCATCAAATTTTATTGCATTGATGTTAATTCTAAATATGGCAATGAACATTCATTTAACTGTCAGATATTTGCAACTAAAAAAAGAATTTCCTCAAATTGAAAGAGAGCAGATTATATTTGAAGCGAGCAAGAAAATGATGCTTCCAATTTTATATACTGTGCTTACTACAATTTGTGCATTTTTGTCTTTAGTTTTTAGCGGTATAAAACCAATAATTGATTTTGGTTGGATGATGACTTTAGGTTTAAGTGTTTCAATTTTAGTAACTTTTCTATTAATTCCATCACTAATCAACTTAATCACTTCTGAAAATGAAGTTAATATTAGGGACACTGAAAAATCTTTAATTACATCTTCATTAGGTTCATTCACTAAAAATAATGAAATTTTAATTTTTGGATCAACAATTGTAATTTTAGTTTTTAGTATAGTTGGAATTTTCAAATTAGAGGTAGAGAATAGCTTTATAAATTATTTTGATAAGGAAACAGAAATTTATAAAGGAATGAAAAAAATTGATGAAGAATTAGGTGGGACTACACCATTAAATATCATTTTAAAATTTCCATCACAATCAAATAAAATTAGTAAGGAAGAAGATGAATTTGATGAATGGGAGGAAGATAATAATTCAGAGAAAGATAAAGCAAAATATTGGTTTACAAGAGATAAAATGGATAAAATTATTAAAGTTCACAATTATTTGGACTCACTACCCGAAATAGGAAAAGTTTTATCTTTTGGATCTATATTAAGAGTAGCTGAAGACTTAAATAAAAAAGAATTACAAAGTTTAGAAATTGCTGTTTTATACAGCAAGATCCCAGAGTCAATTAAAACTGAGATAATTTCACCATATATTTCAGTTCAAAAAGATGAGGCAAGAATAGTGGTTAGAGTAAAGGACTCTATGGAAAACCTAAGGAGAAATGATCTTATCAATAAAATTAATTTTGAATTAAATTCAAAGCTTGGATTGAAGCAAGATGAATATAAATTATCCGGAGTTCTTATTTTGTTTAATAATTTATTACAGAGTTTATTTAAATCACAAATACTTACTTTAGGTGTTGTTTTATTTGGAATTTTCTTAATGTTTTTTATTCTGTTTAGAAATACTACGATTTCTTTTATAGGTATCGTCCCTAATTTTATCGCAGCTTTTTTCATTTTAGGAATTATTGGTTTAGCAGAAATTCCTCTGGACATGATGACAATTACCATAGCAGCTATTACTATTGGTATAGCTGTAGATAATAGCATTCACTATATTTACAGATTTAAAGAGGAATTTAAAAAGATTAAAAATTATAATAAAACATTGGATAGATGTCATAGCACTGTGGGGATAGCAATTCTAAACACGTCTATAACTATTGTGTTTGGTTTTTCTATTTTAGTTTTATCAAATTTTATTCCAACTATTTATTTTGGGGTATTTACAGGTTTAGCAATGTTATTAGCAATGATATCAGTTTTAACATTATTGCCAAAACTCATTATCACCTTCAAGCCATTTGGTGAAGAAGATAGAAGTCTTGTATGATGGTAAATTTTTTTGATCAAATATTTGATAAAATAAATTTATTTGATTTTTTTTTTCTACTAATTTTATTTTACTCTGTAATTCAATGTTTTGCTCAAGGGTTTTCGTTAAGTTTAATATCTTTTATGAAATGGGTTTTATCTACAATCGTAACTATAATTCTTGTACCTAAACTTCAACCAGTTGTAAGTGAATATATTGAGTCTGAATTTATCAATAATATTGGATTAGGAGTTGCAATATTCATTTTTACATTATTCTTAATTATAATTGTGGGTAAAACTCTAAGTAGGACAGTAACTTGGACTGGAGTTGGTTCAATTGACAAAATATTTGGTTTTTTGTTTGGTTTTTTTAAAGGATATATTATATCAGTTTGTTTATTCACAATTTTAAATTGGTTTTATCCATATAAGAATTGGGGTATATCAGCAGAGAAAGCTTTTTCGTTTGACTTAATTAGTAAAGGAAGTGAAGTATTAATAAATGAGTTTCCGTCTGGAGAAGACTTAATTAACACAAAAGAAAAAATTGAAAAAATATAAATTAGATAAATTAAGAGAAGAGTGTGGTATATTTGGGATATCAAACCATGAGGACTCATCTGCCATGGTAGCTTTAGGTTTGCATGCATTACAACATAGAGGTCAAGAAGGATGTGGAATAGTTTCGTTTGATGGTAGAAATTATCATTCTGAGAAAAGACAAGGTTTGGTTGGAGATCATTTTACTGACACAAAAATTTTAAAAAATCTTCCTGGAAATTTTGCTATAGGTCACAACCGATATTCTACAACGGGAGAAACTTCATTAAGAAATATACAGCCCTTTTTTGCAGACTTACACTTAGGGGGATTAAGTGTTGCACACAATGGAAATTTAACTAATGCATTAAATCTAAGAGAGTCTTTGGTAAGAGAAGGGGCTATTTTTAGAACCACAAGTGATACGGAGACTATTGTGCAACTTATAGCAAAATCCAAAAGAGAAAGATTTTTAGATAAGCTGATTGATGCACTTTTTCAAATAAGAGGAGGTTATTCATTAGTGTTAATGACAAATAAGAAACTTGTCGGTGTAAGAGATCCATTCGGAATCAGACCATTAGTAATTGGTAAGTTGAAAAACTCATATATTTTTGCTTCAGAAACTTGCGCACTCGATATCGTTGGTGCAAAATTTATTAGGGAAGTTGAAAATGGAGAAATTGTAACTGTTGAAAATGGAATTCTTAAGTCTGTCAAACCTTTTCCATTACAAAAACAAAGACCTTGTGTGTTTGAGTATATTTATTTTGCGAGACCGGACAGTTTAATAAGTGGTAAGTGCGCTTATGAGTACAGAAAGAGTCTAGGGGTTGAGTTGGCAAAAGAAACTGATTTAAAAGCAGATTTAGTTGTGCCTGTACCAGACTCGGGTGTTCCAGCAGCTATAGGGTTTGCTGAGCAATCTAAAAAGAAATTTGAGTTAGGCTTAATAAGAAATCACTATGTTGGGAGAACTTTTATAGAGCCTACACAAAATATTAGGAGTTTGGGAGTAAAATTGAAGTTAAGTTCAACAAGAACTATTGTAGAAAATAAATCAATCATTTTAATTGATGACTCACTTGTGAGGGGAACAACATGCCATAAAATAGTAAAAATGCTTTATGAAAGTGGTGCAAAAGAGGTTCATGTAAGAATTGCGTGTCCAGAAATAAAATTTCCAGACTTTTACGGGGTAGATATGCCAACAAAAAAAGAATTGCTAGCACATGAAAAAAATAACCGGGAAATGTGTGAATATATTAAAGCTAAAAGCTTAAGATTTTTAAGCATAGAAGGATTGTATAAAGCTTTAATAAATGAAAAACGAAATCAAAATTATCCTCAATTTAGTGATCACTATTTTACCGGGGATTATCCTATAGAATTAGAGGATAACATTGAAAATTTGAAATTTAAACAGTTATCCCTATTAAGTGGAAAATCAAATAATTAATCCATAATTTCTAAACTATTTTTCTTATTTATAAATAAAATTTTTTGATTAATAATAATTGGACTAGAGTTAATTTTAGATGGTAATTTATATATATCGCTTAATTCACCGCTTAAATCAAATTTTAGTAAGAAAGAGTTTTGAAGAAAAATAAAGATTTTATTATTTAAAAGGAAAATATGAATAATATCTAGTTTATTCTTATTTTTAGTATTTAAAAATTTAGCAACCTGATTTGTTATTTTGCGTGAAAATAGAATTTTATTACTTCTTAGATTAATTGATACCAATAAATCATTTTCTGTTATAAGAAATGCAATATCATTATTTATAATAGGCCTTACAATTGAAAAGAAATTAAATTTATGAATTATATTTCCTGTATTTGCATCAACTATGTATGTACTATCATTAGCAGATATTAAAATTTTATCTTCATAAAAAACTAATTCACTACCAAGGAATATATTTGCTGGGTTTAAATTTGATGATTGATTTAAATTAATAAACCAATCTATCTTCATTTTATCTATATTAATTGAATATAATGAACCATAAGAATTAATAAAAAAAAGGTTTTTTTTGTTTAAACTTAAATTATTTATAAATTGATTCTTAATATTTGTTTCTTCTGTCGGTATTGAGTTAAATAAATCTCCAGAAATTTTATTGAAGAATAACAAATTATTATTTTGATTTGAGGCTATCAATTTATTATTTGATAATTTTAAGTTTGACCGAAAAGGAATTTTATAATCTTTAGCCCAAATAATTTTGTTTTTTGTAAAATCGTAAGCATATAAAAAACCTAAATTATCAGATATAAAGATAATATTTTCATCTATTATATAATTTAATTTTTTTTTTAATCTCTTAAATTTTTTTTTATAAAAATTATACTTACTTATAATTCTATTATCTTTTATAGAAAAAACTATTATATTGCCATTTTCATCAGATGATATTAAATTTTCGTTTTTGTATAAAATTGATTTATTTATTTTATACCTTGTTATTTTCTTACTCTTGAAAATTGATTTATTTTGTTCAGAAAATTTAAAATTAGCTAGGTTATTCTCATTATTATAAAATACATCATTGAACTCAAAATTATTTATTGGTTTAAGAGTCTGAACATTAGATTTTTTATCTAGTATTATTTCTTTATCAAATCTTTCTGTAGATATAGAGATTTTTTTAAAATCTTTGAATTGATCTTTTTTATTCATCAAAGTATTATTTTGATTTTGCCAAATTCCTGATTTGTCATCAAATGAACAGGCATATAATATTGAGATGATAAAGAAAAAAATAAAAAATCTCATTAACTAATCTTTTATTATTTCTTGAGCGATAATTTTCAGTTTTGATTCTTTTTCAATTAATTCTTTCAAATACTTTTGTCCTAATTCAACTTCATTATTTTTAATCAAGAAAAGAGCATTTTTAAGAATTATTAAGTCTGATTTATCTTCAGAATAATCTAATTTTTTTAAGATCGAAAAATATTTTTTAATTTTTTCTTTATCAGAAATTAATTTTTTTTCTAAAATTGAATTTAAAGCTAAAATTGAATAAAAATTATTTTTACTTAAAATTATTTCCTCATAAAGTAATTTTGCTTCTTCAGTTTTATTTAATGATAAAAAAATCCCAGCTTGTATATATTTCTCTGCAATTATATTATTTTTTTTATCATTGTTTTTATTTATAATTATTACAGATACCGTAGCCGCTAACAAAATAATTAGAAAAATATAAATTTTAAGTCTATTTGAGTTAAAAAAATTTAGTAATTTCTCTTTTAAACTTAATTTATTTTCTAGATTTGTTTCCATTTAAAAAATTGCTTACTGTAGGAAATTTTTTTATTTTTACCTCTCTAGTATATTTTTTCACAGCTTTTTCAATTATTCTGTTCAAGTTTGCGTATTTTTTTACAAATCTAGGGTAAAAACCACTTAAACCCAACATATCGTCAGTAACTAATATTTGTCCATCACAATGTAATGAAGATCCAATGCCTATGGTTGGGATATTAAGCTCTTTAGTTATTAACCTCGCTGATTTAGGTGATAAACACTCAAGCACTATAGAAAACGCTCCGGCTTTTTCAATTAATTTTGCATCTTTAAGCAATTTAGCTATTTCAGTTTTTGTTTGACCTTCTATTTTGAATCTTTTTTTAAACTGTGGCGTGTAACCAATGTGGCCCATAACTGGAATTTTTTTTGCTGTCAAAAATTTAATTATTTTGTAATTTTTTTTATTGTTTTCTATCTTTACTGCATCACACCCGGTTTGTTTAATTACCAAACTAACATTTTTCTCTGCTAACTTGAAATTATTGTAGCTTCCTTTTGGCATATCAACAACAAGCAGAGAATTTTTAATACCCATCTTGACGCTCAGTGTATGTTGAATAATATTTTTTAAATTCATCTTATGAGTATTTTTATGTCCATATAAAACATTTGCCATTGAATCACCCACTAAAATAATATCTACATGTTTGTCCAAAATTTTAGCAATTGTTTTTGAGTAAGCTGTTAAACTGACTATTTTAGATTTATTTTTTTTTTTTAAAATAATTTTAATTTTTTTGTTCATTATTCGAGTTCAATAGTACTAGGTGGTTTTGAAGTTATATCATAAACGACTCTATTAATTCCTTTAACATTATTAATAATTTTATTAGAAATAATATCTAAAAATTCCTTAGGAAAGTTAAAATAATCTGCTGTCATGCCATCTTCAGAAATAACTGCTCTTAACAGGCAAATATTTTCGTAAGTTCTCGAGTCACCCATTACACCTACTGTTTTTATTGGCAGGAGAGCTGCATAAGCTTGCCAAATTTTGTCGTAAAGATTATGTTTTATCAATTCCTTAATGTAAATATCATCAGCGTCCTGTAAAATTTTAATTCTTTCTGATGTAATATTTCCTACAATTCTTATACCTAAACCTGGTCCAGGAAATGGATGCTTGAAATTTATTGCCTTTACTAATCCTAATGATTTTCCCAATACTCTTACCTCATCTTTAAAAAATTCTTTTAAAGGTTCGATCAATCTTAAATTCATCTTTGTTGGTAATCCACCAACGTTATGATGTGATTTAATTTTTGAAGTTTTACTTCCAGTTGAGGATCTGCTCTCTATAATATCAGGATACAACGTTCCTTGAGCTAAAAATTTAACGTTGCTAAATTTTTTTGACTCTTTTTCAAAGACTTTTATAAATAAATTTCCTATTATTTTCCTCTTTTTTTCAGGATTTGAGACATTTTTTAATTTATTTAAAAATAATCTTGAAGAGTCAATAATTTTTACATTCAGTTTATATTTTTTTTTAAAAATCTTATAAGTCTGCTCAAATTCATCTTTTCTCATTAAGCCTGTATTAACCATTATACAAATTAGATTTCTTTTAATAGCCTTATTTATCAACAAAGCAACTACGCTACTATCAACACCACCAGATAAAGCGCATATAACTTTACTTCCTTCTACTTTATTTTTAATTTCATTAATCAATCTTTTTTTTTGAGATGTAATACTCCAGCTCTTTTTAATTTTACAAATTAAAAATAAAAAATTTTTAAATATTTGATGCCCATTATCTGTATGAGTAACTTCTGGGTGAAATTGGACACCATAAATTTTATCTTTTGAATTTTCAATTATCGTTAGTTTTGAGTTTTTTGTTGACGCTATCATTTTAAATTTTTTTGGTAATTTTATAACTGCATCTTCATGGCTCATCCAAACAGACATATTAAGATTAAGGAAATTTTTTACTAATAATGAGTTTTGTTTTTTTATTAAAAAAGCTCTGCCAAATTCTCTTCTTTTATTTGAAGGTTTTATCCTACCTCCAAAAATTTTTGCAATTAATTGCAATCCATAACAAATTCCTAAAATTGGTATTTTTTTTTCAAATATTTCTTTGGGAACACTCTGAAAGTTGGTTTTTGTTACTGTAGATGGTCCACCTGAAAAAATAAATCCTTTTATACTATGAAAATTCTTTATTTTAGAGAGTTCTGTTGGAGTAATAATCTCTGAATACACACTTAGCTCTCTAACTCTTCTAGCTATCAATTTCGTAAATTGAGAGCCAAAATCAATAATAACTATTCTTTCTTTTTCACTATGAAATTGCATTTATTTTTTAGATAAATTTTCAATCTCAATTTTTAATTTATTACTTTTATCACAGTAGATAGAGCAAATGATCTTTAATTTTTTATTAAGTTCTTTACTTTTATTATAATCAGAAACACTTAATTTTAATTTGGCAAGGTAGTAGATTGCTTCCTCATTTTTAGGATTCAGTAACATAACTGTATTTAAATTTTGCTCCTCCAAATTTTTATTTTCTTGTTTATTAAATATTTTTGATAAATAAAGATAAGATAGTTCACTTTTTGGATTAAAAACAATATCTTGTTCGAATTTAAATTTAGCTTCTTCAAATTTTTTTTCATTAAATAAAATGACTCCCTCCCGGAAGAAATCTGACTTAGCAATTAAGTTGCCAGAAAAAATAAAGAAGATGAATATTATTTTTAATAATGTTTTAATCATAATTTATAATTTATAGTCTTTTGTGTCATCTCAACACTATGAACCATACTTTCGTAAAAACCTGCCTTAGTAATTTTTATAAATTTTGCTTTTTTATTTAATTCAATTAAATTTTTAGCACCAATATATCCCATTGAAGATCTCAATCCACCTTGCAATTGGTATATTATTTTTGATACTTTTCCTTTATATTCTACTCTACCTTCAACTCCCTCTGGAACAAATTTCGATCTGTCTTTAAAATTTTTTTGAAAATATCTGTTTGCAGATCCAACTGACATCGCACCTATAGACCCCATACCGCGGTAACGTTTATAAATTTTACCATTTTTTTTAAATTTACCTCCAGGACTTTCATCTGTTCCTGCAAAAATTGATCCCATCATAATGGCATCTGCACCAGCTGCTAAAGCTTTTGCAATATCTCCTGAAAATTTAATTCCACCGTCTGAGATAATCTTAATTTTCTTTTTATTTAATGCTTTTTTTACATCCAAAATAGCTGAAATTTGTGGAACACCGATTCCTGCAACCATCCTCGTCGTACAAATAGATCCGGGTCCAATACCAACTTTTATTATATCAGCACCAGAATTATACAATTTTTTGGCAGCTATTCCTGTTGCAATATTACCTACACAAATTGGTACATTTTTTATTTCTTTTTTTATTTTTGTTAAAGTTTTTAAAACTTTTTCACTATGCCCATGAGCTGTATCTATTACAAGTAGGTCTACTCCATTGGATGCAAGAGATTTTGCCCTATCTATATCTTCAATATTAGTGCCAATTGCTGCCCCTACAAAAAAATTTTTATTCTTAACTTTTTTAACTTCATTTGATTGTTCTTTAATATTCAAATTTCGGTGAATAATCCCCATACCTCCTTCTCTGCCCATAGCTATAGCCATTTTTGACTCTGTAACAGTGTCCATTGCAGATGAAAGAAAGGGAACTTTTAAGGAAATCTTATTTGTTAATTGTAAGCTTATGTTTGTACTTAAGGGCAAAACATTTGAATATTTTGGTAATAACAAAACATCATCAAAGGTTAATGCTTCTTTTATTGTTTCCATATAAACTTATATACAATTATTAAAATTTATAAAGACTTTAAAAGTTCACAATGTAAGTAAGTTTCTTTTGACTCTTTTCTGCTAGACTCTGGCTTAAAAAAATTCACATTTTGAAACACTGATTTAGCTAAGTTTTTTACTTCTATGAAATCATCTCCCATAAAAAGCTTAGAAACTAATACACCCTTAGGTTTAAGAGTGACTTTAGAAAAGTGAATAGCGTCAGCACACAATTGATTTGTTCTAATTGAGTCTAAAGATTTACTTCCTGTGGTATCTGCAGCCATATCTGATAAAATTACGTCTAAATTAGACTGAAAGTAGTTAATAACTTTAGATTTAACATCATTTTGCATAATATCCCCTTTTAAAAATTTAACGTTTTTAATTGGTTTCATTGATTTTATGTCGATCGCCATTATCTTGCCAATTGTGATAATCTCGCTTGCTACCTGAGTCCATCCTCCAGGACAAGATCCTAAATCTAACAAATTGGTATTTTTTTTGATAAATTTAAACTTCTTATTTAATTCAATTAATTTGAATGAAGCTCTTGATCGATATCCCAAAGTTTTGGATTTTTTAAAAAACTGATCTCTATGTTGTTTAATTTTCCAAGAATTACTTTTTTTAATTCTTTTTGATTTCTTCATTACAAAATATCTTCATGATTTTCTTCTGATATTTTCACTGAATTTTTTTTATTAAGTTTACTATAAATTAATATACCAATTGGTATAGAAATTAAATAAACTACTCCAAAAGCAAATAATGTTTCTAAGGTATAAGATAATAAAGATATAAAGATTATTCCAATACCTAATAATAGAAAAACTGTTGCCTTGGGTGATATAGATATTTTTTTAAGAGCTAAAGTAGGAATTTTACTTACTAAAAGTATTGCAATTAAAACTGTAAAATAAGGAGTGAATTTTTTTATATCCATTTCAAAATTTAAGTTTGTTAATTCGTAAATTAGAGGCATTAAAATTAACAAGCCACCTGCTGGTGAAGGAATGCCTTCAAAGAAATTATTTTTCCATTCTTCTGTATCTTGTATTTTAGTCAAATTAAATCTAGCTAATCTTAGAACACAACAAACTGAATAAATAAGTGTAATTGCCCATCCTAATTTTCCGTAATTATTCAGTTCCCAAAAATATAAAATAAATACTGGAGCTATTCCAAAACTTACAAAATCAGTAAGTGAGTCTAACTCTTTTCCAAATTCTGATGTGCCTTTAATAAATCTTGCAACTCTACCGTCTAAAGCATCTAAAATTGCTGCAAGCAAAATTAAAGTAACAGCTAAGCTATAATTTCCATCTATTGAAAACTTGATTGAACTTATTCCTAAACAAACTCCTGCCAAAGTCAAAATATTAGGAAGTAAATATCTTGTTTTTTTTGAAGAGACTAATTTAAATTTTTTATTTTCTTCCATTAAATAGACGCCAATAAACTTTCTCCTGCTACAACATTTTGACCAAGCTTGGCTAGTACTTTTTTATTTTTGAAATAAATATCTACTCTACTACCAAATCTTATCATTCCAATTCTATCACCTTGTTTTAAATCTTGATCTTGTTCTACTTCACAGACTATTCTCCTAGCAATAAGCCCAGCAATCTGAACAATTATAATTTCTTCACCGTTATTTAATCTTATTTTAAAATAATTTCTTTCATTTTCTTCACTCGCTTTATCCAAAGAGGCATTTAAAAATTTACCAGGTTTGTAAAAGATTTCCTCAACTTTGCCCGATGATGGTACACGGTTAACATGACAATTGAATACATTCATAAATATACTTATTTTTGTAAAGGATGTGTTTTCCAGTCTTAGTTCTTCTGGCCCAGATTTTTCTGAGATATCTGTAATCAAACCATCAGCAGGACTTACCAAAAAATTATCATTATTTATTGAATATCTTTCAGGATCTCTAAAAAAATAATAAACCCAAACTGAGATAATAAAAAATACTATTCCCAGAAATTTAGAAAAAAACAAAATAATAAAGGTTATAATTATTGAAATAGCTAAAAATTTATATCCTTCTTTATGTATCTTTGGAAATATTGTATTAAACATAATTAATAGTTTGATAATTTTT
>MDTC01088751.1_pt1 | contig 12952 bp, 9 predicted proteins | sample 811181 | NCBI WGS metagenome assembly MDTC01 (sample SAMN05326644, study PRJNA326480) | marine metagenome | isolation source: seawater | place: Pacific Ocean: North | collected 2011 | reverse complement strand
GTCCGGAGCTTTTCCGTCGCCATTTTTTTTGATTCCCAAAACTTTTTGCATCCTTATCCGACACCGATTGGTCAGTAAAAGCTCGTCTAAACATAATAACGTATATTGGTTTCAAATGAAATTATCATTGATATTAGTTGCAAATGAAACTAATATGGCAAATATAAAAGGCCTCCGATGAAAATTTCGGTTGATAAGAGATCATTTTTCCATAAACCAGTCTTAACTTGAGATAAATTTAGTAATATTTATTCGCAAATGGATTTCTAACGCTCAGGGAACACAGTCAGATGAAATCGACAGTTAAGACAGATCAGAAATACCAGACCGGGTTCGGCAACGAACTGGCGACAGAAGCTGCTGAAGGCGCCTTACCGGCCCGTGGCAATTCACCGCAAAAAGCACTTTTGGGACTCTATGCCGAACAACTGACAGGGACGGCTTTTACCGCCCCTCGGGAAGTCAACCGGCGGAGTTGGCTCTACCGAATTCGGCCTTCCGTAGTGCATGACCGGTTCGTGCCGGGTGACAGCGGCCTCATCCGGGGCGCGCCTTTCGATGGACAGCCTATCACCCCCAACCAGCAGCGCTGGGACCCGCTGCCTATGCCCGATAAGCCATCCGATTTTATTGACGGTCTGGTCACCATGGCGGGCGCCGGGGACGCCACGACCGGGTCCGGTTTGGCGGCTCATGTTTATGCCTGCAACAAATCCATGGCAGACCGATATTTCTACAATGTCGATGGCGAGATGCTGTTCGTGCCTCAACAAGGCAGGCTGCACCTCCATACGGAGATGGGTTTTATCGAGATCGCTCCCAACGAGATCGCCGTTATTCAACGGGGTATTAAATTTAGGGTGGAACTTCCCGATGGCCCGTCCCGTGGTTATGTCTGTGAAAATTTTGGTGCGCTGCTGCGCATACCCAGCCTAGGTCCCATCGGTTCCAACGGTCTGGCCAACCCGCGTGATTTCAAAACGCCTGTAGCAGCCTTTGAGGACAAGGAAGGGGACTTCACCCTGACCTGCAAGATGCAGGGCAACATCTGGGATGCGCCCATCAGCCATTCGCCGTTGGATGTGGTGGCCTGGCATGGCAACTATGCGCCATACAAATACGATCTAGCGGATTACAACGTGATCGGTTCCGTCAGCTACGATCATCCGGACCCGTCTATCTTTACCGTACTGACCTCACCTACCACATCGCCGGGTACAGCCAACATCGATTTCGTTATTTTTCCGCCCCGTTGGATGGTGGCGGAAAATACTTACCGGCCACCTTGGTACCACCGCAACGTGATGAGCGAATTCATGGGACTGATCGAGGGTGAATATGACGGCCGCAAGGAGGGCTTTGTCCCCGGCGGCTGCAGCCTGCACAATTGCATGGTGCCCCATGGCAATGACGGCGATGTTTTCGAGGCCGCTAGCAACGTGACGTTGATACCGGAATATATCGACAATACCCAGGCCTTCATGTTCGAGACCTGCCTCAACTACCGGGCGACCCAGTTCGCCATGGAGACGGAACTACTTCAGGATGATTACGCCGACTGCTGGCAGGGTCTGACGAAGCATTTCCCGGGAGACGCCTCATGAGCCAGCTCAATGGAACCCATGATCCGGCTTTGAAGAGCTGGGTCAAGTCGGCCAACGAAGCCGGCGCTGACTTTCCCATCCAGAATCTGCCTTTCGGCGTCTTTCGGGCCAATGGACCGGAAGAATATATGCGGGGCGGAGTCGCCATCGGCGACCAAATTCTGGATATCGATGCCTGCCTGGACAAAGACCTTTTCGAAGGTGCTGCCAAGGAAGCCGCTCAGGCCTGCACGGGTCTGTATCTTAATCCTCTGATGGCGTTGGGGGGTAGATACTGGTCGGCTTTGCGGGCTCGCTTGTCGGAACTGCTGAGGGAAGGGGGGGCGGAAGCGGATCTGCGCGACACCCTCAGGGAATCATTAGTTCCCATGGTGGATGCGGAAATGGCGGTGCCGGCGCAAATCGGCGACTTCACCGATTTCTTCTCTTCGGTCAATCACGCCACCCACATGGGTATGATCAACCGCCCCGACAATCCCAATCCGCTGATGCCTAATTTCAAGCACGTACCCATTGCTTATCATGGCCGGTCGTCGTCAATCCGGGTTTCGGGTGAGCCCACCATACGGCCCATGGGACAGTCCAAAGCGCCCGACGCAGACTCCCCCAGCTTCGGACCCAGTAAGCGCCTGGATTACGAAACAGAGCTAGGCATATTTGTCGGCCCTGGCAACAATCTGGGCGCGCCCTTTGCCATCGATGAGGCGGAGGATCACATCTTCGGCATCAATATTCTCAACGATTGGTCGGCCCGGGACATTCAGGGTTGGGAATACCAGCCGTTGGGCCCGTTCTTGGCCAAGAACTTTGCCACCCATATCTCACCGTGGATCGTCACGCTGGAGGCCATGGCGCCGTTCCGCACCCATGCCTACAATCGTCCCGACGGCGACCCGGCGCCGTTGCCGTATTTATCATCGCCGGCAGTTGAAGAGGCGGGCGGTCTTGATATTCGGTTCGAAACGTTCATTCAAACGGCGCGCATGCGCACTGAAGGTGTGGCGCCGCAGGTGATCGGCGCGACCAATTTCAAGGACACTTACTGGACCATATTCCAGATGGTGACCCACCACGCCAGCAACGGCTGCGACCTGCATCCTGGCGACTATCTCGGCAGCGGCACTATTTCAGGCCAGGAACCGGGACAGTTTGGATCGATCATGGAAGCGTCCTGGGCCGGTCAAAGGCCCATTGAGTTGCCCACCGGCGAAACCCGCACTTTCCTGGAAGACGGTGATGAAGTGATCATGCGCGCCTGGTGTGAAAAAGAAGGGGCGGTGAGGATCGGGCTCGGCGAGTGCCGGTCGAAAGTGAAACCGCCCGGACCAATTTAAATAAGTCATTATTTTAATGAAATAGGTAACGATATGAAATTCTCCTTAATCCTCTATGGACTTCACTGGCTGTTTAAAATTACGGCGTGGCGGTACCCGGCTTTCCGGGCACGGCTTAGGGAGAAAAACCTCGTTGCCCAAATCAGGATCAACGACGGAAGCGCCGGGCGTTACTTTACTTTCAAAGACGGCCGTGTGACGTCAAAAGTCGGTATACATCCGGATCCCGACATCTGCATGGGCTTTAAGGACGTGGATATTGGCTTCCGTCTGTTGGTGCCACCGGTGGATTACCAGCAGCAAATAGATGCCCAGAAGGAATTCAACCTGACCATGGCGGGCTCGGATGAGGACGCCTTCTGGTTCGCCCAGACGGTGATGCTGACCCAGAATATCGGCTGGAAATATGGCATCGATATGCCTGCCGGCGTGAAACGCTATACCAGCATGACCAATGGCGGTCCGGTTTTCGTTTACGTCAAGGACGGCAAACTGATCCGCACCACTACCATCGATTTCGATGACAGCGATCCCGGTACCTGGACCATCGAGGCCCGTGGTAAAAAGTTCACGCCGCCCCGAAAGACCACGCTTTCGCCCCACGGTCAGAACTGGAAGTCGGCGGTCTATTCTCCAGACCGAATTTTGTACCCGCTGAAACGGGTGGATTTCGACCCGAATGGGGAGCGTAACTGCGAAAACCGGGGCGTCTCCGGATATGAGCGCATCAGCTGGGACGAGGCCCTCGATATCGTTGCCGGGGAGATCAAACGCATGAAGCGGGATTACGGGCCCGGCGCCATTGCATCTTCCCATGGCTCCCACCATACCTGGGGCAATATTGGTTATTACCTTTCGGCCAATTTTCGCTTTATGAATTTGATCGGTCATACCGAGGTCCACCATAACCCGGACAGCTGGGAGGGCTGGTATTGGGGCGGTCTCCATCATTGGGGTCACAGTCTGCGGGTTGGCATGTCGGAGAGCTACGGCACCGTCGAAGACCTCCTCAAGCATTGCGAGATGGTGGTATTCTGGTCGAGCAATCCGGAATCCACGTCCGGTAATTATGCATCTCAGGAAGGCTCCATCCGCCGCCAGTGGCTGAAGGAATTGGACATCGATTTCGTCCATATCGATCCCCATTACAACGATACGGCCCAGATGCTGGGCGGCAAGTGGCTGGCGCCCAAGCCGACGACGGACCCGGCCATGGCCATGGCCATCGCTTATGTCTGGATCACAGAAAATCTTTACGACAAGGACTATGTAGAGAAGCGCACCGGGGGGTTTGACAAATGGAAAGCCTACATCCTCGGCGATGAGGATGGTGTGCCCAAATCGCCCGAATGGCAGGCCGATGAAACCGGCATTGCCGCCAAGGACGTGCGTGCTCTGGCCCGTTCCTGGGGAAACAAAAAAACCTATTTGTCCGCTGGCGGCGCCGGCAATGGCTACGGTGGGGCCTGCCGCAATCCTACGGGGATTCAATGGTCGCGGACGATGATCTGCCTCATGGCCATGCAGGGTATTGGCAAGCCCGGGGTTAATCTGGGCAATATGCAGCGGGCGACCCCCCTTGATCTGAATTTCTATTTTCCCGGTTATGCCGACGGCGGCATGTCGGGCGATCTTCAAGGCACGGCGCTTTCGGTATCCCTCTATCAGCGCATGCCGCAACTACCGACCATCAATACCAACAGTCAGAAAATTCCGCGCCTGCAATTGCCGGAAGCTATTCTGGAAGGCAAGGCTGAAGGTTACGCCTGGAACGGAAAGACCATCGAAGCCCAGTTCGACAAAATTGTCTATCCCAAAAAGGGCCAGGCGCCGGTGAAGATGATATACAAGTATGGCGGCTCCATGTTCGGCACCATGAGCGACACCAACCGTTATGTAAAAATGTACCGTACGCCCAAGCTGGAATTCGTCGTCAATCAATCCATTTGGTTGGAAGGGGACGCCAAGTTTGCCGATATTATCCTGCCTGCCTGCACCAATCTGGAACGGCCGGACATTTCTGAGTGGGCCGGCATCGGTGGTTATACCCATCACGGCCAGAACCAGCTCAACCACCGGGTCATTACCTTCCAGCACAAATGTATCGAACCCCTGGGCGAGTCAAAATCCGACTATCAGATTTTCCTCGAGCTGGCCAACCGGTTGGGCCTCGGGCTTTTGTTCTCGGAAGGCATGAGCGAAATCGACTGGGTGAAACGGATGTTTGACTCATCTGACTTGCCGCAGAAAATTTCCTGGAAGGAATTCATCCGCAAAGGCTACTACGTGGTGGAACCTCTGAAAGAGGAATTGCGTTCGCCGGTTTCATTCCGCTGGTTTGCCGAAGGCAAGAAAAAGAACGTGCCGGAGCCCCATCCTTTGCCGGCCGACTACACGGAAGAATTCCTCAGTGGCCTGCAGACCCAATCGGGCAAGATCGAATTCGAGTGCAATACGTTGAAGCGTTTCGATCCCGACGATTCCGAACGTCCACCCATCGTTAAATATATGCCGTCCTGGGAAGGTCCGCGGACGACTGAGATGATCGGTAAATACCCGTTGCAAATGATCACGCCCCATGCCCGCTTCAGCTATCACAGCCAGGGAGATGGCAAAGACGCCTATATCAATGATATCGTTGATCATCGTATCGAAGTGGACGGATATTTCTATTGGACCCTGCGCATGAACGACAAAGACGCTGAGACCCGAGGCATTAAAATGTGCGACCTAGTGAAGGTTCATAATCACCGGGGCGCCGTGGTCTGCGCCGCCATGCCTACCAAGCGATTGCGGCCCGGTATCGTGCATGGCTATGAATCCTGCGCGGTTTACGATCCTTTGGGCGATCCGGGTTATTCTGTGGATCGGGGCGGTTGTCTCAACCAACTGACATCCAAGCGCACCCAGGCCAAGCAGACCCACTCCATGGCGACCAGTGCAGCTTTGGTGGAAGTAGAACCCTGGGATGGCAGCAGCGAACTGGCGACAGAAAAAGCAATCCGACGCGAACCCGTCCCTGCCGAATAGTGTATAATGTGGCCAGAAATTTTTAATCAGCCAGATAACTGTCCAGATCAATCCTCGGATTGACTACTTGGGCGCGGCGGTAGTCGTCTTTGCTGTCGATTGGGCAGGTAGCGTCGATGGCCAGTTTGGATTTGTAGTGCCGGTTGGGATCTCTGGAAAAACCCATCAAGTTACCGATGATGTTAGTATCCTCTTCCAACCGCGTTCGCGTCACAACCGCCCACATGACATCGTTCATATTCAAGAGGTCAACATCCTCGTCAACGGCGATGCAGATCTTGACAAATGGAACTTCGCCGAAGGCAGCCAGAATGGCGTTCATGGGTTCGCCCTCGAAACGTTTGCTCATCTGAATGATGCAGATCATTAAAAACGGATCGAGGGAAACATCCTTAACCCCGGAAGCGGCCTTGCGCGCTGCCTTAAGCACATCGGCCATGCGCGGTATTGACAAAAGAATATTCTCGTCACCCGAACCGGACAGTATAGCCTGATAGATCGGGTTCTTACGGGTGGTTATGTGCTGAACTTTAAAAATGTTACGGTCTTCAACCAAAGGATAGTAACCGAGCCAATCGCCGATTGGGCCTTCGGGTTCTTTTCTGTCTGGAAAGATCACCCCTTCAAGAATTATTTCCGCATGGGCCGGCACGTCCACGTCGATACTGTCGCACTTCACCAATTCAAGTGGTTCGCCCCTCAGTGCCCCCGCCAATTCAAATTCGTCAAAATGGGTATGGGCGGCCGTTGCCAGCATCTCTATGGGGTGGAGGCCAATTACCACCGCCATCTCGGCCGCTTTTTCATGGTTTATCCGTTTCTCGAAAATATCGAAGCCTTGAGCGCTGGGTAACATTCTTAACGCCAGTTCGTCTTTGGATTTTAGTTGAAGACTGTAATAGCCGGCATTTTGCCGACCCGATTCCGGGTCTTTCTGAATACAGGCGCCGCCCGTGATATAGGGTCCCCCATCTTCCTCATGGTAAGTAAAAATTGGCATTTTATGAAGATTGATGGAGCTTTCGACTACCTCTTTTACAGGAGCTGTCTCAACCTTAACGGCGGGCAGGTTGGTTGACGATCGATCGCTAAACCATTCAATAATACTCTGATTGCCACAGCCTAGGGCCTTCTCAATCCAATCTCGGGATGCCAGGGTGTTGCCAATGACCTTCATCGAACTGCCGGTAATGCTTTCAAAGAAAAGAGCCTTTCCCCTTTTTACGCTCATTTTAAGCAGCGCTGGTGCTTCCGTTTTGGGATCAACATTTTTATCGATGTGGAAAAGCTCACCAGCTTTTCGCAGCTTGTCCAGATAGGCACGGAGGTCTTTTTCGGCAGTCATTTTAAGCCACTCCTCTGATCTTGTTGACATCATTTGAACTTGAAGAAGTCAGGAAATTAGAGGAAATTCATGGGGAAATCATGCAAAAACAGAGGTCCTTGAAATTTGATGCCGGATCATGAACTGGCGTTTGACATAAATAAGATCGATCAGGATTTTCTTGACGATCCTTATCCTGTTTACCGGAAGTTGCGGGAGCAAGCACCCGTTTACCGCAATCCCGACGGAACGTTTATTCTCACCCGCTTTGCCGATGTGGTGAAAGCCTTCAAACATCCGGGCATGAGTTCCGACAAGACGGTCGACTTCAAGCCTAAGTTTGGTGACGGGCCTCTCTATACCCATCACACGACCAGCCTGGTGTTCAACGACCCGCCCGTCCACACGCGAGTTCGCAAGTTGTTGGCTAGCGCTTTTTCTCCCAGAAAGTTGACGGAGTTGGAACCCCTGGTGGAGCAAGTAATAAATAATCTTCTAGACCGCCTGGAAAGGCAAGGGGAGTTTGACATCATTGAGGACTACGCTCTAGCTCTGCCGACAGAAGTTATATCCTACATGCTGGGTGTGCCGGAAGAACACCGTCATCTTCTCCATAATTATTCCAACCTGATATTGGGTGCCCTTGATCCCGTCGTACCGCCCGAAAAATTGCAGGCCGGGCATGATGCGGTGGAGGAGTTTGGCGCCATGCTGGAAGAACTGATCCAAGTGCGGTGGAAAATGCCGGGCCAGGCCGGCCAGGGCGAAGTTTTAGCAGCTTTGATCTTTGGTGAAATTGACGGCGAGAAATTGACCCCTGTAGAACTTGTGCAGAACTGTATATTTCTTTTGAATGCCGGCCATGAGACCACGGCCAATCTTGTAGGAAACGGCATTTCCATCCTGCTAGATTATCCTGATCAGTTGAAACGATTACAGAATGATCCTGGCCTTATCAAAACCGCTGTTGAAGAATTTCTCCGCTTCGAGAGTCCTCTTCAGATTGGAAACCGCAAGGCCACGGCCGATGTTGAGTTCGGGCCGGAAGATGCAACAGTGACCATCCCCAAGGACGCTTTTATCCACACCTGCATCGGCGCAGCCAACCGGGACCCGGAAGAATTTGACAACCCGGAATCCGTGGACGTCGGCCGCGCGCACAATCCGCAGATTGCCTTCGGTATTGGCAAGCATATCTGCATGGGTAATACGCTGGGCCGCATCGAAGGCCGTATTGCCATCGGCAAGTTTGTTGACCGTTTTCCTAAATTGAGAAAAAACGGCGAGAAGAAATTTCACGGCCGTGCCCGTTTCCGAGGTCTGGACAAACTTCCTGTCGCAGTGACGTGATTTTACGTCCTAAAACCTGGCTGTCGGCTGCTGACCGTGATAGCTATCACCAGCCCCAGTTTTCCGGATTTGCAGACGTTCAGCTAGATTAACGCCTCCTGAATTCGAATCATGCCAGGCTCGAAGAATCCTTTGGCACGGAACCCGAGCAATCCTATTCCTGGCAACTCCTGTGAGCCTGCTGTTGGATTGTTCATTGAAACCGTATTCGTCTTACTACCCAGAGGTCGTTTACACTTAATTCTCAAAAAGGGAAAATTATGAACAAAACGTCGAAACCCAAACTGATCTTCGAAGGGCAAGTCCTGCATTTTGCAGCCTTGGCAATCCTTTTAGGTGCCATATACGCATTGCGCGACACGCCCGGGTTCCGAACTGGTTCTTTTTTGGGCCTTTCTACATCCTGCTGGGTCGTCCTGGTAATTGCCGATGCGGTAATTCACCAAGTCTATGTTTGGTTCTGCTGGCGGGTGCAACTTCATGACCAGGCGCTGACCCGATGGTTCGGGGAAAAGGCCTTTGATCTTTATGCCGCCCTGTTTACCCTTTTATTCGTTCTAAGACCAATGCTCGTTTTTTCGCTGGGCTGGTCAAATCGGGGAACCCTCGATCTCAATGCCTGGATCGGCTTCTGTGTTTCGGTGATCTTGGTACTGCCGGTCATATATATGATGTATTCCATCGTTCACTTTTTCACTTTCCGGCGTGCCTTCGGGATCGATCACTTCGACCCCTCCTATCGCTCAGCGCCTTTGGTGCATCAGGGTATTTTCGGCTGGACGTCCAACGCCATGTATGTATTCGGCTTTTTCTCGCTTTGGATCCCCATGTTTCTGTTTCAGTCAGTGACAGCCATGATCCTGGCCGCGTTCAGCCATGCCTATATCTGGGTTCACTATTTCGCCACGGAAAAACCGGACATGGAGCGGATTTATGGCAGCAAAGATGAGGAGGGATAAAAAATCAGTTTGACAGATAGGCCCATGTTTTCACAAATTGAGGGGCTAGACTTGAAATTGAATTCTCACCCAACTGGAAGCAATTATCATGAGATTTAGCAATTTTGGCGTTACTGAGCACAAGCGTGAGCGCGCCCATAACGGCGCCACTTTGTTTTCACCCTTAGGCCAGAATATGACGTACCTTATCGGCATGAAAGGCGAAATTCTGCATCGGTGGATGCTTGAAGCGCCGCCAGGCAACTACGCCTATCTGCTGCCTAATGGCAATCTTCTGGCGGCAATCAAAACGCCTAATGGTCCAAAAGGGTTACATGCCAAAGGCGGTAAAATCCAAGAAATTACCTGGGAAGGCACGGTGGTATGGGAATATCAAGACGACAACCAACACCACGACTTTCGCCGCTGTGACAACGGCAACACGATTTATCTCGGGTGGGTGGCGCTGCCAACGGCAGCGGCTGCACGAGTTCAGGGTGGCCTGCCCGGGACCGAACACGAAGACGGCATCTATGGTGAATATATTCGCGAAGTAAACTCAGCTGGCAAAACGGTCTGGGAGTGGTACGCCCACGAAAACCTTGAGATTGAAAAATACCCCAGGGCGCCAATGGCGCCTCAAAATGAATGGGCACATGCCAATTCTATCCAACCACTGGAGAACGGTGATGTCCTAGTGAGTTGGCGGCACAACAATCTAATCGCTGTCATCGACCGTCAAACCGGCCAGTTCAGTTTTGAATGGATGGGGAGCGAATTGGGCCATCAGCACGATTTCCAAATGCTTGAGAACGGCAACTACATGGTCTTCTGTAACCAAGTTCCCGGCGGCATCGGCCAGGGGTCCAAGGTCTTGGAGTTTGATCCTGTTACAAAGGAACCGGTGTGGGAATATCAAGGAACACCCAAATATACTTTTGCAAGTCCGTTCATTTCAGGTGCCCAGCGTCTGAAAAATGGAAATACTTTGATTTGCGAAGGTCAATGGGGACGCGTTTTCGAGGTTACACCACAAAAAGAAGTGGTTTGGGAATATATTTCACCTTTCTTCGTACCAAACATCTCGAACCGGCCCGATAGCGGCACCAATTTAATCTTCCGGGCTTATCGATACGATTTCGACGGCCCTGAAATTCAAAACCGGCTGATTAAACTGTAAGTTTGTTGGCTAAGCACCGTAAAAGTTTATTAACTGCCATTCCCAAGGTCATCAAGCGGATAATGGCTGCTCACGTCAAAAACCTCGCCAAGTGGGAAAAAATCGCCGCCAATGCAACCATGTTGCATCAGTTTCCTCGGATTATAATCTCGACAAAAGGACATTAAACCGAATGGAGGAAAAGAAATGACAGATCGAGAAAACCGCCTTGAACTTTATCATTCGATCGAATCGATTTGCTCTGAAAGGGTTCGGATGACCCTTTATGAAAAGAATATCCAGGATTGGGTAGACCACCCAATCCTTTTGTTCAAGGATGAACAGTTTAACCCCGAATATCTGAAGCTGAATACGAAAGCGCAAGTGCCGACACTGGTACATAATGGGCATGCAGTACGTGAATCCTCGATTATCAGTAATTATCTCGATAACGTGTTTTCCCAAAATGCACTGAAACCTGAATCACCTCAAGGCAGGACCCGAATGCAGGAATGGATAAAAAATAGCGATGAAGCACTTTATCAATCGGTTTCTTCACTAAGTTTCAGTATGGTCTTCCGAGACCGCCTAAACGGAATGGGGGAAGAGGCGCGGGAATCACATTTCATAAAACAGACAGATATCGATCGAACGCACCGGCAAAGATCTTGTGTCGCAGACGGTATCCAATCACCTTATGTTTTACGCGCAGTCGCAGCCTGGGAAGACTTACTTCAAAATCTCGAGGTTGCTCTCGATAAAGGCGGCCCCTGGATTTTAGGCCAGCAATACTCGCTCGTGGAAATCGCTTTGGGTCCATTTTTTGCCCGGCTGCAAGATCTACAAATTCTACCGATTTGGCTTGAAAATCGCCCATCGTCAACTAAATGGTGGAATAGCGTTCAGGAGCGCTCGAGCTTTGCAATGGCAGAAGTTAGCGTGGGTTCAGAAGAAGCGAAAGCATACCAGGAGGCGGGGGGAAAATATTGTTCCGAAATAAAAGAACTGCACGAATGGTATTTAAAAGATCCAATTGGCTGCGGGCGGGCCTTCCAAACCAGACAATAAGGACAGAAACGATATCTAGAACTGGCTGTCACCTTATATAATATACGGTTTTCTCCTTCAACGCTTTGGGACAAAATAAGGAGTTTTTATAAAGTAGGATTTCTGGTTTATCGTAATCCCCGAAGGGAATAAACACGAGGGCTCCCGCCAATCGGCAAATCGCTAGAACTCGCCGGTTAGCCCTTCAGATGCCTGTCCAGAAAGGCAGTGACGTCTTTCCAATAACCGCTGACGGAGGAAAACAACTGGTATCCATCGCCGCCATAGGGCGGATAGACGATGAATTCAACCTTCTTTTGGGCCTTTTTAAGCGCGTGTACCATCCCCGGTTATGAGTGAACATGCATATGCGAATGGTATCGACATCAAAAAATTTATAATGGGATCAATGTCAGTAAAAGTTGAGGATTACAGGAAAAATAATATACAAGCATGGTTTTTAAGAAAGGCTTTTCATTCAGCTTGCTGGAAATGCTCGCTTGCCCTCGGTCCTCCATCTGATCGCAATCACCTGACACATTTTCATTTAGATAATGGAGCATATTTGGGGCTGCCTAAGGTACGCTGTTTTTTTAGGTAGGCTTGATGATAGATTAAGGGGAGGTCCTTACTGCAATCGATAAAAGAATATTATACGTCCCAATGATTGTTGCTCTTTTGGCAGCATTACCATTGCCAATTGGCTTCTATACTTTCCTCAAAACTGTATATAATTCGTCGGTGTCTGGGTCCTTATTCCCACTTTGAACTTTTTGCTGAAAGCTGGCACCGAAGGCGGCCACTGGCGCGAATCCATCCTCCAGGTCAACAACATTTACGGCATAAACCGGACGGTGCTGAGCGGTGCCGGTATCAGTGCCCAGCCAAACTACTTTCAGGAAGCAAACTGGAGGTTCAATAAAGTAAATTCTTGTGATCAATTAGCGACCCTATTTAACTTTATGCGGTTCAAAAAATAGTTGTTTTTCAAATATTTATATGGGATATCAATAAATTATATATACGGAGGGGTGGCCGAGCGGCTGAAGGCGCCGGTTTGCTAAACCGGTATAGGGTTTAAAGCTCTATCGAGGGTTCGAATCCCTCTCCCTCCGCCATTTATAAGAAGTAACATGTTGTTTTTATTCATGTTATTATTATGGTGT